>ENA-OQJN01000070-OQJN01000070.1-human-gut-metagenome-genome-assembly--contig:-NODE-70-length-50677-cov-7.024016_pt1 | contig 50677 bp, 34 predicted proteins | sample MGYA00242610_ERZ504777 | MGnify/ENA primary metagenome ERZ504777 (study PRJEB26092, sample SAMD00036350) | human gut metagenome | host: Homo sapiens | study: EMG produced TPA metagenomics assembly of... | reverse complement strand
CTACAAAAAATAAAATACATATATCAGCAATGGTATCATAATTAGAATAATAAAAATAATGGCTTTGTAAAACTCATATACTTCAATATACAACTGCTTATTCTGTGACATATAGATAATCCCCCAGATTATAATCGTTCTGCCCATGACTTCTCATATAGCCACTGTACTCCAGATTATGTATGCTAATATACTGTTCCGATTGATTCTGATCAAACTTTTCTAAAAGCTTTTCTTCAATTTCTTTCTGCCATTCACCCTCAATATTTCCATGTATCATCACCCGATTTTGGGATTGATCCAAATAAATAGCAGTCTCTTCTGCAATTTGGGATTTGATATCGTGAAACAATCTGGATACATTCATCTCAATTGCCAACGTTCCAAATTTCTCATTTTCAAAATCAGTATACAAATTACGCACAATAAAAATGCGCCCACTAATCACAAATATCTGTGTATCCGAACAGTCCTGCTGTCTAAATTCCTGAATTGTAGGATCTATCTTCTCCATATAGTCAAAATAAGTAGACTCTTGCCTCGCACTATAACAGAAAGGTTCTTCTTGGTTCACCTCATAAAATGAAAGCGCACCATATCTCTGATCCAGTTGAAACATCCGGTCGAGACGTTTTTTTACACGCTCGTAAAATGCATTTTCTGATTTTTCTCCACTGTGATATTCTATCCACGCATCCTCATATTCCTCATCATACGTTGCTGCCTTGCAAATTTCAATTGCATGATTCAGTCTCCCGGAAATCAGTGATGTGACATATTTCATTTCACTTTCCACCATAGATTCTATCTTTTCGATAATTCCCTGTCTATAGGAGCTTGTTACAAATAGGACAATAAAGAGCATCGGCACAATCCCACATAGCACGATAAGACCCATAAGTCTGTTGTTCAACGATTTTCCCCGCTCTTTTCTTTTTTTTCTCAAAACAAAACACTCCTCTATTCTCATTTCCAACCGACAAAAAAGGAATTCAAAATATGAAAGGGAAGTGTCGTATAAAGACACAAATCCACCATATTTTTCCTTCCTTCTCTCTCTACACTATTTTGTTTTCGTATCAAAACGTTGAGCAAAACAAACAGAAACATTATCATCTGCATGTTGACATGTTCTTCAATACCATCTGCTATAGTCCTAATACATCTGAAATTTTTCCCATCTCTTCCAATGCAATATCAATCAGGTCATCCAGACTTAACTTTGTAAACTCGATGGATTCCATGTAATCACGGTTCGCACCTGCCGCAAATCTCATCTCATTGAAACGTTTCATAACGGATTTGTGCTTTACGCTTGCAATCTTCTTATCCGGATAAATCTGTGCAACTGCCTTTACAAATCCGCTCATTGGGTCTGCTGCCAGCACTGCGTACTGAAGATTCGTCTTTGCTTTCACACCACATTTTGGATTGTGTGCACAGATTGCGTCATGTAGCACCTTATCGTCCACTCCTTCTTTTTTCAGAATTTCAACAGAAGTAGGTCCGTGTACTTCCGGATGGTTCTTCCAATCACAATGTTCTTCATCTAGATCATGCAACAAACCTACAACTCCCCAAAATTCTTCTTCCTCTGGCGCAAGTCTCTTTGCAATCCCTTTCATAATCGCCTCCACCGCATAAGAATGTTGAATGTAAGCCTCTCCTTTCATATATTTCATCAAAATATCATGTGCCTGTTCTCTTGAAATACTCATTTTTCCAAACTCCTTTTCCAAAACTCTTTCCATCTATTCTAATACAAATCCTACTTTCTGTAAATACTCTTTATTTTTGAGTAAATTCTCAATAATTCTACAATAAGTTATTCTATTTCTTGTTTTTCCCACTATAACACTAAGAATTGGCAAATAATGCCAAGATATACAATTGTATTTTGTCATAAGACATAGGATAATAGGAACAGTTTGAAAAACACACAAATATTTTAAAGAATTAGGAGAATAATTATGCATTACTCAGAACCTTACAAACTTCAATTGAATTTAGAAATCTCCAGTTCAAATATGTTGGAAATTCTAAAACAACTATCCAGACTTACAAAAGACACTGATATCAATACGTCTTTTACCCTTCCCGAAGCTATACCCGACACTTCTGGCGAACATTTGGAAACCCATGTCGTATCACTCATTCACGAAATTGGTATTCCATCACACATCATGGGGTATCAGTACTTAAAAGATGCAGTACACATCACAATGCGCGACCGAGATACCATCAACTCAATCACTAAAGTACTGTATCCGGAGATTGCGACAAAAAACAACACAACTTCAAGTCGAGTTGAACGAGCTATACGGCATGCAATTGAAATCGCATTTACAAGAGGAAACGCAGAATTTATCACCTCTTTATTTGGTTATAGTATTAATCCCGCCACTGGCAAACCTACAAATTCCGAATTCATTGCTGTCCTTTCCGACTATCTTCGCATGAAACATCGTTAATTTCCCCAAACAAAAGAAAAAATCATCGGTCTCTAAAAAGATTCCGATGACTTTTTCTTTTAAAATCACTTTTAATATGCTTCGACAATCTCTTTCAATAATTTCCATACATTGTCAATAGACTGTTTCGACACACGCTCCTTGACCGTATGCACATCCATCATATCTGGTCCCATAGAGATAATATCCACATTCTCCATCTTACCATCCCAGAAGCCACATTCCAGCCCTGCATGAATCGCCTCGATCACTGCCTTCTTTCCAAATAACGTTTCATATTTTTCAATTGCAAGATCACGCAGTGGCGATTCTTTTTTAAATTCCCAACCCGGATAATCACTTGAAGAGATACTCTTTCCACCAAGTACATCTGCAACTGCTTCAATCTGGCTCCTCACAATGGATTTCTGTGACTCTACCGAACTTCTCACAAGACTTCCAATCACAAGCTTTCCATCCTCTTCTTCCATCACACCTAAGTTTGTCGATGTCTGAACAAGACCTTTCACACCCATTGACCAGCTTATGATACCATTTGGCAAAAGCAGTAACGCATTCTTCACATTCCAAGCTGTCTTTTCTGTGTAAACCATACAGCTATCCACTTCTGGTTTGATCTTGCTGAGAATCTCTACTTCATCTGAGAACTGCAATTCATTCTGAAATACAGCTTCGCATGCTTTCAGGCGTTCTGTAAATCGCTCTGCATCTTCCGGTCTCACAAAGCATTCCATCTTTGCAGAATGGCAAATGACGTTCATCTTTCCTTTCGCCTCTACTGCCCCGATTTCAAAATCGAAATCGTTCAGCGCATAGAGAATTCGTCCTAAAAGCTTGATTGCATTTCCTCTCTCTAAGTGAATATCCGCGCCGGAATGTCCACCTTTCAATTTGCCGAATGACACTTCCACCGGCACATATTTGCCATGCTTTTCTTCTCTTTCTATCGGAAGTTCAAATGTATTGCGCACTCCACCGGCACATCCGACACAAAAGATTCCCTCTTCTTCCGAATCTAGATTGATCAGCGCCTTTCCTTCCAGCACACTCATATCTAAATTCTCTGCACCTTTCATGCCGACTTCTTCATCCACCGTAAAAATGAATTCCAACGGCGGGTTCTTGATATCTTTGCTGTCCAAAAGCATCAATGCATAGCAAACTGCAATTCCGTTATCTGCCCCAAGTGTCGTATCTTTTGCGTAAAGGAACTCTCCATTGTCAAGCACCCCAATTCCATCTTCATAACAATGATCGGAATCTTCGGTCTTCACATAGACCATATCAATATGTCCCTGAAAAATAATTGGTCTTCTATGCTCTTCTCCAGAAAACGCAGGTTTCTTAATAATGACATTGTTGTATTCATCCTGAATCACTTCAAGATTACGTTCTTTTGCAAACGCCACCAAATAATCACTAATTGCCTGCTCATCTCCTGAAGTCCTTGGTATTTTTGAAATCTGTTTAAAATAAGAAATAATCTTTTCTAAATCTGTCATCTTTACTCCTTAAACCGGTACAACTGTTAATTCTTTGCTTAAATTGTTCAGTACTTCACATCCGTCTTCTGTAATCAGTACCAAATCTTCAATACGAACACCTGCTACACCCGGAACGTAGATACCTGGTTCCACTGAGAAACACATACCCGGTTTCAATACATTTTCATTGATTCCAGAAACATCACCGTATTCATGAACTTCCATACCAATGTTATGACCTGTTCTGTGCGTGAAATATTCTCCGTATCCCATCTCTGTAATATAGTCACGCGCTGCATTGTCAACATCACAATATCTTGCTCCCGGTTTTGCCGCTGCAATTCCACGTCTGTTTGCCTCTAAAACGATCTCATAGATCTTTCTCGCTTCGTCAGATACCTCTCCGATGAACACTGTTCTTGTCATATCTGCACAGTATCCGTCTTTGATACATCCGATATCAAGCACTACCGCATCTCCGACTTTTCCTGTAGAATTGTCTGACTCATGATGTGGGTCAGCTGCATTATCTCCATATGCGATAATTGGCTCAAATGAGTGTCCTTCTGCTCCGAGTTCCAGATAGATCTCTAAAAGCTTATCTCCCATCTCAAGTTCTGTATAACCTTTTGATACAAGCGGAATCAGTTTTTCACACCCAAGATCATTCAATCTGGAAGCCTGTCTCATCAAGTCCTGTTCTTCTGCACTCTTAATCTGACGGATATTATCAACGATGAATGAAGCATTGATATATTCTGTTCCCACGCCAAGCTCCATCAGACGAAGTAAAAATTTTGCAGGCCAGATCTTGTCAACTCCGATTTTTGTTCCTTTTCTCATGTAACTTGCTAATTTTGCTACACAGTCCTCTGTATCGTCAAAGTAAATAACTTCTACTCCCATCTCAGGTTGTGGGAATAACTTTCCGATAACAAATTTGTGATTTCCTTCCACATCCAGATACAATACCTGCATTCTTTCCATACAGTTTACATAGCGTCCTGTCAGATAATTGATAGATGCCGGGTCTGAAATGAGCAGTTGCTCAATTCCTGTCTCTTTCATTGATTCTAATACTCTGTTTAATTTGTTTTGATCCATGGTTACACACCTCGTCTTCATTTTTTTAGTCAAATTCATTATAAGCTCCCGCTATTTAAAAGTCAATCTGGCATCGGTCGCTTTTCCAAACAAATCCCCCTGCATATAATCAAAAATCATATCTTCTACGAGCTTTAATTCTTCCATCTCTGCCACTCCTTCGAGGCAGACCTCTATCTCCATATCATGGCATATTTTTACTATAAACCGAATGAAATCCAAATCAAAACTGCTGTTGACGACACGGCGCACGATTGTCCTGTCCACCTTCACGATATCTACCAGATTGTTTTTCAGCAGACCAATCGATGCGTAATCTGCGCCAAAATCATCCAACATGATCTTCATCCCGCTTTCTTTGATAGCCCTGAAAGCCTGTTCGTAAATCTTCATATCGCTGATAAAATAACTGTCCACCACTTCAATTACTATCTTTTCCGGTGGAACCTGCGAGTTTTTTACGATCATTATAATTTCTTGAATATAATTCCAATCCGAAAGCTGTGCATAAGACACATTCAGATTCAAAGCCAGATTCCACCCCTCTGACATCCATTTTTTCAATGCCATGCATCCAGTCTGGAACATCCATCGTCCGACTGGATTCAATAGCCTGTTCTTTTCCAAAAACTTACTAAACTCATCATACTCCAGATTTGCAATCTGAGGGTTCTCCCACTGCAAAAGTGCTTCCACAGCTATGACTTCTTTCGTCTCTCCTTCTACAATCGGTTGATACTTTAAAGAAAATGCTCGAAAATTATCCGAAATATCTTCCTTTAACAGACGGAGAATATCCAGTTCTCTGGACCTGTACGCCAACATTTCTTGCGAGAACAGTTGCAGGCAGTCTCTTCCGTTTTCCTTAGCATATTGCAGCGCATAGTCCGCATACTCATACAGATCAACAAAAGAACCTGCATCTTTCGGATATTCTGCATATCCTGCGGACACCGTCATCAAAAGTCTCCGCTTTCCGTTTCCCCTGTAGCACTGGCTGCGTGAACGTATCGCATCGTACAATTTTTTCACCATTTCTTCATTCGGATATTTCACAAGAATTCCAAAATGGTCTCCTTCCAACCTATAGACACGAATTCCCTCTGGCACCAACTCTAAAATTAATTTTGCCACTGTCTTTAACACCTTATCTCCGGTCTGCCTTCCATAAGCTTCATTAATATTTCGAAATGTGTCAATTCCTAAAATAAACATTCCAATCTCACCAAATACATTTTCTTCCAACATTTTAGTTAAATCTTCTAGAAAAACCTCACTTGTGTAAAGTGAAGTAAGTGCATCAATTCTCGGCTTTCTGTCAAGCTTACTTAAAACTCCGGCAAAAACTGCCGGTTCATTGTTCTCGTCACGCATCAGATATCCCCGACATTTCATCCATCGATACTCCCCATCTCTTGATTTGACTCGGAATTCTACAAGATGATTATCTCTTCCCTCTTTTCCAAGTTCCTTATTCGACAAATAAAAATGTTCCCAATCTTCAGGATGTACCACTTCTTTCCAATAGGGAAATGGATCTCTCAACAGTTCCCCAGGAAAATGGAACTCTTTTACCATTACAGAAGGATAACGATATACACCTGTCTTCATATTACAGATATAAATAAATTCATCTGTACTTCGAACTAAAGCATCATATAACAATTTTGTGTCATATGAAAATTCTTCCACCAAATTATTATTCAATTTCTCTCACCTCTTCTGACCGCAGAAAAGGAATGTGCAAAGCACATTCCTTTTTCTCTATTCTTGAACAGTCAGTTCCTCCGCATTTTCTTCTGTAACTTCCTCTTCCATTTCCTCTGTGGTTTCTTCTAAAATTTCTTCCACAACACTCTCTTCCACGGTTTCTTCTGATAATTCCTCAAAATCTTCCAAAGTAATCTCATCATCCATGTCAAGTTCTGTATCTAATTTTACATCGCGATACTTTCTCATACCTGTACCAGCCGGAATCAATTTACCGATAATTACATTTTCCTTCAGACCAATCAACGGATCGATTTTCCCTTTGATTGCCGCCTCTGTCAGAACTTTCGTTGTCTCTTGGAAAGAAGCTGCTGACAAGAAGGAGTTCGTAGCAAGAGAAGCTTTTGTAATACCAAGCATTACCTGTTCTCCGACTGCTGGTTCTTTTCCTTCTGCAATCAGTCTTTCATTTGTATCTTCAAAATCAAGTGTATCCACCATTGTTCCCGGTAAGAACTCAGAATCACCATTTTCCTCGATACGTATCTTCTTCAACATCTGACGAACAACAACTTCGATATGCTTATCGTTGATTTCTACACCCTGAAGACGATATACACGCTGTACTTCCTGAATCATATAATCCTGTACTGCACGTAAGCCTTTGATCTTCAAGATATCATGAGGATTCACGCTACCTTCTGTCAATTCATCTCCAGCGCCTAATTCTGCTCCATCCTGAACTTTAATTCTTGAACCATATGGAATCAAATAGGCTTTTGATTCTCCCGTCTCATTATTCGTAACAATAATCTCACGCTTCTTCTTTGTGTCATTAATTGTAGCAGTTCCACCAAATTCTGTAATAATTGCAAGTCCTTTTGGCTTTCTTGCCTCAAAAAGCTCTTCGACACGAGGAAGACCCTGTGTGATATCGCCACCGGCAACACCACCGGTATGGAATGTACGCATGGTCAGCTGTGTACCCGGTTCACCGATTGACTGAGCTGCAATAATACCAACAGCCTCACCAACCTGAACAGGTTCTCCTGTCGCCATGTTGGCACCATAACATTTCGCGCAGACACCGATGTGTGATTTACAAGAAAGAATCGTACGAATCTTCACTTCTGTGATTGGACCGCCATCTTTGCTCACACCATATTTCATTACTTGTTCTGCACGTTTTGGTGTTACCATGTGGTTTGCTTTTACAATGACATTTCCATCTTTATCATAAATTGTCTCACATACATAACGTCCTGTGATACGTTCCTGTAAACTTTCAATCTCTTCTTTTCCATCCATGAATGCTTTTACATACATTCCAGGAATCTCTGCACCTTCTTCTACACAATCTATTTCACGGATAATCAAATCCTGAGACACGTCAACAAGACGTCTTGTCAGATATCCTGAATCGGCTGTACGAAGCGCTGTATCGGAAAGACCTTTACGAGCACCATGCGCAGACATGAAGTATTCGAGTACGTCAAGACCTTCACGGAAGTTTGACTTGATCGGCAACTCGATTGTACGACCTGTTGTATCTGCCATCAAACCACGCATACCTGCAAGCTGTTTGATCTGCTTGTCAGAACCACGGGCTCCGGAGTCAGCCATCATAAAGATGTTGTTGTATTTATCAAGTCCGTCAAGAAGCGCTTTTGTAAGTGCATCATCGGTATTCTTCCATGTCTCAACAACTTCTTTGTAACGCTCTTCCTCTGTGATAAGACCACGTTTGAAGTTTCTTGTGATTCTATCCACAGTATCCTGTGCTTCCTGAATCATCTGTGGTTTCTGTGGCGGCACTGTCATCTCAGAAATAGATACCGTCATCGCAGCTCTTGTAGAATATTTGTATCCTGTCGCTTTGATCTTATCAAGTACCTCTGCTGTAACAGTTGCTCCATGTGTATTGATAACTTTTTCAAGAATCTGTTTATTCTGTTTTTTACCTACGAGAAAATCTACCTCTAACAACAATTCGTTGCCCGGAATACTTCTGTCTACAAAACCTAAATCCTGAGGGATAATCTCATTGAACAAGAAACGTCCAAGTGTAGATTCTACATTTCCTGTAAGTGTCTCGCCGTTTGGCATTGACTTTGTCACACGTACTTTAATACGCGAATGAAGTGTGATTACTCCATTTTCATATGCAAGAATTGCTTCATTTAAGTTCTTGAAGCACTTTCCTTCTCCTTTTACTCCCGGTCTTTCCTGTGTCAGATAGTAAATACCAAGAACCATATCCTGTGAAGGAACGGCTACCGGACCACCGTCAGACGGTTTCAGTAAGTTGTTCGGAGATAACAGTAAGAAACGACACTCTGCCTGCGCTTCTACGGAAAGTGGAAGATGGACAGCCATCTGGTCACCGTCAAAGTCGGCATTGTACGCAGTACATACGAGTGGATGAAGCTTGATTGCCTTTCCTTCTACCAGAATTGGTTCAAATGCCTGAATACCAAGTCTGTGGAGGGTAGGGGCACGGTTTAACATAACCGGATGCTCTTTGATAACATCTTCTAGAACATCCCAAACTTCCGTCTGAAGTCTCTCTACCATTTTCTTTGCATTTTTAATATTATGAGCAGTACCATTTTCCACTAACTCTTTCATAACAAATGGTTTGAAGAGCTCAATCGCCATCTCTTTTGGAAGACCACACTGATAAATCTTAAGTTCCGGTCCTACCACGATAACGGAACGACCTGAGTAGTCAACACGTTTTCCAAGTAAGTTCTGACGGAAACGTCCAGACTTACCTTTTAACATATCGGACAATGACTTTAACGCTCTATTACCAGGTCCTGTTACCGGACGGCCACGACGACCATTATCAATCAACGCATCAACAGCTTCCTGAAGCATTCTCTTTTCATTACGCACGATAATATCCGGTGCCCCAAGCTCTAACAGTCTTCTCAGACGGTTATTTCTGTTGATGATTCTTCTATACAAATCATTCAAGTCAGATGTTGCAAAACGTCCACCATCTAACTGCACCATCGGACGCAAATCCGGTGGGATGACTGGAATGACTGTCATGATCATCCATTCCGGTTTGTTTCCTGAACCACGGAAAGCTTCCACTACTTCAAGACGTTTTACGATTCTCGCTCTCTTTTGTCCCGTAGCTCCTTTTAAGCCTGCCTGCAGCTCTTCATATTCTTTATCTAAATCAATCGCCTGCAAAAGTTCCTGAATGGATTCCGCTCCCATGCCTACACGGAAAGCGCTTCCCCATTTTTCTCTTGCTTCCTGATACTCTTGTTCTGACAATACTTGTTTGTACTGTAAATCCGTCTCACCTTTGTCTAATACGATATAAGATGCAAAGTATAATACTTTTTCCAGTGTTCGCGGTGATAAATCAAGGATCAATCCCATACGGCTTGGGATTCCTTTGAAATACCAAATATGTGATACCGGTGCGGCAAGATCGATGTGCCCCATACGTTCACGACGAACACTTGCCTTTGTTACTTCAACACCACATCTGTCACACACAACACCTTTGTAGCGGATTTTTTTGTATTTACCACAGTGACATTCCCAGTCTTTGCTAGGTCCAAAAATCTTTTCGCAGAAAAGTCCGTCCTTTTCCGGCTTCAAAGTTCTATAGTTGATTGTCTCTGGTTTTGTCACTTCGCCTCTTGACCATTCCAAGATTTTTTCAGGTGACGCCAAACCGATTTTAATCGCATCAAAGGTCATCGGCTGGTATGCTGGTTCATTATTTGTTACTGGCATTATTGGCAATCCTCCTATTCTTCGTCTAACATATCGTCAAAATCGATGTCATCCGGTTCTTCAAATTCCTCTTCCTCTACGTCCACAAGCTCTTCACCTGCAAATTCCTGTTGGCTGAAGCCATGCTCTCCATAAGATTCATTCTCAGAGTTATACTTTCTATCTCCTTCAATAATGGAGTGTAAATCTGTTTCACCGTAATCGATTGTCTCCATAATCTCAACTTCTGTCTGATCTTCACGCAATACTCTCACATCAAGTCCCAATGACTGAAGTTCTTTCAGGAGTACCTTGAATGATTCCGGAATACCCGGTTCTGGTATATTATCTCCTTTGATGATTGCTTCGTATGTCTTCACACGACCAACAACATCATCCGATTTCACAGTTAAGATCTCCTGTAATGTATATGATGCACCATATGCTTCCAGTGCCCAAACTTCCATCTCTCCGAATCTCTGTCCACCGAACTGAGCCTTACCACCTAACGGCTGTTGTGTTACCAGTGAGTAAGGACCAGTAGAACGAGCATGAATCTTATCGTCTACTAAGTGGTGCAGTTTCAGATAGTGCATGTGTCCGATTGTAACAGGGCTGTCAAAGTATTCTCCTGTACGTCCATCACGAAGACGAACTTTACCATCACGTGACAGCGGAACACCTTTCCACAATTTTCTGTGTTCTCTGTTATCTGATAAATACTGTAATACTTCCGGAAGTAACTCTTCACCATGTTTCTTCTCGAACTCTTCCCATTCAAGGTTTACATAGTCATTTGCCAGATCTAATGTATCCATAATATCGATCTCGTTCGCACCATCGAATACCGGTGTTGCGATATTAAATCCAAGTGCTTTCGCTGCAAGACTCAAGTGAATCTCAAGCACCTGTCCGATATTCATACGCGACGGCACACCAAGCGGATTCAACACGATATCAAGCGGACGTCCGTTTGGAAGGAATGGCATATCTTCTACAGGAAGTACACGGGAAACAACACCCTTGTTACCGTGACGACCAGCCATCTTATCACCAACAGAAATCTTTCTCTTCTGCGCGATATAAATACGAACTGCCTGGTTTACTCCTGGTGAAAGCTCATCACCGTTCTCTCTTGTAAATACTTTCGCATCTACAACGATACCATATTCTCCGTGAGGTACTTTCAGGGAAGTATCCCTTACTTCTCTTGCTTTTTCTCCAAAGATTGCACGAAGTAATCTCTCTTCTGCTGTCAGTTCTGTCTCTCCCTTCGGAGTTACTTTACCAACTAAGATATCCCCTGCACGAACCTCTGCACCAATACGAATAATACCTCTATCATCCAGATCTCTAAGCGCATCATCACCGACCCCCGGAATATCACGTGTAATCTCCTCAGGTCCTAATTTCGTATCGCGCGCCTCCGCCTCATACTCTTCAATATGAATAGATGTATACACATCATCCTGTACTAATCTTTCACTCAGTAATACAGCATCCTCGTAGTTATAACCTTCCCATGTCATGAAGCCGATCAATGGGTTCTTACCAAGAGCCATCTCACCATTAGATGTCGAAGGACCATCTGCGATCACCTGTCCGGCTTCTACTTTTTCCCCTTTGACAACGATTGGTCTTTGGTTGTAGCAGTTACTCTGGTTACTGCGCAAAAATTTTGTCAATTTATATGTTTTCTTTGTTCCATCATCATGCTTTACAACAATCTCTTTCGAAGTAGAACGCTCGATCACACCAGCCTGCTCTGCCACAATACATACACCAGAGTCTACCGCTGCTGTTGTCTCAATACCTGTACCGATAACCGGAGCTTCTGTCATCATAAGAGGCACCGCCTGTCGCTGCATGTTTGATCCCATAAGCGCACGGGTAGGGTCATCATTTTCAAGGAACGGAATCAGCGCTGTCGCCACGGAAAATACCATCTTCGGTGATACATCCATGTAATCAAATGCTGTTCTTTCATATTCCTGTGTCTCTTCACGATAACGACCAGCCACATTTTTGTGAATAAAATGTCCCTCTGCATCAAGAGGTTCATTAGCCTGCGCCACATGATAGTTATCTTCTTCATCTGCTGTCATGTAAACTACTTCTTCTGTCACAACCGGATTCTTCGGATCTGTCTTGTCAATCTTACGGTATGGTGCTTCAATAAAACCATACTGATTGATTCTCGCATAAGTCGCAAGCGAGTTAATCAGACCGATGTTAGGACCTTCCGGTGTCTCAACAGGACACATTCTTCCGTAGTGAGAATAATGCACGTCGCGCACCTCAAATCCAGCTCTATCTCTTGAAAGACCACCTGGACCAAGTGCAGACAAACGTCTCTTATGCGTCAACTCACCAAGAGGGTTGTTCTGATCCATGAACTGTGACAGCTGTGAAGAACCAAAGAATTCTTTTACAGCTGCTGTTACCGGTTTGATATTAATCAATGACTGTGGTGAAACTCCCTCTAAGTCCTGAGTCGTCATTCTCTCACGAACCACTCTTTCCAATCTTGACAGACCGATTCTGTACTGGTTCTGTAGTAATTCTCCAACCGCACGGATACGTCTGTTACCTAAGTGGTCGATGTCGTCATCTGTTCCCATTCCATATTCCAAATGAATATTATAGTTGATAGACGCTAAAATATCTTCTTTTGTAATATGTTTTGGAATCAATTCATGTATATTTTTATGGATCTCTTCTTTTAATTCGCCAATGTCCCCAGCTGTTTCTTCTAATAATCCAGCAAGCACCGGATAGTACACTGCCTCTGTCACGCCAACCTCTTCTGGATCAATATCTACAACCGCTCCCAAATCCACCATCATATTAGAAAGCACTTTGATATTACGTTCCTCACCTTCTACGTCAATCCATACATATGGAACAGCCGCATTCTGGATTGCTGTCGCTTTTTCTCTCGATAATTTCTCACCTTTTTCAGCAATCACTTCACCTGTGATGGCATTCACAACATCCTCTGCCAATACCTGACCTGTGATACGGTTTTGAAGTGCTAACTTCTTATTGAATTTGTAACGTCCTACTTTTGCAAGGTCATAACGTCTTGCATCAAAGAACATGCTTGTGATAAGGCTCTCTGCACTGTCCACCGCAAGAGGCTCACCCGGACGAATCTTTTTGTATAACTCTAATAGACCTTCCTGATAATTCTCAGCAACGTCCTTTCCAAAGCTTGCTAAAATCTTAGGTTCTTCACCGAACAGTTCCAAGATCTCTGGATTTGTTCCGATACCAAGTGCACGAATTAACACTGTAATCGGTACTTTTCTTGTTCTATCAACACGAACGTAAAATACGTCATTCGAATCTGTCTCATACTCTAACCATGCACCACGATTTGGGATTACTGTAGAAGAATATAATTCTTTACCTACTTTGTCGTGCGCGATTGCATAGTAGATTCCAGGAGAGCGAACTAACTGACTTACGATAACACGTTCAGCACCATTAATCACAAAAGTACCTGTCGCTGTCATAAGCGGAAGATCTCCCATGAAAATCTCGTGCTCGTTAATTTCATCTGTTTCTTTATTATAAAGTCTTACTCTCACTTTCAAAGGTGCCGCGTAAGTTGCATCACGCTCTTTGCATTCCTCGATGGTGTACTTTACATCATCTTCGCATAGTGTAAAATCTACGAACTCAAGGCTCAGATGACCGCTGTAGTCAGAGATTGGTGAAATATCTTCAAACACTTCTTTTAATCCTGCGTCCAGAAACCACTGATAAGAATCTTTCTGAACTTCAATTAAATTCGGCATCTGTAATACTTCTTTTTGCCTTGCATAGCTCATACGCGAACTTTTTCCGTTTGTGATGGGACGAATTCTGTTTTTCTCCATTGACGTTTCACTCCTCGTATATATATTTTTCTGGGTTACATTGCATTCAATAGTCCATACTACTCCACAATAGTGCATCTTTAACCCTACCACAAAAAAACAGGCTTGTCAATTATTTTTTAGAAAGACTTTATTTTTTGAAAGACTTTATTTTTGCGATTTAAAACCGATATATTAATCAAAGACATTCATAACAGAAAGGAGGTCAAGAATTGAAATTAGAGGCTTTATCAAGCAATTCCCCTCAGATACATTCTTCCTTTGAAAATTCGAAAATCCCCTCTAGTTCCGACACATTCAAAACCGTAGACAGCCTCATCGATGAACTGAAGAGCAAGTACAACCATCTAAATTTTACATTCTTATCATTTGCTAATCAATCAGAGTTAAAAGACTACGCTTCTGCATCCAGCGGAACAAACAATGTTATAATCGCACCGGATCTTTTAGACAAAATGCTTGCAGATACATCTGTCTATAACAAAGTTACAGGCATATTGGATAATTTCTCAAAGTATAAGGAAAACGCTCAATTCGAAACATTGTTATCGGGAAAAACACTGACTTCTATGGGATTAGTGTTAGATGAAAATGCCAATTTATCCACATGGACAGCATCCTCAGAAAATCGTGAACAATTTCCTTATGTTCCATCTTCCGAGAAAAATCCTTATGGATTTGACTTTTCACATTATGAGACAAAGAAAGACACACCCTATAAAACACCTTACAAATATTCTCATAGCTCTAATATGATGCGTCTCGCCAACGCCAAAAATGTAACTTCTGTACGCGGACTCATCGCATCCAAATACAGCGAAATATCAAAAGTAAAACTGGAAGTCACAGACAAGGCAGAAGCCGCATCCATTATCCGAAAAATAAAAGCAGTGATTCAAAATGGAAATATTAAAATTGCAAGACTTCACAAAGAAGAACGAATCTATGAGCAAAAAAAACTCGCAGCTAAACGGCAAAAAATAAAACTCGAAAAACTTCTAACCGAACAATTACGAAAAAAACGGATTGCTCGCAAAGGGCAGGAACATTGCCAGACGATTTGCATGGACGATATTTTTCCAAATCCATCTGCAGAAGAACTCAAATATCAGAATATCATAGGAGCACAGATTTCTTCACCATCGGCTCTTCCACCGAGTTATACACCAGTTTCACCCGCTTCTTCCATCGAAACTTCGCCTGTTACTGTTAGTGTTTCTATTAATATTTCTGTTTAATCGAATTGGGGCGTTGCAAGTTAATTCTTGCAACGCCCCAAAATATATTTTGTCTCTATCGATCAAAACAATTATTTTAATTCTACAGATGCACCTTCTGCTTCTAATTTAGCTTTGATTTCTTCAGCTTCCGCTTTAGAAACACCTTCTTTGATTACTTTAGGAGCTCCGTCTACGACTTCTTTAGCTTCTTTTAATCCAAGTCCTGTGATTTCACGAACAACTTTGATTACTTTAACTTTAGATGCTCCTGCTGATGTTAATTCTACGTTGAATTCATCTTTTTCTTCAGCTGCTCCAGCTGCGTCTCCACCTGCTGCTGCAACTACAACACCTGCTGCTGCAGATACACCAAATTCTTCTTCACATGCTTTTACTAATTCATTTAATTCTAATACTGATAATTCTTTGATCGCTTCGATCATTTCAGCTGTTGTTAATTTTGCCATTTTATTTACCTCCATTGTTTTAAATGTTTTGATTTTCAGGACTGTATCCTGTCTGATTCTTCTTGAATCTTCTCTAAGTCTTACAATTACTCAGCTGTTACTTCTTCTGCTGCTTCAGCTGGAGCTTCTACTGCCTCTCCACCTTTTTCAGCGATTTGATTAAGAACACGAGCGAAGTTTGTAATAGGTGACTGAATGCTTCCAAGGAATTTGGAAAGTAATTCTTCTCTTGAAGGGATTTTTGATAATTCCTGAACTCCAGCAACATCATATACTGTTCCTTCAACCACACCTGCTTTTACTTCTAATTTTTCAGCTCCTTTTGCAAATTTGCAAATAATTCTAGCTGGTGCTGTAGCGTCATCTTTAGAAATAGCAATAGCACTTGGTCCTTCTAAGTATTCGTTCAATCCTGCAAAATCAGTTCCTTCGAACGCTCTTTTCATCATTGTGTTTTTGCAAACTTTGTAGATGATTCCTGCTTCTCTTAATTGTTTACGTAATTCTGTATCCTGAGCTACAGTTAATCCACGATAATCAACTAATACAACTGATGCTGCATCTTTTACGTCCTCAGCGATTGCTGCAACGATTGGTTGTTTTAATTCAACTTTTGCCACGAATGGTGCACCTCCTTATAGATTATTGTGTACCGCCGTTCGAATAAAGATAAAAAAATCCTCTCGCCATACGACAAGAAGACAGTAAATTCACATAATTCATCGAATTCAAATCTCCTCGGTAGGCGTTTCACTACTTATGCCTTTCGGCACCTACTGTCTTCGGCAGTTTTCTAATATAAATTATCATGTTTTTTTCTATATGTCAAGCTGTTTTTCAAATTCTTTAAATAATTATTTATAGGTAGAGCCAAAACAAGTGACTCCCGGTAATATAAAAAGTTATTACCAGACCGAAAACCAGTCTGGCAATAACTCTTTTCATATATTTTTGAATATCAATTATACTAATTTAGCTGGGTTAATTTTCACACCCGGTCCCATTGTAGATGTTAAAGTAACGCTCTTTAAGTACTGTCCTTTAACAGCTGCTGGTTTCGCTTTCATAATTGCATCAATAAGCGTCTGGAAGTTGTCCGCTAATTGTTCTTCTGTGAAAGAAGCTTTTCCAAGTGGCACATGGATAATGTTTGTCTTATCTAATCTGTATTCGATCTTACCAGCTTTGATATCGTTAACAGCTTTTGTAACATCCATTGTTACTGTACCAGCTTTCGGGTTTGGCATTAAACCTTTTGGTCCAAGTACACGACCAAGACGTCCAACAACACCCATCATATCTGGTGTAGCAACTACAACATCAAATTCAAACCAGCCTTCGTTCTGAATCTTTGGAATTAAGTCTTCTACTCCTACGTAATCTGCTCCTGCTGCTTTTGCTTCTTCAGCTTTAGCATCTTTTGCAAATACTAAGATACGAACTTTTTTACCTGTTCCGTGTGGTAATACAACAGCACCACGAATCTGCTGGTCTGCATGACGTCCATCACAACCTGTTCTGATATGAGCTTCAATTGTCTCATCGAATTTCGCTACTGCAGATTTTTTAACTAATGCAACTGCTTCTTCTTTGTCGTAAAGATTTCCTCTTTCGATCAATTTCGCAGCTTCTACGTATTTCTTTCCTCGTTTCATATTCAATAACCTCCTAGTGGTAATATCGGGAGAGCCCCTCCCACGTTACATGTTTACAATTTTACTCTTCTACTGTTACACCCATACTTCTGCATGTTCCTGCGATCATGCTCATAGCAGCTTCTACTGTTGCAGCATTTAAGTCTGGCATTTTTAATTCAGCGATCTCCTGCAACTGAGCTTTTGTAATCTTAGCTACTTTTGTTTTGTTTGGAACACCTGAACCAAATTTTAATCCGCAAGCTTTTTTAATCAAAACTGCTGCCGGTGGTGTCTTTGTGATGAAGCTGAAGCTTCTATCATTGTAAACTGTGATAACTACAGGGATGATCAAATCACCTTGATCTGCAGTTTTAGCATTGAATTGTTTTGTAAATTCAACAATGTTTACACCATGTTGACCAAGTGCTGGACCAACCGGTGGTGCTGGAGTTGCCTTTCCAGCTGGAATCTGTAATTTAATATAACCTTGTACTTTTTTTGCCATTTTGTGTACCTCCTTGTGGTATTCGCGGGGATTTCCCTCCCACTTTTACTTGTTACATTTTTTTCACTTCTGAGAAACTTATTTCTACTGGCGTTTCACGACCAAACAATTCTACATTGATTACAAGACTTTGTTTTTGAGCATTCACTTCCTGGATTACTCCAACCGTATCTTTCCATGCTCCCTTGGTAACTTTTACAACCTCACCAATCTCAAAGTCTACAACAATGTCTGCATCCATAATTCCAAGAGCATCAATCTCAGCCTCTGTAAGCGGAACCGGTTTGGATCCCGGACCTACAAATCCTGTCACCCCTCTAGTATTTCTCACGACATACCATGTATCATCATTCATAATCATATGAATCATCACGTATCCAGGGAACATTTTTTTCTGAGCTGCTTTCTGCGTTCCGTTTTTCATCTCAACAACTTCCAGCATAGGAACTCTTACTTCTAAGATCTGATCCTCAAGGTGTCTGTTTTCAATCGTCTTATCAATGTTTGCTTTTACTTTGTTTTCATACCCAGAATAGGTATGAACTACATACCATTTTGCTTCTGACATAAAATCACCTTTCATAATTGCTGGCAGCTATTACTTCACCAAGAAGTCAATACCATATTTCACAATGACATCAACAACCGCAATAATCGCTCCTAATACTATTGAGCACGCCGTAACTGCCACAGTCTGCTTAGCAAGTGTTTTTTTATCCGGCCAAATGATCTTTTTAAACTCTGCTTTAAGACCCTTGAACCAGCTTGTCTTTTTGGCTTTCTCTTTTTTCTCAGCCATTCCGTTCACTTCCTTTCCACAAACTATTTTGTTTCTTTGTGCATTGTGTGTGATTTGCAGAACTTACAATATTTTTTTGTTTCCATACGTTCCGGATGAGTTTTCTTATCCTTTGTCATATTGTAGTTACGCTGTTTACATTCTGTACATTCCAATGTGATTCTTGTGCGCACAACTTCCACCTCGCTTTATTTATTTCTTTTACATGTTACTTGGCAGTTTGCGAGACCGCCCAATTTTAGGCATAAAAAAAGACCTACTTCCATTCGCTAGTACAGTGTACCATACCAGCGAATGGGCGTCAAGTCTTATTTTTTCATATCGATTTTCTCAATATGCTGATTTATTTTTTCTCTTTTTGCTGATAATCACACCAACAATTGCACCAATTGCAAGAACTGCTACAACTACAACTCCTATGATTGCACCTATTGAGGTGTTATCTCCCGTCTTAATACCATCACCTTTAGAATTTTTATCTTTGTCCTTGTCAGGTGTTACAACATCCACTTTTTTCAGTTCTTTCGCCGCCTTTGCAACCGCATCAACCGCTGCCTGCAAATCTTCTTTTGAAATGTTTTCATTTGCAAGAGCTGCTTTCAATCCGTTCATAGCTTCTTCGTAAACTTTCCAGCTTTCTGCTGTATAGTTGTCTTTCTTGTAGTACTCAAGACAGTCATCATAATATTTCTGTGCTTTTTCTTTGTCTACTTCTTCTGGAGTCGGAGGCACCGGATATTCTTCAAATACTGCATATACGGTCATATCTGCATTTACAATTGTATCTTTTGTCACTACCGTACCTGTTCCATCCGCTTTCGTGTTCCAGCCTTTAAATGTGTATCCGTCTTTTGTTGGATTTTCAGGAAGTTTGTCTCCAATTGCTTTTCCTTCTTCCACCTTTACTTCCTGAGTTTTTCCATCTACATTGAATGTAACTGTAAACTCGCCTTTTTCCGGTGGATTTGTACCTCCATCTTTTGTAAAGTATGCATAAATACTCATGTCATCTTTTACAATTGTCTCAGCTGTAACTTTGTCTCCTTTTCCATCTTTTTGTGTAAACCAGCCTTGGAATGTGTATCCATCTTTAGCCGGATCTTTCGGAAGGACCTCTCCGAGTTTTTCTCCCTTAAGGATTTTTTCTTCTGTCACAGTTCCATCAATATCAATTGTAACTGTCGCTTCTGCCGAAGCCGAAACAAGTTCTTTAACCGCTCTGTTCAGCGCATCTGTTGCCGCTTTCGCTGAAGGCTGTGTTACATTTTCGCCATTCAGAACTGTCTCCGCAATAGCCAATACTTTTTGCATTGCCTCCCAGGATTTCGCTGTATAATCCTTTTCGTTCAAGGCGTTCGCTGCTTTGATCGCCTTATCAAGCGCTGTCTTATCTGCTTTCTTCACAAGCGCTTCTTTCGCTGCATTCAACGCCGCCAATGCGTCGTCAACCTCTTCCTGTGTGGCTTCCTTATTTTCCTTGACTTTCTTTGCTTCGTCCAGTTTATCTTTAAGAATCCCCCATGTATATGCAGTGTAATCCGCTTCTTTCATACCTTCTGCTTCAATCGCTTTGATTGCCTCATCAAGCTTTGCTTTCTCTACCGGTTTCGGTTCTTCTGTTCCACCATCCACAACAGTGCGCACACGAACCTCTGCAATCGCCATGTCTGATGTTGTTACTTGACCATTGGACATCGTCTCCAGACCTGTAAGTTTTACATATTTTGCTTCTGTGGCTTTATCAAAGTTCGCTTCCAGCCAACCTGCTTTCGGTGTCCAATCTCCTGTCGAAACTTGTTCCCAATCCTTTCCATTCTTACTTACTTCTACTTTATACTTCTTAATAAAGCCGTTTTGATGTCCTTTGCTTACATCATCACTCTGATATCTTGGATAATAACGCAATTGGTCTAATTTCACTGTCTCTTCCAGTTCCATCTGATACCAAAGGTCCTCTTTTGTAGGTCTTGAATCAGCCGCCCATGATGTATGCCACCAGCTTCCTGTATCACCATCTAAAGCTTTCTCCACTGGGTTACTTCCAGCCTGTGTACTTCCCGCTGTCGGTGTAATCTTATCTATTGGATAATCCTCTGATGTTTCCGTCCCTGTCGTCTCTGTAGATACAACGCGAAGTTCTGCCACCGACATATGCTTATCCGCACCTGTATCAGAAGCCGTATGAACGCCCACCAAACGCACCTCTTTTGCTGTCACCGCATCGAATGTTACTAACTTCCAATCCGAAGCCGAATTCTTCCATGTTCCTTTTGCCGCTTCTTTCCATTCACCATTCTCTGTCTCGCGGTATTCTACTCTATATTCTGTAACATTTCCATTTCCACTTCTTGGGAGATAGCGAATACCTGTCACTTCTGAAGCTTTGTCAAGTTTCAAACCAACCCAGCGTTTATTTACGTCGCTTCCGTCTTGCGAACTCCAATTTGTATGCCAATGTGTTCCCGGATTATTGTCAAGAACTAATCTCGCTGGTCCTTCGTTACCTGTTCCATTGTATTGACTATCCGCAAACGCCTCCAGTTTATCCACCGGATAGTCTTTGCTGCTATCTTCTGGATCGAGTGGCTTTTCCTGCTCCAAATATACAGTAAATTCATCTCTTGTCTTATGGTCTTCCGATTCAAGCAATACAAGAATTTGCTTATCGTTTGCCGGAAGGACTGTTACTGACGCATTATCTGCACCTGTTGCCTTCACCGTCGCACTCTTTGTCGGCACATAATATGCCCCTGTTGCAAGTTCCTTCTCTGTTAGTTCTTTTCCATCAACTGTTAAAGAATCAAGCTTCGCCGTCGTATTTGTCACAAAACTTCCCACCGCTTTTTTAATCTCAATTTCTGTAATACCTGTGCATGGTTTCGTCTCTGCTTTTGTCAACTTGGCAGCATTTGTTAATTTGAATTTTACAAATGTTGCTGTCACCGGCGCAAAAGAGTATGTATATGGTTTTACATTATTCTTTTCCTCGCCAATCTTCTCTGTTGTATCCACTTTAGTCCATGGTCCGTCTGCCGATTCAGCAACATAAATCTCTGTCTTGCCCGCATCCGGATAAGTTGCGGAATTGCTGTCTTTAAAGAAGTGAATCACCACTTCTCCAAGTCTCTGCTGTGTCGCATACTCGAATGTAATCTCTGCAGTATTGTGACCTTCCTGAGAATACTGGTAGTTAGTCCAAGCAGTCGGATTTGGTCCGCCTCCTGTATTTGAACCAATCTCTGTCTTTCCATCCCAAATAGCTGTCAATGTATCTGACTGGCTGCCTTCTGGAATATTCTGTGTCAAGGTCAAATATTTATCAATACTTCCTTCAATCTTAATCTGTTCATTCTGCACACGTACAGTCGCTGTCACCGGCAACACATCACCAAGAACAGTTGCAACTCCATGTACAGTTACATAACCTTCTTTGTTATAAGCATCTTCTGCCACATCTTCCCATGCCACTTGGAATGAGGCATCCATAATTGTTCCGTCTGCCGCAATCGCCTGTCTTGTTTCCGGAAGTACCGGCACTGTGCCAACCGGTGTTGTCGTTGTGTAGTTCATCAGACCGCCAAGCTGGTCGATTACACACACGATTACGGACACCGAATAAAGACCATTCACTGTGCCTGTTATACCAACCACACCCTTTTCTGGAAGATCTTTCTTTTCCCAAACTACCGGAAGTTCCTCCGATGTGCCGTCTGTATAACGAGTCTCAATCTTCTCTGGGAGCACCACTTCATTGCCTGTCTTCACATAATATGTCTTTGACATATAAAAGCTGTCCAAACGTTTTTCTGCCTCTTCTCCGTCACCGACCGCTTTCGTAGTCACTTTCACAGAACCAGATTCCAAACCATCCGCTTTCGCAGTTACTGTAAATTCTCCCGCCGTCTTTGTAGACTGTACAATCGCAATCAGAGAACCATTGTATGCCCGTCTGTTATCTTCTTGATAAGAATCGTGGTCTGTCTGCCATCCATTATCCACACCAACAAGAACTCCGTCACCTTCTACATTGAATGTCACACGGTTCTTTGCATCCGGTACGATATTGCCATCTTTATCTGTCACATCTACCTGAATGTATGCAAGATCTTTTCCATCCGCATCAATCTCTTTACGATCAACTTTTGTATCAAGTTTCTTTTCGTCGCCTGTTGTTGTCACAAAAGAACGACCTTCTGTCTCTTTGATTTGTTTACCAGACTTATCATAAGCAACCGCAGTAATTGTTCCATCTTCATATGCAACATCCCATTTCAGATACAAATTCTCATGGGCTGTATTGCTCTTGCCTTCACCTTCATATATCTGATATTTGTATCCTGCATCTGTTGTTTTCTCTGTAAATTCCTTTTTGCCAAGTGATTCTTTCTTATCACTTCCTTTTGGTGTAAAGAATAATTCTACAGATGCCGCATCCGAATATACGACAACCGGAACCTTTCCATTCACATTTGCAACAACATCTTCATTCCATGCCGGAAGCACATGTAATGTATTCACATCTTCATTCCACTGACTCTGATAGAAGTAGTAAGAATCTTTCGGAAGTCCTGCCGTATCCACGATACCAAAGAATGAGTTCTTTGGAGAAGGCCATGTTCCCTGTGCCCCTCCTGTTGTACCGTTCCACGGTGTTGGTTCTCCAAGATAATCAAATCCCGTCCATACATACTCTCCTGCCATATAGTCTTTTGTAATAATATCATACCATGCAGAGCTTGCCACAGCGCCCCAGCCAACCGCCTTTTTATCGTAAGAAGTTAAATCCTGATTCGATTGATCACCATCTGCCTTATAGTATACGCCGCGGCTGTTGATTGCGGATGCCGTCTCTGAACCATATAACATGGTGTTTGGATACTTATCATGCACCGTCTTATATTGTTCTGCATTACAGTAGTTAGCACCAATTGCCCCACCTGCTTTCTGCAATGAAGCTGCCATCGCCCATGAATTAGGGTTCTGCGCTTTCAGCTTGTTGTCACCAATAGTCGCCGGTCTAGAGCTGTCCAGCTTCTTCGCCCAATCAATCAGCGTCTCCGCAACTTTCGGGAAATCATTTTCACCACCAGCGCCTTCCCATATCTCGTTACCTAAAGACCACATAATAATGGATGGAGCATTCTGTCCGCGCTTAATCATGCTTGTCAAATCAAACTGTGCCCATGACAATCCAGATACTCCTCCCAAGATGTCATCACTTGCAAATGCTTTAAGAGGTTCTGCGTCACCACCAATAATCTTGTTATCTTCCTCAACCGCTTTTGCAAACCAATTTGCATAATCCTGCGTGTTAGTATTCTTATTGTACATCCATCCATCAAACGCTTCTTCGATGACAAGCATCCCCTTTTCGTTGCAGATCTCAATCAATTCGTCTGCCGCCGGGTTATGTGTCACACGGATAGAGTTACACCCCATCTCTTGCAGAATCTCTACCTGACGTTCGATTGCACGACGATTCGCCTCCGCACCGAGCGAACCCTGATCGTGGTGCATACATACACCCTTCAACTTCATCGGTTCACCATTCAGTTTGAATCCGGTACTTCCATTCTGCTCTGTATAGCGAAATCCATACTCTGTCTCATATGTATCTACCACAGTATCCCCTACCTTCACTTCCGTCTTAACAGTGTAAAGATTTGGATTCTCTGTACTCCATAAAGCAGGCTTATTTGCCGGCAGAGTCGCTTCAATATCAGCTCTTTGTCCTGCTTCAATCGACTTCGCCTCTGTTGTCACAGTTCCGATGCTGTCCTCTGTTCCTTTTTTGTAAATTGTATGTGTAAGCACAACATTTGCAGCCTCTTTATTTTCATTGTCAACTGTTGTCTTTACAGACATATTTACAGTTCCGCCTTTTTCTGTTTTCAAATTCGGTGTCTCAATCTTTGTTCCGTACAAGTCTACGTGAACTTTGTCCATTACAGAAAGATTCACGCTGCGGTAAATACCGCTTCCTGAATACCAGCGGCTTGAAGGTGTCTTATGATCCACCTTCACTGTAATTACATTCTCTTTTCCGTATTCTACCAAGTCAGTAATATCAAACGAGAATGGTGTGTATCCATATGGATGCGTACCAAGCTTTTCACCATTCACCCACACGGTAGCATTCATATAAACGCCACCAAAATCAATGCGGAGTTCTTTTCCCTTCATGTCTTCCGACACTATAAAGTGCTTTCTGTACCAGCCTGTTCCTCCTGGAAGATAAGTGCTTTCTGCTTCCATTGATTTAGAATACTCTTGCTCAATGCTGTAATCGTGTGGTAAATTTACATTTCTCCAACGAGAATCATCAAAGTTTTTGCCTTCTGCGCCACTCGCATCCCCCAGATAGAATTTCCAGTTATCATCAAAATTCTGTTCTCGCACTGTGGCATCACTATATGTATTCACATATACCACTTCTTTGTCTGATGACATCTGTGTTTCTTGATTTACTGGGTTCTGCGCTTCTTTTGCATACGCAACAGTCATACTGCCAAAGCTCGGTGCAATTAACACTGCTGCCAATGCCGACGCTACTACGCGTCTAATCTCTTTTCTTTCCATAGTATCCCCCAATCTTTTTAGTATCATTTTCTTAGAACTGCATATTATTATATCTCATCAGACCAACATTTTTCAACAATTCAAACTGGTTTTTTCATTATTTTTTATCAATTCTATCCATATTTTCCATCTCTCACACAAAAATCTTTGGCATTATTATACTCTACGCATCTGCTCATGCTCTTTCGAAATCTCTTCATAGAGCCTTGGAACTGTCCATGTCTTGTTCGTTTCGGTCAGAATCGCTTTATAATCTACTCGCTTTACTCCATTTTTTCTCATCATAAGGAGAATCTGATCAAGTCTTTGATTGGATATTCCAGCGAATACCATCATCTCTTTTTCCAGTTCTTCTCCTTCATAAACTGCCTCTATGCCTTCCATTTCTTTTATCCCTGCCAAATAGCCAATCTGTTGTAAATAGTCTTCTTTCTCAACCTTCTTCATTCGAATCTTTAGTGTAAACAAAATCATTTTCAGTTCTCTCAACTGTTTCTGATCTTCAAAATTAATCAACAACACGGTCTCTCGCATAGTTATACCACTCCTCTGTCTCTTTTTCATTTTCACTGTTTAAGAATACGGTCATATTTTTTAATTGGATTTCCAAAATCGGAGTTTCTTCCTTATAAAGAAACAACATACATTTTCCAATTTCTTTTCCTTTAAAATGTCCAATTAAATACTTGTCAGTATCTCCACCGTTACTCCTGTAAAAATTATCTTTCGGCATTTCCTCTATCATTTTTACAGCCAGAATATCCTCTGTCTTAATCTGATAATCATAAGAAGCTGCACGTATATCCATAATACCATTTTTCATTTCGACTGTCACCTCTGTGGTCGCAAATTCAACTAAAATCGCTGCAATCCATACAGCACATCCTATGACCACGGCACTTATTACCGCCGTAAATATTTTCGCCGATGTCTTCGCCATATTCATAGAATAATTCATACCACACATGCAATCCTGCACAAACAGCCTTTTGTCGTGAGGATTACTGTACCATCCATTTTTCCAGTACACATCATCATCCGTTTCAATCATTTCCACATCCGTAGATGCAATCTCTTTTTTCTTCTTCAAAAGCCAACATAGTCCCCCCGCAAGAAATATACCGGCAGTCATGTGTAATGCAATATATACAAAAAAGTCCCCCGTGGTCAGCCATTGATCTTTCATCATACAGATAGACATATATACCCACGCCGCCGTATTCACTGCTGCACAGATAAACAGACACATCGTCCATGTTCGCTTCGTTAACCGATTCAATGCCAAATTTGTCTTACTGTCTTTACTATATACTACATTCGGTCTTCGTTCCACCCACCAGTGAAAAAGCAAGAAAAACAAATTCATTCCAACCGCAATTCCAAACAGCACATAACCAGTTACATCTTCTCTTAGATATTTTTTCATCTGAGGAAATAGCATCATCACAACAGTCAACAAAAATATAGGAATATACCATTTTTTAGGCAACGGCATTTTATCCGAATACGCCGAAACCTCTGTATCAATATAGATTGTCTGCTTCGTCTCCTCCACAATCCATCCCCTTTCCACTTTCAATTGATACATTTTCTGGTGTGTCCCATAGACAAACCAATAGATTCCCCCAATATATTCGATAAGCCAGACTGTCCAAGCAATCATAAAAATTCCCATACTGACAAATGCCAACCCACATACCAATATTCCCAAAAGCATGTTCCAGTGTTGAAATTTTTTGAACTGCCTTTTATATTTCTGTGCGATTACTTGTACAACCTCTTCTTCCACGTTCCCTTTCGGAATGTGAACACCAAAAATCATCCCTTCACTGTACTCTTCTTTTCCCCCATATGCAAACATACAGACTCCAACCATCATCGCATCTGTAAACAAGAAAATAATCGACATTATAATTGCCATTTCCATAAAACTCACCCCTCCACTGACGTCGGATGCATATTTTGAAACATCTCTTTGCAAATTTTCAGAAATTCTTCTTGACTCATGCCCTTTAGGCACGCTTCCGCTGAAAGCAGTTCCAACTCAGATTCCAGTTTTTCTCGAAATCGTCCTGCAGTCTCCCACGCCGGACATATTGTCGCCCCTTTTCTTCGATCAATCTCAACAAATCCCTCCATCTTCAACAACTGATACGTCTTATTGACAGTCATCACATTTACCCCCGCATCCTGTGCAAGCTGCCGAACAGTCGGGAGTCGGTTTCCCACTTTTAACTCCCCCCTACCGATGCCTGTCACAATCTGGTTCCGCAGCTGCACATAGATTGGAATATCACTTCCCATATCTAATGATAAAATCATACAATCACCTCTTTTATTTCGTCATAATTTAAGTATTATTTATTATAATACATTTAATACTTAATTACAATGATTTAGGGGGATTTCTCAATCCCCCCTAATCAAACTCAATCTTTTAGATACTACTCCTTCTTAAATTCGATTCAAACAAACGGCTGTATCCGAGCCAATCCTTATTGCCTTCTTTTTCTTTAAATATCTCTGTCAGCGTCTGCATTTTCGCATCTGTCGCATCTGCATAATGCAATGCTACCGCCTCGGCAAGTGCTGGTTTTTTCGGAGAACCATATTCCAACTCCCCATGATGTGCAATTACGCAGTGTTTCAATTCACTTGCAAGCTTTTGCGGAAACCCGTCAATCGTACGCACTCCCTCTCCAATCATCTCAACCCCGATCACAATGTGTCCCAACAACTGCCCGTCATCTGTGTAATCATTCTCTGGAAAGGATGACAGCTCTTTTATCTTTCCTATATCATGAAAAATAGCTGCTGTATATAACAAATCTCGATTCAAAATCTCATATGCACTGACATAATACTCACACATTTTCAAGATACTCAATGTATGCTCCAAAAGTCCGCCCGCAAATCCATGATGCACACTCTTTGCTGCTGAGTGATTTTTGAAACGTTTGATAAACGCCTCATCTTTCACAAAATAATACTCAAGCAACTGATGAAGATATGTATTCTCTACTTTACCAATATAAGATAACAATTCTTCATACATGCCATCTACGCTTTTTTCTGTAGTCGGCATATAATCTGCCGGATTGTATTCATCTTCGTATGGTTTGCGAAGCTGTTTAATATTGAGTTGTAAATTGTTATTATAGTTGATTACCTCTCCAAGAACTTCCACAAAGTCCATCTCATCATAATCTGCAATCCCCCCCGAATTTGGATCCCAGATTTTTCCGTCCAAAGTTCCTGTCTTATCTTGAAGAAGTAAGTTATCATACGGCTTCCCATTTCTTGTCTCTGCCGTGCGTTTTGTCTTGCATAAATAGATGCCCCTGATTGTCTCTCCCTCGCGTAATGTGTTAATAAATCTCATATCTTTCCTCTTTCTATTCTTTTATTCCGATTGTGACAGTAAATTCAATCTCCACATATTCTTCAGCTCCCCGACGCTGCCCTGTCAGCGTAACTTCGGTACCGACATCCTGTGTAATCATTGTACTGTGATACCCGACAACAGATTCTATCTTCTTCTTATCTATGTGTGTGATAATATCACCATTTTGAATTCCCGCCTTCATCGCTGGCGAATCTGTCTCCACCTCTGTTACACAAAAACCTTTCGGTATGTTCTGAGCTGCCGAAATCTCCTCTGTAACTAGTGTCCCTACAATTCCGATATATGGAACTTCCTTTGCATTTGACATCAGTTCAATCTCGCTTTTAAGTGAAGAAATTCCATATGCTGTCATCACGCCCATATCTCCACCAAGCTTTGGATTAATAATTCCAACAACAGCTCCATCCACATTAAACAATATTCCACTGCCTTGAGCTGTTCCCCGCATATCTGTCACAATCACTTTGTACTCTCCATCTGCGAGCATCACGCTCTCCTGAATCGAGCTTACGATTCCAACACCCATCCCATCACTATACCCAAATGGATTGCCGAGCGCAATCACTGCTTTTCCCTGACTCATCGCATTGGAATTGCCAAGATCTGCCACCTTAATTCTTGACCATGTCGCGTCTGTTATCAAACTTCTGTCCACCCCGACAATCGCCATACCGATGTTTGCACTTTTCTTTTTCAGCGTCGCAACATATCTTGTATTATCTGCAAATCTGACCTGTAATTCCGATGCATCCGTCAACACACCCACGTCTGTTAATATAAGAAGTTCCTGTCCATTATCTGCAACAATAACACCTGCCCTTTTATAATCATCACCAGCGTCCTCTTTCAACAGATTTCCATCTTCATGCATTCCTTCCACTTCTACTACACACTTTTTTGCCTCTATAGATGTCTGTGTAAGGAGACTGTTCAATTCTTTATAACTTTCTATTGTGAGTTCTTGCTGCACTGGCTGAGTATCTTCTGCTAATGTATCTTGTATATCTTCATCTTTCGGAATTTCAATTTTATCCGGATTTTTCTGGAATGTAGATTCTGCCCATGGTTTTAACGCAAAAAAACCAATGCTGGCAGCAACTCCAAAGAGAAGTCCTTTTCCAACCAACCAAGATATCTTATATAACACCTTTTTCCTGCTAAATGCTTCATCCTTGATTTTTTCTTGTAAAAAAGAATATTTCTCCGGCTCCTGATCTGGTCCGTGATCCGTTTCCATAGACATACTCATTTCTCCTTATTTCTAATCCTTTTTATAGTATACAATATTTCTTCTTTCCTTTGCAACTCAAATAGGTTAAAATATACTCAGGGTGAGAAAAATGAATCAAAAAACATTATTAAAATTAGAATATGACAAAATAATCAATCTTCTGGCAGATCAGGCATCTTCGGACAGCGGGAAAAGACGCTGCAAGACTTTGTTGCCTATGACTGACTTAGAAGAAATCAATACAGCAGAAGAACAGACTGCTGCCGCATTTACACGAATTGTGAAAAAAGGACGGCCTTCTTTTAGTGGATGTTACTCCGTGGAAGACTCTATGAAACGCCTTGAGATCGGTGCCGCTCTTAGCAGCGCAGAACTTCTTCGCATCTGCAAATTAGCAGAGACTGCGGGGCGTGCCAAATCTTACGGACGTCATGATACCGTGGACGAACTTGCCGACTGCCTCGACAGCTATTTCGAGCAGTTAGCTCCGCTTACTCCACTTACAACCGAGATACGAAGATGCATTATCGAAGAAGATGAGATCAGTGATGATGCAAGCAGCAATTTAAAACATATCCGTAGAAGTATCGGAATGATCAACGATAAAGTACATTCCACATTGACCTCCCTTGTCAATGGGTCGCTTCGTTCCTATTTACAAGATCCAATTATCACAATGCGGGGTGACCGTTACTGCCTGCCGGTGAAAGCAGAATACCGCAGTCAGGTAAGTGGAATGATTCACGATCAGTCTTCTACCGGTTCCACACTTTTTATTGAACCGATGGCTGTCGTAAAACTTAACAATGACTTAAAAGAACTTTATGGAAAGGAACAGGAGGAAATTCAGATTATTCTGGCAAGACTCAGTGTGGATGCTGCGGAATACATCGAAGAACTTCGCAGCAATTACACTATTCTCGGAGAACTGGATTTTATTTTTGCAAAAGGTGCTCTGGCACTTTCCATGAATGCAAGCCGTCCAATTTTTAATACAGACGGATATATTCATATCCGCGAAGGGCGCCATCCACTCTTGGATAAGAAAAAAGTCGTACCGATTACGATTATGCTCGGCAAGGAATTTGACCTCCTCATCGTGACCGGACCGAACACGGGCGGTAAGACTGTTTCCTTAAAAACAGTCGGCTTATTTACACTGATGGGGCAGGCAGGTTTGCATATTCCTGCACTTGACCGCTCCAAACTTTCTGTATTCGAAAATGTATACGCCGATATCGGGGATGAGCAGAGTATTGAACAGAGTCTCAGTACATTCTCTTCACACATGACGAATATCGTATCTTTCCTGCAGGATGTGGACGACCATTCTCTTGTACTCTTTGATGAGCTCGGTGCAGGAACCGATCCAACAGAAGGAGCCGCGCTTGCAATCGCAATCCTTTCTTATTTGCATGAAAGAGGAATCCGAACAATGGCAACAACGCACTACAGTGAGTTAAAAGTATTTGCACTTTCCACCAAAGGTGTGGAAAACGCCTGCTGTGAATTTGATGTAGAGACGTTACGTCCAACTTACCATTTATTGATTGGTATTCCGGGAAAAAGTAATGCGTTTGCCATTTCCAGCAAGCTTGGACTTCCAGATTATATTATTGAAAGTGCGAAAAGCCATCTGTCTGAACAAGACGAATCTTTTGAAGACTTACTTGCCGATTTAGAGACGAGCAGACGCACCATTGAAAAAGAGCAGGCTGAGATTGCCTCTTACAAGCGCGAAATCGAAAAGTTAAAACATAGTCTTGATGCCAAACAGGAAAAATTAACCGAACAAAAAGAACGTATTATAAAAGAAGCAAACGAAAAAGCCAACGCCATCCTGCGCGAAGCAAAAGAAGTTGCCGATGAGACGATGAAGCAGTTCCGAAAATTCGGAAAAGAAAATATCTCTGCCGCCGATATGGAACGAGAACGGGAACGTTTACGCAAAAAAATGGCAAAGACACAATCCGACATGACATTGGAAAAGAAGAAACCAAAGAAGCAGCACAAACCAAGCGATTTCAGATTAGGAGAGTCCGTGAAAGTTCTCAGCATGAATCTGACCGGAACGGTAAGCTCCCTCCCAGACGCCAAAGGAAATCTTTTTGTACAGATGGGAATTCTTCGCTCTCAGGTAAATATTTCTGATTTGGAAATCATCGAAGAACCGATGACCATCACAGCCAAACAGATGCGACGCACCTCCACCGGCAAGGTGAAGATGAGCAAATCGCTTGCAGTAAGCCCTGAGATCAATCTCCTTGGCAAGACCGTGGATGAGGCTATCGCCGAACTAGATAAATATCTGGATGATGCATACATTGCGCATGTGAGTCCTGTTCGTATCGTCCATGGAAAGGGAACCGGAGCGCTTCGCAGCGGAATCCACAGCTACCTGAAACGCCAAAAACATGTGAAATCCTACCGTCTTGGTGCTTTTGGTGAAGGGGATGCCGGTGTTACAATCGTAGAATTCAAATAGTCATTTAGTCGCAATGGAAAAGGAGAAGGTCAATGTTAACAAAACAAAAAATACTAATCGTAGATGATGACGAGAATATCGCAGAGCTAATCTCACTCTACCTTACAAAAGAGTGCTTTGATACAATGATGGTTCACGATGGTGAAGATGCACTGTCTGCCTTTGACAGTTACAGTCCGAATCTAGTTCTTTTAGATCTGATGCTGCCGGGAATCGACGGCTATCAGGTCTGCCGAGAAATTCGTTCCAAATCAAACGTTCCAATTATCATGCTATCAGCCAAAGGTGAAGTGTTCGACAAAGTACTCGGTCTGGAACTAGGTGCAGATGATTATATTATCAAACCATTTGATGCCAAGGAATTAGTTGCCCGTGTAAAAGCCGTACTCCGAAGATATCAGTCCGGAAAATCGGATACGTCTTCTGAAGAAAGGGGCAAATGCGTTTCCTATCCAGGGATCGTCATCAACCTTACAAATTATTCTGTTGTTGTCGACAACATACAGGTAGAGATGCCTCCAAAAGAACTTGAACTTTTGTATTTCATGGCCTCTTCTCCAAATCAGGTATTTACGAGAGAACAACTTTTAGATCAAATCTGGGGATATGAATATGTCGGTGATACGCGCACTGTCGATGTCCATATTAAGAGAATTCGCGAAAAAATTAAGAACCATGATACCTGGGGACTTGCCACTGTCTGGGGAATTGGTTATAAATTCGAGGTAAAATAGTATGCGCAGTGCATTACATTTAAAATTTTTTATTGTTTACATTGCATTTGGGTTCTTAATTTTATTTTCAGTATCCGCAATTGCTCCTCAAATGCTCTCCTATCGTTTGGAAAAAACAACTGCTGAGAGGCTTTACACCGACGCTTCAACCTTATCTTCCGAATATCTTCCCCAATATTTTTCAGAAGATATTTCTTTTCCAGATGTCCATATGCAATTAGAAGGAATGCAAAAATATACTACTGCTAATTTATGGTTTGTGGAAGCTGATGGAACACTGATTACCTCCTCTACTTTATCCGGGCAGCCTTTGGCTCCAGATAAAATTGATAATTTTAATCCGGCCGAAAACGGAAGTGATACTTATCAGATTGGTAACTACCACAATTATTTTGATGAAAATATGATTACAACCATTACACCTGTGACAAACAGCTATGTTGTGAAAGGATATCTACTTATTCACAAACCGGTTTCACACTTAGAAGAAGAATGTAAGACTCTTTTACTTCCGGTTTATATTACTGCTTTCGTCATCTACCTGCTTTCTTTTTCCATTCTGGCGGCATTTCAGTTCTTTGTCTACCGCCCTCTTCGGAAAATTACAGAAGCAGCAAAGCAATATGCCTCTGGCAATTTAGAGTACGAGATACCGGTCAACACACAGGATGAGATTGGATATTTGTCTGCTTCCCTAAACTATATGTCTACGCAATTAAAAGATATGGATGACTATCAAAAAAAATTTGTTGCTAATGTTTCCCATGATTTTCGCTCTCCACTTACATCCATCAAAGGATATTTGGAAGCGATGGCAGACGGAACAATTCCAGTAGAAATGCAAGACAAATATTTCAAGATTATTTTATTCGAGACAGAACGTTTGACCGACTTAACCCAGGATCTTCTGACGCTGAACCAGTTTGATACTAAGAATTTACTTCTTGAAAAAACGTCCTTTGATATTCATGAAGTCATCAAAAATACAGCAGCTACGTTTGAAGGAACCTGTACAGCCAAACATATCTCTATCAAACTGCTTTTTGCAGCAAAGACACTGTATGTCTCTGCAGACAAACGAAAAATCCAGCAGGTTCTGTATAACCTTTTGGATAATGCAATCAAATTCAGTCCAAACGATTCCGAAATTATAATTGAAACAACAGAACACAATGAAAAGGTGTTTGTATCTGTTAAAGACCACGGAATAGGCATCCCCAAAAAAAGTCTGAATAAAATCTGGGAGCGTTTTTACAAATCTGATCTCTCTCGTGGAAAGGACAAAAAAGGAACGGGACTTGGTCTTTCCATCGTAAAAGAAATCATTCAGGCACACAAGCAAAATATCAATGTCGTAAGTACCGAAGGTGTAGGTACGGAATTTACATTTTCGCTAAAAAGAGCTAAAAAGGATGCTTAATAAAGCATCCTTTTTATTGCATTCTTGTTCATATTCTCCTTTGTTACCCATGTATATCCACTGTCAATCACCGCTTCATTACCAAGACCTAACACATCTCTTGCCGCTGCAACAACAGTCGCATATCCCATTCCATACGGATTCTGTACGATCAGACCATTCACCTTGCCTTCTTTTAACAATTTCATCTGATCGCTCCCACCATCAAATGCAACCACACTCATATCATCCCGTTCCAACTCAGTCAACACATCTGTTACCAGTTTTGTCGCACCTAGATTCATCGCACAAATCCCTCTCAAATTCGGGTGCTGCTCCAAAATATATTTTATAACATCTTCCTGTGTCAGTGATTCCGCCTGAACCTCTTCTTCTCCCTCTGCTTTAGCTGCGTTCTTTTCTTCTGCAATCGCCTTTGCCTTCTCCTCTAACTGATCCATGTAATACACATCCACAATTTGCACATTCGGATACGATGCTGCAATTTCGTCCCGGAAACCTTTTTCTCTTTCCTTTGTATTCATAGCCTGAGAATCCGGCATAATCAATGCCACTTCCCCATTTTCATCCATAATAGAAGCAAGCTTTGACGCCGCCGTCTTTGCAGCCTCTTGATTGTTCGTGGAACATGTAGCTACGACTCCCTGATACTCACTTCCCGAGTCAAACGCCACAATCGGAATATCATTCTCTGCCGCAAGATCAAATTGTACCTCGCATGCTGTCGCATCTACCACTGAAATCCCAACTGCAATCGGATATCTGGCAAGTTCTTCGTCTAAAATATTAATCTGTTCATCCACATCATCGCTCTCGCTTGGTCCACTAAAATTCAAACGAATCTTGTCATCTCCTTTATATCCAAGCATGGAGTTTATATCCGCAACAGCTCTTTCCGCACCTGCTTTCACTTCATTCCAATAACTGTCACCACTATTTCTTCCTATGATAGAGATATATGACCCTGGTTCCAGATTCAGATTCTCAACATTCGAATATGCAATCGGACGAAGTACATCAAGCTTACTCTGATTCTCATTTTCTTCTTTTCCAGTCTTGTTAATCGTTGTCTGCTGCTCTTCTCCATCGTTTACCTTTTTTCCGAACATGCTGTTCCTACTAGAGCAATACAAAGAATTCCTACAATTATTTTCCATCTTTTCTTCATATTTATAATTCTCCTAAGTCAATTCTTAAATTTATCCTTTACCACTATACACCAAAATCAAAAAAAATGGGATAAATTATTTCTTAATTTTTACCACCATTCTAATTTTTGATAAATTTTTATCAAAAATTGTATACTGTATCCGTTTTTATACAATATATGCCTTGCGTTACATTACCATCTAAGTTATAATGAGTTCGATTGAAATATTATTCATTTTTTATCTAATAAATTATATCTAACAGGAGGATTTTACCAATGGAAAAAATTGGAATTCTAATTGGGATGGGTTCAAACCGGGACGTTGGAACCGTACATCTGTAAATGTCCGTAACTTTATTCAGGAAAACTATACTCCGTATGAAGGAGATGACTCTTTCTTAGCCGGACCTACAGAAGCTACTACAAAACTTTGGGCTCAGGTTATGGAACTTTCTAAACAAGAGCGTGAAGCAGGCGGAGTATTAGATATGGATACAAAGATCGTATCTACAATCACTTCTCACGGACCGGGATACTTAGACAAAGACTTAGAGCAGATCGTTGGTTTCCAGACAGATAAACCTTTCAAACGTTCTCTTCAGCCATTTGGTGGTATCCGTATGGCTCAGAACGCATGCCATGAAAATGGATACGAAGTAGATCCTGAAGTTGTAAAAATCTTTACTGAATATAGAAAGACACACAATCAGGGGGTATTTGATGCTTACACACCAGAGATGAGATTGGCCAGAAAATCAGCTATCATCACAGGTCTTCCAGATGCATACGGACGTGGACGTATCATCGGTGACTACCGCCGTGTTGCATTATACGGAACAGATTGGTTAATCGAAGACAAAAAACAACAACTTGCTACTTCTTTAGTAAGAATGACTGGTGAAAACATCCGTCTTCGTGAGGAATTGTCAGAACAGATCCGTGCACTTGGAGACTTAGCAAAATTAGGTCAGATTTACGGATATGACATTTCCAAACCTGCTGCAAATGCAAAAGAGGCAATCCAGTGGTTATACTTCGGATACCTTGCAGCTGTAAAAGAACAAAATGGTGCAGCTATGAGCCTTGGACGTACTTCTACATTCCTTGATATCTATATCCAACGTGATTTAGACAGAGGATTAATCACAGAAGAACAAGCTCAGGAATACATTGACCACTTTATTATGAAGTTGCGTCTTGTAAAATTTGCACGTACACCAGAATATAACGCATTGTTCTCAGGTGACCCTACATGGGTAACAGAATCCATTGCCGGTGTTGGTGTTGACGGACGTCCACTTGTTACAAAGACATCATTCCGTTACCTTCATACATTGGATAACTTGGGTACAGCTCCAGAGCCGAACTTAACAGTCCTTTGGTCAACACGTTTACCAAAAGCATTCAAAGAATACTGTGCTAAGATGTCAATCAAATCATCTTCTATCCAATATGAAAATGATGATTTAATGCGTCAGACTCACGGAGATGACTACGCAATTGCTTGCTGTGTATCTTCTATGAAAGTTGGTAAAGAGATGCAGTTCTTCGGAGCTCGTGCAAACCTTGCAAAATGTTTATTATACGCAATCAACGGTGGTGTTGACGAGAAACTGAAAGTTCAAGTTGGACCAAAATACCGTCCGGTTGAAGGCGAATATCTTGACTACGATGACGTAATGTCAAAATTCGATGACATGATGGAATGGTTAGCAGGACTTTATGTAAATACATTGAACATTATCCACTACATGCATGATAAATACAGCTATGAAAAACTTCAGATGGCTCTTCATGACAGAGAAGTAAAACGTTACTTCGCAACAGGTATTGCAGGACTTTCTGTTGTCGCTGACTCATTAAGTGCTATCAAATATGCAAAAGTAACACCAGTAAGAGATGAAGACGGATTAGTTGTAGACTACAAAGTAGAAGGTGAATTCCCGAAATACGGTAACAATGATGACCGTGTTGACGAAATCGCAGTTGAAATCGTTCGTTCATTCATGGACAAAGTAAGAAAACACCATACATACCGCCAAGGTGTGCCAACAACTTCTATCTTAACAATTACTTCTAACGTAGTATATGGTAAGAAAACTGGTAATACACCAGATGGTAGAAAAATGGGAGAGCCTTTAGCTCCAGGTGCTAACCCAATGCACGGACGTGATACTCACGGTGCTTTAGCATCACTTGCTTCAGTTGCTAAGATTCCATTCAGACACGCACAAGACGGTATTTCAAATACATTCTCAATCATTCCAGGTGCTCTTGGAAAAGAAGACCAGATATTCGTTGGAGACTTAGATCTTGACAGAATCGAAGAATGCGGAAATCAGGCTTGCAATATTCCAAACATCATGGAAAGCATCGACAACGAATAATATTGAAGGAGGAATTTAAGATGGCAGTAAACCAACAACAAGTAGATAACTTAGTAAACATGTTAGACGGATACGTAGAACAAGGTGGACACCACTTAAACGTTAACGTATTTACAAGAGAGACTTTATTAGACGCTCAAAAACATCCTGAAAACTACCCACAGTTAACAGTACGTGTTTCTGGATACGCTGTAAACTTTATCAAATTGACAAAAGAACAGCAGGATGATGTTATCTCACGTACATTCCACGAAGGCATGTAAGAGATAAAGTTCACACATTAGTAAAAGCCGGACAGGATCATGCTCGCATGGAAACCTGGCCGGTTTTCTACTAATGATGTGGACGAACGTATATGAGCAAACATAGTTGCGCAGCAACAAAAGAAACACCGAAAGGTACTGTTTGCGAAAGGAGACTTTTTTATGACCAAAGGTTATATTCATTCTATTGAAAGTTGCGGTACAGTAGATGGTCCCGGAATCCGTTATGTAATCTTTTTCCAAGGTTGTCCTATGAGATGTCTCTATTGTCATAATCCAGATACTTGGGAGCCAAATAAAGGCACTCAGATGAGCGTAGATGAAGTGTTAGAAGGTTTCTACAGTAATATGCCATTTTATCACAACGGTGGTGTTACTGTGACTGGTGGAGAACCTATGATGCAGATGGATTTTCTCATTGAACTATTTACCAAACTTCACAAAGATGGAATTCACACTTGTATTGATTCTTCCGGTATCATGTTTCAACCAGATAATGAGACATTTATGAAGAAATTGGATACTCTTCTTGAAGTGACAGATTTAATTATGCTTGACATCAAGCACATCAATCCTAAAAAACATGAAGAGCTTACGGCTCATTCGAATGAGCGTATTCTTGCATTTGCAAGATATCTTGATAAAAAGCATATTCCAGTCTGGATTCGTCATGTTGTAGTTCCAGGGATTACTTTATATAAAGAATACTTGGAAGAATTAGGGCATTTTCTTGGTACATTGGGCAATGTCCATGCATTGGACGTGCTTCCGTATCATTCCATGGGAAAAGTAAAATACGAAAATCTTAACATGGATTATCCTTTAAAAGATACACCGGAAGCAACTAAGGAAGAGGCAGCAGCAGCAAAAAATATCATTTTGTCTGCCTATAAATGTACTAAATTGAAAGCATAAAATCGCTTGTATATTTAGTCTGTTTGTATTAAAATAAATGAAAGGGTAGATATATTTCATATCTATCAAATGTACAAAAAGGAGGATACATACTATGGCACACGTAATTAGTGATGAATGCGTAAGCTGTGGAGCTTGCGAAGCTGAATGTCCTGTAGGAGCTATTTCTCAGGGTGCTGACCACTATGAAATCGATAAAGATGCATGTGTTGACTGTGGCGCTTGTGCAGCACAATGCCCAACAGGAGCAATTTCTGCTGAATAATAAATAATCGAAAAGTGATCACCAAAACAAAAAGGGGCTGTCGGTTAATATCGATTTTTAGCCTCTAAATCTTAAAATACGAATCTCCCATAGAAATCAGTGTTTTTCATACCTGATTTTCTACGAGAGATTCGTATTTTTTCTTTTCTGTATGTATTTTAGGGCACAAAAACCCCTCAACTGCATTTTTGAAAACACACTTTTTCGGCATTATATTGCTAAAGACATTTAGCTTTATACTCACAGCCGCTGCAGTCTGAGTCAGATTTTTTTCAATGACCTCTCTTACTTTGTACTTCGGATGTCAATTTTAATACGGTCAACGGCTCTTATCCCATGCATGTTTGCGTAAGTAACTACAGCATACATCATAATTGGATTATACCCGGTTCTTCCCTTGTCTGAACAATTGGCTAATAAGCCAGAAAAATCTAAATCCATTACCTTTTTCAGAGTATAGACTAGATTGTCGTTAATCATTTTCTCTCTGTTTAGGACTATCATTTCCCGACAGCCCCTTTTAACGCTATCTGTATAAAAGATAATTTCCCTTTCATAAAGCTGATTTAGAACTTTTGAATCTTTCTTTTCACTGCTGCTAAAATTGCACTTACGGAAACCCCAAGCATCATCATAGAATTTCCAACTCCTGAGATATCCCCTGTCTGTGGCGCTGGTTTTCCACCGTTACCATTTGGTTTTTCAGATGACGTATCTCCACCGCCTGCTATCTTGTCGTTTGAATCTACTGTATTATCACCACCATCTAGTGTCTCATCCGCTCCATTTGGTGTCCCGGATGTCTCTCCACCGTCTGGCATTGTTGTATCTTCTTTCTCAGTCGTAAATGTAATTGTCGTCTGACTTGATGTCTGATTGTCTAATCCGACAGCCTCCACATTTATAGTATACACTGTTTCAGATTTCAAATCTTTCAATTCACAGCTTGTTCCTGTTATCAACTCTGTATTAATCTTCTCTCCATTCACATACACGTTGTATCCGGCAACACCCTCTGCGCCTGCCCATGTAATCACCGCAGAATGCGCTGTAATTTTGTCGGCATTCACTTCTTCCGGTGTTGGCACAACAACTTCCTCTCGTTTCGCAGTGGTAAACTTCACAGTTGCTTTTTCAGAAACTTTTCCACCTGCTTCCACAGTCTCAACAGATACAGTATACTCTTTTCCAGCCTCAAGACCTGTCAAGTCATAGTCTGTTCCTATAACAAGTTCTGTATTCACCTTCTTGTCGCCAACATAGATATTATACCCCTCTGCTCCAGCTGCCGCTTTCCATGTAATATCCGCTGTTGTCTCGGTGATATTTATTGCCTCTACTTCTATCGGCACAGCCACAACATGCTCTTTCGTAGTAAACGTTATTTCCGCATTCTCAGAAAGTACATTGTTCTTTCCAACAGCCTCTACTGCAACTTTGTACTTTGTTTCCTCTGTCAGACCAACCAGCTCATACATTGTCTCTGTCACCGGCGCTTCATTCTTTTTCTCACCATTCACATAGATGTTATAACTTTCTGCTTCTTCTACTGCTTCCCATGTAATGGATGCTGTTGTCTCACCAACTTGATCTGTTTTTACTTTTGTCGGTTTTTCTACGAAAATTTCTTCTCCATGTTTCGCAGTGGTAAACTTCACAGCTGCTTTTTCAGAAAACGCTCCATCTTTTTCAACCGCCTCAACTGATACCGTGTATTCTGTCTCCGCTGCCAGATTTGTCAAGTCATAGCTTGTCGTTTTCACAAGCTCTTGATTCATTTTCTCATCGCCTACATAGATATTGTAACCATCAGCTTCGGCTACCCCTTTCCATATGATGGTCGCTGTTGTCTCACCGACTCTATTTGCTTTTACTTCTGTCGGTTTTGCAGCAACATATTGTGCAGTTGTAAATTCCACACTCGTTTTCGCAGATAGCGTATCTTTTTCACTGATTGCCTCAACAGAAACTGTATATTTTGTGCCGGCTGTCAAATTTGTCAGTGCGCAACTTGTCTCTGTCACAAGTTCCGTATTCACTTTCTCTCCGTCAACATATACGTTGTATCCCTTTGCGCCTTCCACTGCATCCCATGTCACAGTCGCAGAAGTCTCTTTGACCTCACTTACCGCTACATTTTGCGGCGCTTCCACAACATCTTTTGTGACATCCTCATAGAAATTTACCATACTTCCGCTGAAGAACATATTTTTACGACTGTCACTGCTGTATGTCTCAAGACCTTTCACTTTCAGATAAGTCCATGCCTCATCCGAGTTCAATGGAATCTGTTTTGCATTCATGTTATTTTCCAACACTTCGCTTGTCGTCAGTTCTTTCCATGCCGCTCCATCGTTACTTCCAAAAATCTTAACCTGTTTCCAACGTCCATTCACAGATGAAGATGGCACATATTCGATTGATGAAATATAGCGTGATTGATCAAATTTGAATACAAGTTCTTTCTCATCCGTGATATTGTAATTAGAGTGGTATTTTGTATTCGGATTTCCGTCGAGCAGATTCGCTGCCGCCTCTGTTGTGTTATTATTCTGTGAAGAGAATTTTTCCAGCGTCACATGCTGAAGCTGCAAGTACTGATTTTTCTCATTCACCTCTGCTGTCTTGAACGCATACGCTTCCGACTCCCCTGTCACATAGGCTCCGTGAGCCCCATAACGAATCAACACATTCTGATCTCCAGTGAAACGAAGCTCATTTTTCAGTCCATCCTGCGGATATGCCTGCCATGTCTTGCCGCCGTCTTTGCTGTATTCCAAGCTCTTCACATCTCCAACGAACAAGTCTTCTTGATCATTCAAATATACTTTATTCTTCGGCGACTCTGCCGGTAAGATATCAATCGTGTGAACGACATCTGTTCCTACCAGACCAACTTTAATGTCCGTATCCGGTTTGATGTCTGCCAGTTTGTCCACCAGTGAAATCTTATGCTCTTCTGTTCCCTGTAATGTCGTATCTGTCCATGTCTTTCCGCCGTCCAAGCTATATCTCACACGAACAGTAGACGTATCATAGTTGCTGTTAAGTACCAGTTTCCCTGCATCCTCACCGTCAAACGAGAAGCTCGCCAAAGCAGTCGTGTCTCCCTTTAACAGTCCCTCCGCAACAATTCTTGCCACATTCGGCTGTCTTGTTCCACTCTTTTCATAATCATTATCTTTTAGTGTTGATGCCTCTAGCAACGCATTACGACGCAGCGTATCCAATTCCATCTGGTGACTTGTATCTGTTACTTTCGCCCGAATCTCTGATAACAGATCACTCATAACCATCGGATAGTATTTGAATGTACGCTCAATCTCCTTCGCAAAGCTTAACGCCTGCTCGCTTGTAAGTTGTTCATTGTCAAGGCGCATATCTAACTTGCCATACCATGCGTCTAAGAATTTTGGTTCTTTTTTCAGCGCTTTATTAAGAATCTCTTCTTTTTTCGCTGCATCTGTAAAGCTATTCGCAAGAAGCGTATATTTCTTTGCCTCTACATATGTATCCCATTTGCCTTCCAATACATCCGTCACAAGTGTCACATAACTTGACGCCTGACCGTCTTTATCTTTCGTCCGATTTCCCCAGCCAAGCATATAGTCTGAATATTCGCTGTGTGTCTCGCGCCAGTTAAATACGTCATTCTGAATGTGCCACTCATACTGTCCTGTGCCGGCTTTTCCGCCCTTCGGATTCCACATCCATGTAACTGCCGCTGCATGTGCCGGTTGTCCGCATGTAATAGATGGACGCCCGAATACTTCCGCAAGGTTCGTGTACGACTTCGCAAAGGCCCCACACACGCCGCCTTCTTCCCAAATTGTCCACAGACGGATAATCTTCTTGCCATTCACTGAAGCTCCGTATTTCTTATCCTCGTCAAAATATCCGTCGAGCTTATATTTTGTTGTCCATTTCTGCTTGTTCTCTGCGCTGTAATACTTCTCGTCTTCGTATTTCCAATCCTTCAATTCATATTTCATATACATATAAGAATCCAGAAAATTTTTTTTATGTTCTTTCCCCCATGCCATGGAATAGTCCGCAAGCCAGTAGAACTCATCCTCATTCATGCGGGCGTCAACCACCCAGCGCATCATCGGCACTGACAGTGTACGAAATTCTTTTGCAGACCATTTTCCATTGTCAATCTTATTCTCAGCCGCCACAGTCGCACCAGCGTCCATCCTTCCACCGTCTTTAGACAACTCTTTATAAGTCGCATATCGCTTCGCCGGGTCTTGTCCCTGATAACTGCCATTCCAAAAACGAACGCCCTCCGGATCCGCATAGACAGATGCCACCGAGATTGCAAGACGCAGATTGAAGTTATTCTCGCGTGTATCTTTAAAATCCTCTTTATGCGCGTTGTAAATCTTTCCAAATGCCATGAGCGAGTTGTAGTAAGTTCCCTGCGCCGGCTTCGAACCGCCATTGATGTAATACGACAGCGCATCCTCATTCTTCAAGAGATAATCAATCGCATCTTTGTAAACGCCATTCTGCATCGTATACACGTTGTGAAGCGTGTAAAAACCTGCCTTGTCCACAAGTTCCCGCTGATAAATCTTATGCGTGTTCGTTTTCACCTGCTGTTCATTATTGTAATCAATTTTACTCAACTCCGCATCAAGCTCTTCCACTGTCTGCACCGGAAGATCATAACCATCTGACGGCTTATAATTCTCTGCCACGAATCCCGCATTCGCATAAACTGCATGGTCACTTCCATTGCTTTTATTTTCATCTGCATAAAATTTAATGTATTTTTATTTTTAAGATCAATTTTGACATATTTAGCCTCATTTTTGACAACTCCGCTATTATATACCTCCTCCCAATTCTTGTTGTCATCAGAAAGAGAAATCTTGAATGTAACGCCGTCACTGGAACTTGTTCTCGCATCAATTCCCAAATAACCTACAAAATACTTTTTTGTCTTTACGACATCTGTAATATTATAAACAACTGTTGATGTCGCATGTGCGCCGATACCTTTTGCGAACTTCAACGTCTCATTGTTATAACGCACCCAAAGATTGTCCTTCTTTTCATTCTCTTTATTAACAACACAATCTTTAAAAATCTGTCCCCAGTATCCAACAGATGCCCCCGGCTCTTCTTTCATATCCGATAAATACTGAATACTTTTATTCGCCGCAATTACACCCTCCTCCACAGATGAATCTGTCGCTTTTGACGCTTGTTTCACCTCACTTTCCACAGCTTCACGCTCTGCCGCGAAGGCCACTCTCATTGGTGAAGAAACTACAGTAGAGCACGCGATTGAGAACACCAGTGTTCCCGCAAATAAGCTCATTAACTTTTTCTTTTTCACACTTCTTTTCCTTCCTTCTTTTGTTTTAATTCTCCGGTATCATTTATCGGATAAATTTATTGTCACATGCCTATATCTTTTTGTCAATAGCCACCGTTTGAACTGCATAAAATTATTTTCAATATTTATTCTATAAGAATTCCTCGGTAAATTTAATCTGTGTTTTACTGAGTTCTAAATTGATTTTTGATTTGTAATAGACTGGCAGATAATCCGGTTTCTCAGAGTTTCTAGTAAACTATCAAGCTTTTTCAGTAGCTAATACAACTTAACACAAACTATCCTCAAAAAGTAATCATTATTGCTGTTCACTCCTAACCTCTTGATTCTTTAAAATCTGTCGAAATTTGATGAGCGGTTTTTTATAGTTTATGGACTATCTTATGGTATGATATATGTGTTACATATTCATTCTAATTTAATAGGGGGTTAATATTGTATGGGCGAAGTTCATTATATGATTTCAGAAGCTGCCAAACGTGTGAATGTTGAAACCCATGTTTTAAGATATTGGGAAGAAGAACTTTCACTATCTATAGGGCGCACGGAAATGGGACATCGGTACTATACAGAAGATGACATACAGCTTTTTTGCTGTATCAAAGAACTAAAAGAGCAAGGAATACAATTGAAAGAATTAAAGGGACTCATCCCTGATATGCTTCGAACGAGAGATAAACTTAAACTTCAAAAAGAACCTAAAGAAGAGCTAACTGTTTCAAACTCCACTGTTGAAGAACAACCGGATATGCCTTCTAATGAGTCATTGGAAAAAATTCAATCACAAATAGAAGAAGTCTTTCAAAATGCGATGCTTGAAAATAATAAAATTCTTGAAGAATCTGTCAGTCAGGCTATCTCTCAGACTATCCTCAAAGAAATGAATTATCTTTTTCAAGCTCAGGATCGGCAGGAAGAAGATCGTTATAAGAAACTTGATCATCTAATCCGTCAACAACAGACTTATCGCAAAGAGTCTTCGCGTTCTGCACCAATTAGGAAGTTGAGAAAACTGTTCGAGACATAAACAAAATATACGACACTAATTAAGGCGGTTCAATTCCGAACCGCCTTAATTCATTTTGGCATTTTCTTCTTTTTTTAAAATTACCACTGCTATCGCTAAAATCGCCACTGCAAGTCCACTCACAGTCCCCCTACCGAAACAGTATCTCCAGTTTTCACACCATTTGATTTATTTGACTCATTGGAATCTTTATTTTCATCTGGTGCTGAAGTTTCTATTGCCTTTAACTCTTTTGCTGCTTTCGCAACTGCATCTATTGCCGCCTGCAAATCTTCTTTTGAAATATTTTCATCTGCAAGTGCAGCTTTCAACGCATTCATAGCAGACTCATAAACCTTCCAACTCTCTGCTGTATAATCGCCTTTTAGATAATAGCTTAAACACGCATCATAATATTTCTGTGCTTCTGTCTTGTCCGGTTTTTCTGGACTTACCGGACCCCTTTGTTCAAATATTGCATATGCTGTCATGTCTCCCTCAGCTGTTGTCTCTGCTGTGACAATGTCACCTTTGCCATCTTTCTCGGTATTCCATTCTTTGAAAGTATACCCTTCTTTTTCCGGTGCTTGTGGAAGACTTCCAATTGCTTCTCCCTTGACTACCGTTTTTGTCTCAATCGTCTTGTCCCCGTCTTTAAATGTAACAATCACATTTTCAGCACTCGGGGTTTCTGATTTTGTCAGAACATAGCGTTCTCCTTTTGTAGTCTCAAAAGTAACTCGTCCGTCTTTTCCTTCAACATCTGATACAGGTACTTTATCGCCTTTGCTATCTCTTACTTCAACATATTTCCAATCTCCGGCCTGTACCGTACAAGTTCCACCATTTTTAGAAAGAATAGTTGCTTCTGTCAAAGCTCCATCTTTCCAGCTCTCGCTTACTTCAAAGTTACCTCTTGCAACAAGTCCGCTCACAGAACCAGTTGTCCACTGATTATCCGGCATAGCTGGGAGAAGATTAATATATCCTGCATTCGACTGTAAAAGCATCTCAGCCACACCGCTTGTAAATCCAAAGTTTCCGTCAATCTGGTATGGCGCATGAGAATCCCAGAGGTTTGAATAAATCCCTGTTTTAATAAACTGATTGATAATCTGGTAAGAGTGATTTCCATCACCCGTTCTTGCCCATGTATTCAATCTCTGTGCGATTCCCCATCCTGTCGCATTATCGCCACGTTCTGTCAAAGAAACTTTTGCTGCATCCATATATTCTTTATTGTCTACTGTTACCAAATCACCTGGATATACGCCAAGTAAATGCGACATATGGCGGTGTTTTGGATCATATCCTGAAATCTTTCCATTTGCTGTCTGACCAAGTGCAGTCTCATCGTACCACTCCTTAATCTGTCCACTCTCTCCGATTTCGATTGGCTTTAACCCATCACGATATTTCGTCCATTCCGCAATTTGTTCGTCTGAAACTGTTCCTGCTTTGTTTGCATTCAGCGCCTCTGCCGCTTCGATACAATCATTAAATAATTGCCATACAAGTACATTTTCATATACGTTTCCTGCTGTGTATGGACCATGCTCTGGTGAGTATGCCGGAATTGTTACATAACGCTTTGTTCCGTCTGCATCTGTCACTTCTTTTAAGATAGACATATAGAACTTTGCTTCCTCTTCCAGCATTGGAAAAATTTCAGTTTTTAATTTTTGTACATCGCCTGAATACTCATATGCTTCGTATACATTCTGCAAAATCCACGGAACTGCTGCAGGAGACCACCCCCAGCTAAATGCCCAACCAGGACAAGTCCATCCAAATGGTGTATTTTGTGTATTTGCCATGAAACCATTCTGTTTTCCATCTGAGTTATCAATTCCAAAATAAATAGATGCCGTGATACGCCCCGATTCACGAAGCCCTTCTACATAGTCAATTAATGGCTCTGCACACTCTGCCATATTGGTCACATAAGTTGGCCAATAGTTCATCTGAAGGTTTACATTCATGTGGTAATCGCTTCCCCATGCTACTGGACTATTTGCTGCACCTGTACAATCTAGCCAAACTCCCTGTAAATTTGCCGGAAGTATATCTCCTTCTCTTGTAGAAGAAATCTGCAGGTAACGTCCATACTGGAAAATCATCGTCTCTAAATAGGCTTTTTCTTCTGTGCTTGCCTTACCATCTTTATATGCTTTGATCAATTCATCGATTGTCTTATCTGATACCTCCTGACCAAAATCAATCTTTACTCTGTCATAAATATTCTTATAATCAGCCTGAGCATCTGCTTTTACTTTGTCATAGCCTTTTTCTACTGCTTTGTCCATGACCGCTTTCACATCATTTGCAAGTTCTGCGTCAGACTCTCCGGTACGATATTTTGGATATGTCATCTCATAATCTGTATCTGCTGTCACATAAATGTATACTTCTGTTGCACCACTGACAAGAAGTGTTCCTTCTTTATCTTCCACTGGAGCAACCTTTCCATCTTTTGTTACGACTTTCAGTCTTCCATTTAATTTCAGACCGTTATCTTTCATCTTACCTGCAACAACAATAGAGTCATCTGTCGTTGTATACGTCACTTCTTTTCCAAGAGCTGCATTGCTTGGTTGATCTACAGGGAAACTCACTTCAAACTCTAATGGACGCATCTTTCCTTCTGAGCCTTTGATTTCCTCAGCCGTCAGTTTCATCGCGATCACATTATCTGGATAACTTGCAAAATATTCACGATAATAATGTGTATTATCTCTATCATAAGACACCGTTGCAAGTGCTGTATCGATATCCAACGCTCTTTCATAATTCGTTGCCTCTGTATGTTCTTCCTGCGGTTTTTCAGGTTCTGTCTCTTTCATCGTTGTCACGATACCGTCAAACGATACTTTGTTATTTTTTACGCCTTTAATCGTAAGTGTATGCTCCTTCGATTTATCAAGTCCATTCACTTTCAAAAGGCTTTGTCTTGCAAATGCACTATCTTTGGTATCTACTTCTTTCCACTCTCCGCCGTCTACTTGGTATTGGAATTTTCCAACTGCATTACTTTTGGCTCCAAAAAGCTCAAATCCTGCTCCCTTGAATTTACAAGTAATCGTTGCATTCTCTGCCTTATCTGCATCTACATATACTTCATCTTTTCCAAACCAAGAATTTGCATCAGTTTCATTATTTGCTGCACGATCCCAACGTTTCCATTCACCAGCAAAGGTCACTTTTGAATTTTCTCTCTCTGGATTCCAATCAATCGTCTCACCTTCTAACACTTTGAAACAATCAAATGATGTCTTCTTAGCAGTTCCATTTGCAGAAGATTCAAATTTTAATGTATGCTCCCCATATTCCAATCCAGAGATTTCAAAAAGAACTTGTCCTTCCTGTCTTGTCTCCTGAGTCATCGTTCCTGTAACTTTTGTCTTCTCATCTTCATCGACAACTGCTGTGAAATTTCCCATATCCGGACCTTTTACACCAATCATCTGAATTCCGGTTCCTGTGAATTTTACAGTCAATGTTCCCGGATTTGGATTATAGTGTTCTGAACCACCTTCCCAACTGCCTTTTGGATATGAATCCCAACCATCACCATATGTAATTTGGTCGCTATTATCGCCGATAATTTGACTATCTTCTTTTGGCGGATCTATGCGGTCAAAATCAAGATAAATATCTCCCCATCCCTGATAAGCGCCATATTCTCTTGTGTTTGCTCCAACTAATGAATTACACATATTTGATGCATTGCTCTCTCCGTTCAGAAATGCATTCTGTACTGATTTCACATAATCTGACATCGATTGTTCTCCAACCTTGTCGATATTTCCTCCCGTATGTTCCTGTGTCTCCGAAGGTCCTCCATTCCACAATGTCTTTTGGTTGAAGGTAAGATGTTCCTTCTCCACTTCGCCGTATACATTTGCCCCCATATAAGAGTTTCCAATCGGAAGAGACAATTGCTGCCACCAGTCTGTATCACTTCCAGCCCCTGTAAAGTTTCCTGAAGATCCTGTCAGCTCTCCCTTTGATAATGGTTCATCAAAACGAATCTTCATCGGAGCTTGCTCTGTCTTTACGGAAGCCGCTTGTGCAGTTGATGTCCCTGTCAAATTCATTCCAGATACCGCTAACATTGCTGCCATCGTTCCGCCAAGCACTCTTTTAACGCATGTTTTACCTTGCTTTTTCCAGCTCATCATGCTTTTTCTCACTTTCCGCATTCCTAAAATAATGCTATTTACATAATTTTCCTTTTTATTATAGCTATTTAGCATGGCAAATACAACAATTTTTTTCACCATAAAATCATTTTTTAATTTATTTTGTCCATTATATTTTTATTCAAAATACAATTATATACTATAAATGAGCAAGTTCGTGATTTTGCATAAAAGAAAGACACCTTGAATTCGATAGTGTTGTATAATGAAAGTGCCAAAACAAACATTTGCAACATTTACGAAAGAAGGTGTCTCTCGCAAATAC
>ENA-OQJN01000068-OQJN01000068.1-human-gut-metagenome-genome-assembly--contig:-NODE-68-length-50781-cov-6.097465_pt1 | contig 50781 bp, 44 predicted proteins | sample MGYA00242610_ERZ504777 | MGnify/ENA primary metagenome ERZ504777 (study PRJEB26092, sample SAMD00036350) | human gut metagenome | host: Homo sapiens | study: EMG produced TPA metagenomics assembly of... | reverse complement strand
TTTCAGCTGCGCCTCTGTCATGTCTGTCCGCGCTATATCGTCTCCACCAATCAAAGAATCCCGTAACGCAAGCCCTCCTTGAAACGCTGAATTTGGCTGATAGACTTCCACCCATTGCACATCCACAGATTCTTTCCGAAGTTCTTCCACCACTTTTGGACTTTCTGTGCCAATAGAAAGATATAGAATCGAAGACTCCGGAAGTTCTTTGATTTTTTCAAGATATTCTTCTTTTTCTTCATATGGATTCTCAAATCGATTTGCCCAAAATGAGGTTACGAGTCCACTGTCTCTCCAGTTCACATATTTTCCAAACTTCATATCAACCCACACATTTGGCACACCATAAATCACCGGACTTCTCCGGTCTGTAATCTGCATAGCCAACTCATATCTTGCAAATCCCTTTTTCTTTACTTTTAGTGTAACGAGTTCCACATACGGCTGTGTCGTTTCCCAATAATTTTTCAGAGTTGTCTGCATCTGACTGTGCTCTCCCTCATTGAGCTTTGCCGGGTTGATAAAAATTGCATTCAAAAATGGATTAATAATGAGCAGCAGCACAAGAATCGCTCCAACAATTCCGATCAACGTACGGCATACAATCTTCTGAATCTTTTTCTTCATTCTCTGTTCGATTTTCTTCTCCAGTTCTTCCTGCTGTGGCATATCTTCTAGCATCGCTTCCAGTTCCTGATCTAATTTATTTTCATTCCATTCTTTCATGATTCTCCCTCCAATCGTTCTATTAATTTTTGTTTTGCCCTGGAACGTATCTTTCTTACATTCTCTCGTGTAATTCCATGCATCTTCGCAATTTCCTCATCTTTCATAATGAAAATAAGTGCTCTCCATCAAAACTTCTTTCATCATAATTGGCAGTTCCTGAATCGCATAGAACAGAATCTTTCGTTCTTCTTGCTTAATAATTTCATCAATCACAGTCTTTTCTTCTGATTCTTCCGGATTCGGCTGTATGTTCCCTCCGTCTAAAATCTCCCGTTTCCGTTTCCTGTATAAATTTAAAAACTCATTTCGCAGCACCGTCACAAGCCAGTATTTGATACTTCCTGTTTTTTCATAAGAAAGAAATGCTTTGATAAATGTCTCCTGCAATAAATCCTCCGCATCCTGTATATTCTTTGTGAGAGAAAGCGCATAGAGAAATAACGGTCTTTGGTATATTTCATATATCTGTTTCCATTCCTCCTGTTCCATCCGTTTTCCCCTTCCATCTCTTTCTACTAATAAAACAACATCCATATCTATTTTGTGACATCTTATATCGATTATTATAACAAAAGACAGACACAATTTCTGCATCTGCCTTCCATTTCTTATTCGTCTTTTATGTTTCCAAGTGTTATGTTTTTCTGTACGATCTTTCGCATCATGTCCCACACTGATTTTGATGTCGCTTCCACTTTTTCATTTCTCTTATAAATCTGTGACTTTTTTACTCCATGTTCAGCCCAACTCTTCCCACCGGATGCATCATTTAATAAAACCGGCTGAAAATTATCTAACAGACGTGCATACTTTGCATTCGCAGTCTCGTAAGCCTCAAATTCTTCCCATAATTCTCTAAAATATATCCCCTGATCTTTTGGAAGCAAGCCAAAAATACGATCTGCCGCTTTTTCTTCCCTCTCACGCTTATCATCTGCCCCTGCCGCATCATATGCATAAGTGTCTCCCGCATCAATTTCTACCAGATCATGAATCAGCACCATGATAATCACTTTCATTACATCTACAGGCTCCTCCACATGTTCTTTCAACAAAAATGCCATCAATGCAATCTGCCAAGAATGCTCGGCATCATTTTCTTTTCTGTTTCCATCTGCCAGATACGTCTGGCGAAAAATATTTTTCACTTTATCAATTTCCACAAGAAATTGTATCTGTTGTTCTAATCTTGTCATCTATGTCCCACCTTTGCAACTTTGTTATATTTGTTTTTAGTATACGTCCGCATGTTTTTCAAGTCAAGCAAGTACTTTTTGCTTGCTGCTTCCTTGGTTACTGTTCACTCCTAACCCTTTTGTAAAAATGATTGACATTTCTCTCCATTTGGCATATGATGCTATATAGTTCACTTTGTTAACTATATAAAAGGGAGGCTAGTCTATGCGAGATTACACATGGATAGATATGATGAAAATCATGCAGGAAATTCGACTTTTTTCTACACTTCACGTAAGACGTGCCAAAAAAGAAGGAATCACATCTGCTCAGGAAATGGATCTGCTTTCCAGAATCGTACTGTCGGATCACGCCTTGTCTCCACAGGATTTGACTGTCCACATGGGACTTTGCAAATCCGCAGTCAGCCGTCTGATCGACCATCTGGAAAAGAAAGGATTTCTTAAAAAGCACTATTGCGAGACAGACAAGCGCAGTTATGTGCTCTTGATTACAGAGACAGGAAATATGGAACTGGATTGCACCTATCGTTATTATCTGGAGCCAATCTACAAACTGAAAGAAGTGCTCGGCGCAGAATCTTTCGAATCACTAACCACACAGATTCAGACAGCAAATGAATTGCTGCAAGATGAAAAAACAGGGAGGTAGTCATATGACTTTTTATCAAGAATTACAATTGGATCAGGTCGGCTCAAAATCCTATATTGCAAGCATAACTGACCCTAAAGAAAAGCGAAAGCACATCGCAATCTACTTATTTAAAATTTTATTAACCGTTTCGTTTTGCGTTGCTTTTGTTACTATTTACACAAAACTTTTCGGAGCAAACAATAGCATCGTCGGCGTCGTTGTATTATTATCCGTCATGGTATTTCGTTATGCCGATATGGGTATTCACAATCCGCATGGCGCATTTAGTATTCTGATCATCTTCTGTATTCTCGCAGTTGGTCCAAGATTGACCAATATGGTCTCTCCGGGTATCGCATTCTTTGTGAACATAATCTGTATCTTTGCTCTGATGCTGCTCGGCTGCCACAATGTCATTATGTCCAATCACTCCACATTCGTGTTAGCTTATCTGTTATTGCAGGGATACGATGTCAGCGGATATGATTATACTCTCCGACTGATCGGACTTTTAGTCGGTGCAGCAGCTACTGCCTTGATTTTATACCGGAACCACAAAAAAATGTCTTATAAACGAAGTTTCCTGCATCTGTTTCAGGAATTCGATTTATCTTCTGCTCGCACAAGATGGCAGATTCGTCTGACACTCGGTGTCTCCAGTGCGATGCTAATTGCTTCACTTCTCGGAATTCCGCGTGTGATGTGGATTGGTATTGCGGCGATGTCCGTTCTCCTTCCATTCCGAAAAGATATGGAATCTCGCGTCAAATTCCGTGCACCGGGCAATATTCTCGGAGCCATCTGCTTTCTCGTACTCTATACTGTGCTTCCGGAAAGCTGCTACGGTTATATTGGAATGATCGGTGGTATCGGAGTTGGTCTTTCGGCAACCTATGGATGGCAGACAGTGTTTAACTCTTTCGGTGCATTGGCAATTGCTACTCCAATCTTCGGACTTCCGATGGCAATCTTTTTGCGTATCTTCAACAATGCCTTCGGCTCTTTGTACGCACTTGCATTCGACAGTGCCATCACAAAAGTTCGCACATTATTCGAAGAAAAAGAATCCCGCATCTCCGTGTAGATGCAGGATTCTTTTTCAATTCCAATCACCGACAATATCTTTTACATATCCGTAGATTTCCTGGAAATCCACCTCACAGTCTCCATCAAAAATACCTACTGGTATTCTTGCCTCGAATCCATACATCACCGGATACTCCTCTTTCACAAAATCGTACACAATCACTTTTTTTCTATCAGGATCTACCAGCCAATACTCTCGCACTCCGGCGGTCATATACTTGTTCAGCTTAAGTACCAAATCCTTCTTTCTAGTCGACTTTGACAATACTTCTACGACAAAATCCGGCGCACCATAAATACAACGATTCTGAATCTTTTCCCGATCACAAACCACAATGACATCCGGCTGTACCATCGTCTTATCATCACAGTCAAGCTGTACATCAATCGGAGAGGCAACAGGAACACATAAGCCATGTTCCTTTCTGATATAGTCTTTTAATACAAGCAATATCTCCGTCCCCAAAAGTTGATGTACCGATGTCGGCGCGGACATATCGTAAATCACACCATCGATCAGCTCCACCCTCTGTTCCTCCGGCAAAGCATAATAATCTTCCAATGTATACTCTCCCTGCCTCTTCACGTTATAAATACTCCGAGCTTCCTGAACACATGAAGCAGTATCATTCTCAAAAATCTGTGACAGTGCTGCGATCGTATCATATCTCGGAGACTCCGTCACACCCGCAAAAATCTTTTGTACCGTTCCGAGCGGAACCTTCGACAACTTCGAAATCTGTTCATATGTATAACCAAATTCTCTCTTTCTTTTTTCATCTCTTCAATCGTCATACTATCACCTCTTTCCTATATTTTACCGTTTATTTTCCATTTTGTCAATTAAGCATCCACAATATATCCATTTTATCTGACAGGTTCGTATTCTTTCTCGTTTCAAAAAAGCATTTCAAAGTATTTCTTAAAAATGCTATAATACCTACTATAAATTTTTAAGGAGGTTCTTATGAAATATATTAACTATTATTCCTCACCACTTGGAAAGCTTTTGATGGCTGCTGATGACATCGGACTGACTGGTCTTTGGTTTGAAAATCAGCTGCACTACGCCTACAATCTTGATCCGGAGCATCAAGAAAAAGAGCTGCCCGTCTTTAAACAGACGAAGCAATGGCTTGACCTTTATTTTTCTGGACAAAAACCTGATTTTACTCCGCCTATTCATATGACAGGCACCCCTTTTCAAACTGCCGTATGGAATATTTTAGAACAGATTCCCTATGGTCAGACAACGACTTACGGAGACATCGCAGCTCAAATCGCCAACCAAAAAGGTATTGCACATATGTCAGCACAAGCTGTCGGGCAAGCCGTTGGGCGTAATAAAATTTCCATTATCATTCCTTGTCATCGCGTAATCGGCAAAAATGGAACGCTTACCGGCTACGCAGGTGGATTGGACAAAAAAACGGCTTTGTTATCCATTGAAAAAATTATTTAATCTTCCCACTCATAATTTTCTCAATTACTTCTTCCCAATTCGAGACACGGATATGCTCCGTCTCCTCGTATTGATTTGCCTTGCTGGAGAACAAAAACGTAGAAATTCCTTTTTCGGAAGCAGCATCACAGTGAGCTAGAGAATCATCAATCAAAATGGAGATTCCTTCTTCTACACACGCTTTCGCCTTATCAAACGTACAGATCAGTTTATCATAACAGATGCCGCCATTGGCAAGTTCCTGCTCTGTCGTTTGGTAGGGATCTGTGTAAAGTGCATCTGTCCTTGCTGTAATAATCACAATACGATGTCCTAACTCTCGCAGTCTTTTCACTCCCCAGGCAGCATCTGGCTTAAATGGTGTATCTGGCACAATGTGGTCATAGTAAGCCTTGCAAAAGCCGATTTCATCTTTTTTCCACTCTTTTGGCAAGTTACTGTAAGAATTCCAAACTCTTTTGCGTACTTAAGAACACCACAAACCTTTCCTGCATCATCCTTTAATTTATACGCCATAAAATTTTCTCTCGGCACATCAAACGGTGCTTTGATTCCAAATAAATCTGCTGGTACATATCCCACTCTCGGATAATATTTTTCACTCCCTAATACGATCGAATATCCATAGTTTAGTTCTCTTGCAATTCTATGTCCCTCTTTTATTAAAGCAGTGCCTACTCCTTGTCTTTGATATTCTGGTAAGACTGATAACGGAGCCAATGCTAACACTACTGTGTCCTCAACTTTCGCTTTTGTAAACATGATATGTCCCACAATGACGCCATCAACTTCTGCAACCAATGATAACTCAGGAATATACGCATCACCATTTCTCAACGCATTGACCAAATCTTGCTCATTTCCATCTGCGTGCTTGGTACTGTCAAATGCTTTCTTTATTACTGAATATATAATTTCATAATCTTTTGCTTCCTCTTTTCTTATAGACATGAAACACCTCCAAATTGACCATGAATTTATCGCTATTGCAATTTAAACTCTCCAACCAGATCGTTCAGTTCGCTTGCCATCGTTGACATCTCCTGTGTAGAGGCGGCACTCTCCTCTACCGTCGCTGAATTAGAATTGATTACTGACGCGATTTGTGCAATACCTTCACTCACTGACTCAATCGAGACAGCCTCTTCTGCTGCAATATCCGAAATATCGCTGATGATCTTCGTCACTTCATTTGTATTTTTCACAGTGTTTTCCAATATTCCCGCTGTATCATTGGCAATACGCACTCCATTCTCAATTGCACCAATGGAACTTGTTATCAGCACTGCCGTATCTTTTGATGCCTGTGCACTTCTCGACGCAAGACTTCTCACCTCGTCTGCGACAACCGCAAATCCTTTTCCTGCCTCCCCGGCACGAGCCGCTTCCACTGCTGCATTTAATGCAAGAATATTCGTCTGGAAAGCTATATCTTCAATCGTATGTATAATTTTTTCAATTTCTTTCGAATGCCGATTCATCTCTTCCATCGCATCTACAAGTTCTTCCATTTTTTCGCTGCTGTCTGACATCTCTTCTCTCACTACATTCGCCTGAACCTTAGCATTTTCTGCTACAGAGGCACTTTCCTTTACCTGATGTGAAATTTGGGAAAGCTTCTCTGATAACTCCTCTGACGTACTCGCCTGTTCTGTAGACCCTTGAGCAAACATCTGTGTATTATTCGATAACTGCTCTGAAGCATTTTTTACAGCATGCGACGTATTCTGAATTTTTAGAAACGCTTTCTTTAACGAATTCGTAAGCGAACAGACTGACTGTTGTATCAAAGAAAATTCACCTTTAAATTGATCTGTACACTCCACACAGAGATCTCCCTGTGCCAATTTTTCCATAGATTGTTGAATTGTTCTGACATAGGATGCAAGCTCCGAAACAGAAGTGTTCAAAGACTGTGCTAATTCTCCTACTTCATTATTACTTTGAATATCAATCTGAAAATTCAGATTTCCCTCAGCTAGTTTTTTACTGTTTTCTGTAATCAGTATCAATGGATTAATGACACCTTTTGTTACATAAATAATCAACAATAAGCAAAAGGCTACAATCAATAGAAAGGCAACGCTCACCACAATAAACGTAGTCCTTATTGCACTTGCCAACTCTTTTTCTGCTGAATCAGTCATTTCCTGACCAATTGTTATGATGTTGTCTAGTTTGTTTACTAGTTGTGTAATATTCGATTTGATTGTATTCACATACATATCTTCTGCTGCCTTTTTATCTGTTTCATTCAGCAGCAATGCCTCATCAGCCGATTCATGAATTTCTTTATGAAGACGCTTTATTTCTTCTTTCATCTTTTCCACTTCTTCACTTCCTGAATTCTTCTCTGAATACAACCATTTTCCGAGTACACAACTTGTATCATCTTTGCTTCCTGTAAACTCTGTTCCAAAACTCAATGCCGATCCAAGATTTTCTACCCACGCATAGTGACCTTTCTCACTCTCTAATGCTGTAGTGTGAAGTACAATTGCATTGCTTATCTTTTTGTTACTGTTTCTAATTTTCCCAAGTCCACCAATAATACAAACTGCAAGCAACACAATTGCCAAAAATACACCTATGACTAAGATACCCACTCTTACTTTTATACTGTCTGTTTTTTTCATTTTCAATCTTCCTCCCTCAAGTATTTTAACTCATTTCCTCTTGATAATGTATATCTAAAAAATATCATATCTTTTAAATATTTGCAAGGCAAGAATAGCTCCCCAAAAAGGATGCTATTTTCTTGCCTTACTCACTTAAAAATTTAGTCCATCTATATATTCTCACTTCGAATGGTCTCTATGATATTCTGCTTTTCTGCTTTTTTCACCGAATATCGCATTGTCCAAAAGATGATCAGAAATACTGCCGCAACTGCAATCAAGATTTCTTTCCACGGAAGTGTATACGGTACCTCAATGATACCGACAAACACTTTGTACATTCCATAGGATAGCGCTACTCCGATCGGAACCCCAAAAGCCAATGCCTTTGTACCATATAAAATACTTTCACAGCGAATCATCTTTCGAAATTCTTTTTCTGTCATTCCAACCGAGCGCAGTATCGCGAATTCACGGCTTCTAAGCGTCATATTCGTTGTGATTGTATTGAAGATATTGGTAATTCCAATAGCCGAAATAACTGCGATAAATCCATATAAGAAAATCGCCGCAACCAATACCATACTGTTCTGCTCTTTTGCCCTCTGTTCATAATCAATGAAATACCACTCTATACTTTCATCCAATCCCTGAATTTCTTCCTGTAATATTTTTGTATCTTCCGCTTCCGCATAAAATCCATCCAGCGTACCACCCATTCTTGTCATCATTTCATCCGAAATAACAGCAACAACAGAATAATAATCCGCCTCCACTCCAAACGGAAGCTCCTCGGTCCGCTTTGCAATCTCCATCGACTCTACTTCTTTTTGTTCTCCATCCTCTGACAACATGCGATAGGAAAGCGTGTCTCCTGCCTTGCTGTTCAGCAGTTGGAACTGTTTCCTGACTGTCTCTCCGGTATCCTGATCATAAATCGTTCTCCGTTGCGTATCGCAGATAATGGCTTTCTCTTTTGCCTCCTCATAAGAAAGTCCCTGCTCTTTTATATACATACGATATTGGTCATCCGGAATGGAGTAAAATGTGATATATAAATCTTCCTCCCCCACTTCAATTGAATCATATACGCCATTCATATCTTCCAATGCTTCTTTTGTATAATCACCTTGTGCAATATTACAGATTTGACGCTTTACAACTGTACTTTCCTTAATTCCATCTGCCTTTTCCACTTTCCCATAAAGTTTTTCCTGCTGTTCCTGCGAAATATCGGAATCTTCTATTGCGCCATAAAGATTATAGTCCATCTCCTGATATACATAGCTTTGCAATAAAAATCCATATTGAATAACAGAACTGATTGAGATAAACAGCACAACACTTAAAAAAATGGAAAATACCGTTGTTCTGTATTTTTTGCGGCTTCGTTTTAAATTTTTACTTGCAATCTCACCTTCTATGCCCAATATTTTTGAAAGGAGCTTAGAAGTACGCAGTTTCTTCCCTGCAATTTTAATGCCTACCGAGTCACGAATTGCATCCATTGGAGCAATCTTGACTGCTTTTCTCGCAGGGATGACTGATGAGAGATAAATTGTGATAATTGCAACTGCCACTGCAACTACAAGCGCCTGCCATGATACATATAAGTGTAATGAAATATCTGCAAGACCACTTCCTGCCAATATCTGCGTCACTGTCAAAAGTGTAACCCAGATTGCAAAAACGCCACACAGAATTCCCAATGGAATCGCAATCACTCCAAGCACAACTCCCTCAAACAATACATTTTTCCGAATCTGCTTTGAAGTAGCGCCTATGCTTGCCAACATTCCATACTGCTTGATTCGCTCCATAATCGAAATGTCAAAACTATTCTTGATGACAAAGACCGATGTAAATATAATAATCAGAATGACGATCACAGCCATTCGATATAACACCTGCATGGTCTGCTCTGATCTCGTTCCTCCCTCAAACTGCAGCAGCATATCATTGGTAATGATCTGTTCTTGCGAAAATCCATGTTCCTCTTTCAAATTTTCCGCAAACGTATATGCTTCTTTTGGATCTTTTAATGACAATGCAATTTCTATCGGCTGTCCGGCTGTATCATGGTCCAGTTTTGTCACAAGTGTAGAGCCCATCATCCCGTCTTTCTGAAATTCAAAGCTGTTAATTCCCATCAAGCCTGCAATCGTATACGTCTCCTCTGAACCATTGACTTTGAGCGTCAACACATCACCCACTTCATAGCTAATACCATCCAATCCACTCAGCTGCATCGGCAGCAGGATCTCCTGCTCATTTTTGGGCATACGACCTTCTATCAGCTTAATTCCAAGCCGCTTCAAATCCTTCTCCTCAAATGCTTTCAATTTCAGCATCCCTCTATGATTTTCCTGATCTTCTTCCTCTTTAAAAAACGTCTCAGGCGCTACGTCTGCAATTGTCTGCCCAATCATAGTCTGTTCGATTTTTGCATTGTTTAACAAATATTTCTGCTGTTCAACCGGCACATCCGATACAAAAATATGATAATCTCCATCATTTTTCTTTGCGTACTCTATCATAGAGCCCTGCATGCTGGAAACAAATGTCGTAATCGCCGTAACCAGCGCTACCGAAAGGATAATTCCGAAAATTGTTACAAGCGTACGCTTTTTATTCCGTTTTAAATTTTTGACCGTGAGTTCATTTAAAATGTTCATAAACTACCTCACTCTCTCGTCTTTGACAATCTTCCCGTCATCAATTGTCAGAATCCGATCCGCTTCCAGCGCAATATTCTCGTCGTGTGTAATTACGATCACCGTCTGATTGTATTTTTGATTGGACATTTTTAAAAGATCAATAATCTCTCTTGACGCCTTACTATCCAGATTCCCCGTCGGCTCGTCGGCGAGCACGATCGCCGGATAATTCACGATTGCACGCCCAATCGACACTCTTTGCTGTTGTCCGCCTGACAGTTGATTCGGAAGGTGCTCTTTTCGATTCTTGAGATTTAAGATTTCTAAAAGTTCCTCCAGACGTTCCTCTTTTACTTCCTTTCCATCTAATCTGCATGGAAGCGTAATATTTTCTACTACATTCAAAATCGGAATCAGATTATAAAACTGATAAATCAATCCGACCTGTCTTCTCCTAAAGATTGCCAGTTTATCCGCATTCAGCTCATAGATATCAGTCCCGTCGATAAATACCTTCCCGCTTGTCGGGCGGTCAACACCGCCAATCAGATGTAAAAGTGTTGATTTACCACTTCCTGACGCCCCGATGATCGCAACAAATTCTCCCTTTTCCACGGTAAAACTCACATTATCCAAAGCAACCACTTCAGTATCCTTTTCTCCGTATCGTTTACATAAATTCTCTACTTTTAAGATTTCCATACTCTGCCTCCTTCGTTTTTCTTTATTCTACGATACAAAAGTGACTCTAAAGTGACTTTTGGAAATCATTTTTATATATTTTTACGATAAACGTCGTGCCCTCATCTTTTTTACTCTTTACTTTCACTTCCCCGTTCTGGTATGCAATCATACTTTTCGTAAATGCCATACCAAGTCCCATACTGTCTTCTCTGCTTCCTTTCATCTTGTAAAAGCGCTCAAAAATATGCGGAAGTTCTTCTTTTTCAATCCCTTCTCCATCATCTGTGATTTCAAGTTTTGTATAAAGATTATTTTCCGACCACAAAAGCGCTATGTGTGCCGCGCCATGCTCCAGTGCATTTTTCAAAATATTGTGCAGAGCTTCCAAAAGCCATTTTTTATCACACCAAAGCGTAATATCTTCTTCGCCAGATGAAGCAATTCTACACCCACTCACCTCACAGAAGATTTTGAACGAATCTATCATCTTCTCTGACAATTCTGCTGCCATCGTCTCTTCTCTTTTCAATGTAAGTGTCTTTGAATCTAATTTTGCAAGGTTCAAAATCGTTTTTACGAACCACTCAATCTTCAGCAGATCCGCCTGCATATTATCAAGAAATCGCATTCTCTTTTCGCTTGACATGTCCATATATAGGATTTCATTTGTCATACGAAGAGAGGTAATTGGTGTCTTGAGTTGGTGCGAAATGTCCGCGATCAGCCTTTCTGTCTCCTTCCTATTTTTTTCGAGCAGTTGATTCTTTTCCCTGAGAAGTACGGTGATATCATATACTTTATTTTTAAGAATACTGAATCTTCCCTCTTCGTTATCCCGCAGATCCAGCGTTGCCGTTTCCTGAAGTACCTCTTCACAGTATTGTTCCAGTTCCTCAATCTGCTTTCCCTGCCTTTTCATGGCATATAAAAATATACTAACACATCCTGCACAGACCAAAAATAAAATTCCTGCCATCCCACCCACTATCATCACTTGCTGATTTCCACCGGTTCGTTTCGGCAAAAAATTGTCTTCTTCAATTCCATATTTCTTCAACACACTTTCTTTCTGAGACGCTAGCCCATCCGAAGTCATCTGACGAATCTTCTCTTCCTCTACATCTGGATATCGCCTTACAATCTCTGTCACAAGGCTGTCTGTCACGTCGTACAGCCATCTGTTATTCTCTCGCTCTACAATTCCTGCAAATATCCATGTACTGATAAGCCCAGTCAGTGCAAGAGCACACACACTGATTACAAATCTTTTTTTCTCCATAGATCACACCCCCGCTTTATATCCCATGCCGCGCACTGTCTTGATGATCTTTGGAGCATTCGGATCTTCTTCTATCTTCTCGCGAAGTCTTTTGATATACACTGTCAACGTATTGTTGTTTACAAAATTGCCGGACTCATCCCAGATCCCCGAAAGTATCTGCCCTCTTGTCAGGATCCGACCTTTATTCTCAAAAAACAGGGCGAGTATCTTATACTCTAGCGCTGTCAATTCTATGCGCTCATTGTTCTTGTAAACCGCCCCTTGCTCTAAATTCATTTTCACATGCTCAATTTGAATTTCCTGTCTGTTTTCTTCCAAAATCCCGGTATGTCGGATCACATTTCTAATTCTGGAAAGTAGTTCCCGCGGACGAAACGGTTTCGTAATATATTCATCTGCCCCTAATTCAAATCCTTTTACAATCTCCTCTTCCCCATCCAATGCCGTCAGAAAGATAACCGGCAGTTCTTTTCTTGCTTTGATCTCCTCAAACAATTCAAACCCATTTCCGTCAGGCAATGTGACATCTAAGATGACCAATTGAAAATCCTCCGACTTTAACAGTTCCATTGCCTGCCTTGCCATAGCTGCCACTTTTATCTGAAATCCTTCACCTTCCAAAAAAAATTGAATGCTCTGTGCAATATGTGCATCATCCTCAATCAACAGTATTCTTATCATTTTATTTTTGCCCCTCCATAGTTGTACAAATTTTATAAATAATTTCAATAATTATATAACTTTTTGTAAAATATCAATATAAATTTGCGATATTTTATTGCTCTTCGGCAAAAGTTGTTGTATAATAAATAATATCATAGACAGAATAAAAAATACATAACAAAGGAGTGATTCCCATGGTATATTTATTAACAGGGCAAAAAGGCAGTGGCAAGACACAAAAGATGATTGAATTAGCTAATCAGAAAGCAAAAGCATGTGACGGTAATGTCGTCTTCATCAAGAACAGCCACAACGATACTTACAGTGTATCTTTTGATATCAGAGCAATCTGTATGGATGATTTCCCTTCCATCCGCAACATAGATGAATACACTGGTTTCATCTATGGTATGATCAGCTGCAACAGTGATATCGAAGTTATTTTTATTGACGGAATTTTAAAACAGACTAGCATTTCCCTTGAAAATATTCCAAGATTTGTCGATCGTTTAAGCAATATCTCGAAAAAGCACAATGTAGATTTCTACGTAAGCGTAAGCGCTGACAGAAAAGGTCTAAAAGATGTGAAGATGGAAAAATGTGAATTTTTAAATTAGAACGCGAAAAGAGTTGTGGGTCAGCCTCACAACTCTTTTTTTGCTTTTCATTTATTTTAAATCGGTTACAGTGTTCATCTTTTCTCCCACTTTGTACTCTACCGTAATCTCCTGACCTACATCGTACTTGATGATGTCGATATAGTCCACTACAGATACATCAAAGATGTCCTCGGAGCCTTCTATCATAATGTAATAGTGTGAATTTCCATCCACGACACCTTGCGCAATCTTTGTAATCTTACCTGTCAGTGTCTGGGTTTCCCGCGTATCTTCCTCTTCCACTTGGATTCCTTCTTTTAAGAGCAGCTCTTGATACCTTTCTTCACATTCATTTACCGTATCTCCGATTGCAACAACCTGATATTTATGGACATTCACCATCGCATATTTCTTGACAAGCCCTGCCTCGTCCTTCAGCGCAATGAAATATGTCGGTTCGCCGGAAATATTCAAAAGCAGCGGAAACGCAGCCTTATATCCAAGATCCTGCACCTCTCCCTGAGCGGAATTCATCGCTGAACTCTCTGTTGCCCCTTCAATAGCGTAATATTTTGTCTCCATCGTACGCTGATTCATCAATACAAACCCTACATTTGACTGGTCACCGCTCACCGAGGTAACACCGGTGTACACCCACACATCATCATCAATTGCAAGATAATTGTATCCTTCTGTCGTCTTCAGACAATCTTTCTGTCCAAGCACACTATTGAAAAATCCGTGTTTCAAAGAGCCATAATAATCATATAACTGAACTAACAGATCTGCCGAATATGCACGGTCAATCCATTCCGGTACTTCATCAATCGCATAGTCCACTGTCTCACCGGTAATCGCATTGCAGAGAACAACCCGTCCGATTGTCTCACCACCAAACAAACCAATGTTGAATTTCTTCACCGGACACACCCAGTATGGAACCCCGTCATCGTCAATTTCAAAACTTAAATCATTAAAAATATAGGTTGGATATTTAAAACGCAAATGTCTGTAAATATTTCTGTTGAAATACTCAGATGTGGAATACTTCATCCCTTTCTCTAATTTTACAAGTTCTGTTGTCTGCGTCGCCATATCAATTCGGATATATGCCGGAATCCCATCCGACTGATTCGTCAGCCATTTGATTGGGTTCGCATAACGAAGCGGCGATACTCTCACCGGCTTATCCCGGTAGTTGATCTGGGTGTAAATATCGTCCACTTCAAACTGAGATACCATATCTACCATGCTTCCCATCTTACGGTTTCCGAGAATCGTAGCAGAGTCTTTGTCCAAAAGCGGAATCTGATCAAACGATAACTCTTCAATATCTTTTGTGAATTCTCCGTCTTTCACAGTTAAAAGCTTTTGATATTTCTTTGCATTGACAATTGGGGAGGACAGTAATGTTCCCACTCCATAAATCAACACAACGCCTAACAGAACAAACAAAATTCCCTTCACAACCTTGGACTGCTTAATCTCATCTTTTCCAAGACGCCTTTTCCATATATAATACACCAGAAGCGCCACAATCAGTAAAATGATAAAAATCCAAAATTCTGATGAATGGATATTGATTGCCGGAATGGTTACGTAATAATAAATACATGCCAACAAAATGACAATCAGTATTCCGATAAGTTTCTTACTTGATTTTTTCATAATCTTCTCTCCCTTAAAATTTTCTTCTCCACAAGTTCGATGAAAACAACATTAAAAACGGGAAAATTTCCAATCTTCCGACCAGCATATCAAAACAGAATACAATTTTTGATAACACAGAAAATTTCGCAAAATTTTCAACCGGACCAACCGCTGCAATTCCCGGTCCCACATTGTTCAACGTTGTGAGCACCCCGGTAAATGTTGTTGCAAAATCAAAATTATTGATGGATACAACAAGAACAGATGCTATCACAATAAAAATGTATGCCATAAAATACACATATACCGCATGCATCGTCTCACCACTCACTCTTTTTCCATTGACCTTTACAACACTGACTGACTTCGGATGCAGTGTCTTTTTCACTTCCTGCTTGATACTTTTTAACAAATTAAAATTCTCGATACTTTCATACCACCACCGGTCGAACCTGCGCACGCCCCGACAATCATGACCATGAGCAGTAAACACTTCGACAGCTCTGGCCAAAGGTTATAATCTGCGGTCGCAAATCCGGTTGTTGTGATAACGGAAGCCACCTGAAATGCCGCATAGCGGAATGATTTCAGCGGTGTCTCATAAATGTACATAATGTTGAATGTAATGATAATCGTCGTAGCTGCGATGATTCCCAGATAGGCTCGGACTTCTTCATTTTTAAATACAGCCTTTACGTTCTTTAACAGCAACAAAAATACATATTGAAGTTGATTCCAAACAGAATCATAAATACTGTGATCACACCATCTATATATGCGCTGTCATAAAACGCAACACTGTTATTCCGGTTGTTAAACCCTCCGGTTCCTGCAGTGCTGAATGCATGGATGACACTGTCATACAGATTCATTCCCCCCGCAAGCAAAAATCCAACTTCTATCAAAGTCAGCGCAAGGTACATTCCATATAAAATTTTTGCTGTTCCTCTCACCTTGGGAACCAGTTTATCCGCTTCCGGTCCCGGAACCTCTGCACGCATCAAGTGCATCGTATTCTTGTCATCTAAAGATGTCAATACCAGCACAAAGACAAGCACTCCCATTCCACCGATCCAATGTGTCAGACATCTCCAAAAATTCATGCCCATCGGCAAAGATGCAATATCCGTCAAAATAGTAGAACCTGTTGTTGTAAAACCGGACACAGTCTCAAACAGTGCATCGATATATTTCGGTATCGTTCCGGAAATATAAAACGGAAGAGCTCCGAATACAGACCATAAAATCCACGCCAATGCAACAATCACAAAACCTTCTTTTGCATAAATCATCGTATTCTCGGGCTTTTTACGTCCGAAGACCAAAAACAACACTACTAAGACTGCGCTTGTGATCAAAAATGAGCGCATCGTCACTTCTCCATATATTGCGGAAACGATCGCCGGGATGAGCATTACAAGAGCCTCTACCCCTAACATTCTCCCTAATACAAAACTTGTCATTCTATAGTTCATAATTGCATCTTCCTCTAGCTCAGGATATCTGTGATATCTTGAATCTTTCTTTCCAAAGTTACAACTACGACACTATCGCCTACCTGAAGGACGTCTTCACCATTCGGGATAATAATCTGACGCTTTCTCCCAATGCAGGCAATCAGGTTATTTGGCTTAATCGTAATATTTTTAAGCGGTACATTCGTATAATTATTCTCTTTTCTGATGATAAACTCCAACGCCTCTACCTGCCCATCAACGAGACGGTACATCGTCTCCACATTCGCACTGCACAGAGAATTCTGCCTCGCACGCACATAGCTTAAAATGACATCTGCTGTTGCACTTTTTGCAGACACAATACTGTCAATTCCAAGTCCTTCGACCATCTGTGCTCTTGTGTCTTCGTTTACCTTTGCGATAATCTTATGCACACCCTGCATCTTTGCAAACAATGCCATAATGATATTCTCCTCATCCATGCCGGTAAGTGCAATAAGTGCGTCTGTCTCATGAATTCCTTCTTCGATCAAAAGATCATGATCCGCTGCATCCCCATGAATAATGGTAGCCTTAGGCAGAGACTCACACAAAGTTTCGCACTTTTTTAAGTCTTGCTCAATAATCTTAACTTGCATTCCCAAAGACAGTAGTTGTTTCGCAAGGTAAAATCCCACTCGTCCACCTCCGCAGATCAAAACTCTTCGAATCTTGTTCTTGCAATCTCCCAAAGATTTAAAGAACAATTCAATCTCCCGATGAGATGCTGCAATATGAAGTTTATCCCCTTCCTGCGGAACAAATTCTCCGTCTGGAATATAAACTTTCTTTCCTCTTTGTACTGCACAGACGAGTATCTTAATCTGATATTTTCTATAAATCTCCGCCAGATTGTGACCAATGATCGGATTCCCTGAACGCAGCATAAATTCAACCAGTTCCACTCTTCCTTTCACAAATGTCTCAATCTTACTCGCCACCGGAAAAATCAAAACTCTTGAAATCTCATTCGCAACTGCCAGTTCGGGATTCACCGCCATACTCAGCCTCAAATCTTCTTTCAAAATATCTATCTGTTGATAGTAACTCGGGTTGCGAACTCTGGCAACTCGTATGCCTTGCCCCTAGTCTTCTTGCAATCAGACAACTCAACATATTGAGTTCATCTGTAGATGCACATGCAATGACCAGATCTGCGTGTGGCACATCTGCTTCTCTTTGCACTTCTGCACTCACTCCATCCCCAGTAATACAAATAATATCCAGCTTGTTAGTTGCCGCCTTTAATTTTCCTGCATTATTGTCAATTAGCACTACATCATAATTATCCTCAGAGAGCTGCTTTGCAAGTTTATACCCTACTTTCCCATCTCCAATGATTACAATCTTCATCGATTTTCCCTCAACTTTTTATTTTCATTCTTTCTGGATTCCCCTATAAATTCCAGACAGCATGGCAATTATAGCACCTTTATCTCAAAAGTACAATACATTCTCCAAAGGTTGTGTCACACAGACAAAAAGGTAAGGGCACCTCTCAAAAGTAATGCCCTTACCTGCCTTATTTATTCCTCAGCTGCACGCTTTGCAATCTCTTTTTTCCTGCACATCAGAAGGTGCCTGTTCATAACGAACAAATTCATATTCATAAGAACCTCTTCCACCTGTCATAGAACGGAGTACGGTGCAATATCCAAATACCCCGGTCATTGGAATGTCTGCCTCAATGATCTGTGCACCACCTGCAATCGGTGTCATTCCAAGTACACGTCCACGACGTTTGTTCAGATCTCCCATAACATCTCCGGTATATTCATCCGGCACTGTCACTTTAATCTTTGCGATTGGCTCCAATAACACAGGACTTGCTTCCATAAATCCTTTTTTGAACGCCTGCATTGTCGCTGTCTTAAATGCCATCTCAGAAGAATCCACTGGGTGATAAGAGCCGTCATATAAAACTGCCTTCACACCTACCACCGGATATCCAGCCAAAGGTCCTTTCAGTACAGATTCCTGCAAACCTTTTTCTACTGCCGGGAAGTAATTCTTTGGAACTGCTCCGCCAACTACAATCTGTTCAAATACATATGGTGTCTCTAAATCTCCGGAAGGTTCAAATTTCATCTTTACATGACCGTATTGTCCATGCCCTCCGGATTGTTTTTTATATTTTGTATCTACATCTGAATTCTTTCGGATAGTCTCTCTGAAAGCAACTTTTGGTGTCTCCAAATCCACATCTACTTTGTAACGGCTTGCTAGTTTGCTCACAACAATCTCTAAATGTTGATCTCCCATACCATACAATAACGACTGACGATTCTCACTGTCATTTACCGCCCTCAACGTCACATCTTCTGCCATCATCTTTGCCAGCGCCTGAGATACCTTATCTTCGTCCCCTTTTGTCTTCACCACATATTTCATATATGTATATGGAACGGAATATTCCGTCTTTCCATACAGAACCGGAGTATTCTTCGTAGAAAGTGTATCACCTGTCTTTACGCCGGACAGTTTTGCGATCGCACCAATATCACCTGCGTGTAATTCTGAGACTTCCACCGGTTTATTTCCCTGCATCGTATATAATTTTCCGAGTTTCTGTTCCGTGTCATTCTCTGTGTCAAACAGTATATCCTCACCTTTTAAGACACCTGAGCATACTTTTACAAATGAATATTTTCCAATAAACGGATCCACCATTGTCTTAAACACATACGCTGTCTTTCCTTTTGCAAAATCATAATTTGCTTCAAAAATATCATTTGTCTTGCGGTTGATGCCCACACAAGTTCTCTTATCCGGACTAGGGAAGAAACGCACAATGTCAGACAACAGATTTGCCACTCCCTGCGCTTCCATGTTCGATCCCATTGCAACAGGTACGATATCGCCGTCCATTACTTCGGTACGCATTGCAGAACGAATCTCTTCGATTGAAAATTCTTCTCCTGCAAAATATCTTTCCATAAAGTCTTCGCTCGTCTCGGCAACCGCCTCCATCAGTGAATCTCTTAAAAGCTGTAAGTTCGGCAAGCAATATTCCGGAATCTCACATTCCTCTCTCTGCCCGATTCCGGTATATCTTCTTCCCGCATTCTTGATGACGTTGATATACCCCACAAGCTTTTCATTCTCACGAATCGGTTGAAAATGCGGTGCGATCTTCTTTCCGTATCTTGCCGTCAGATCTTCCACAACCTGTCGGAAACTTGCATCATCCACATCCATCTCTGTCACATACACCATTCTCGGAAGATTATATTTGTCACATAACTCCCACGCTTTTTCCGTTCCTACTTCTACTCCTGCTTTTCCTGAAACAACAATTACGGCTGCATCCGCTGCACTTACCGCTTCTTCTACTTCTCCAACAAAATCAAAATATCCCGGTGTATCCAAAATATTGATCTTTGCTTTTTCCCACTCAATCGGGATCAGACTTGTACTAATCGAAAACTCTCGTTTTTGTTCTTCTTTATCAAAATCACTAATCGTGTTATGGTCGGTTATCTTGCCCATTCGATTGGTTGCTCCTGATACATAAGCCATTGCTTCGACTAAACTAGTTTTTCCGCTGCCTCCGTGTCCTAAAAGTACCACATTTCTAATTTCGTCTGTTCTGTAAACTTTCATATTTTGCTGCCTCCTTATTTTTGTAGTTTCTCATGTGTATATTGTACTAAAATTCACTCAAAATTACAACTCTTTTATCAAATTTATACAATTTATTTGTCTTTTACTTTAGTGTACAATAATTGATAAGTGAAAATAAAGAAAGGATAGCAAATATTATGAACAAACCTTACAAAATCGGTTTTATCGGGCTTGGATTGATTGGCGGTTCCATCGCCCGTGCAATCCGTCAGTATTACCCTGATTCCGAGATTATCGCCTTTGACAAAAGTAGAGAGACGCTCGCGCTCGCCACGCAAGAATCTATAATCAACGTAGCCTGCACTTCCATCGATAACAACTTTTCCAACTGTCACTATATTTTCCTATGTGCACCGGTCTCATATAACACTGCGTATTTAAAGCAGATCAAACACTATGTTACCAAAGACTGTATTCTCACTGACGTAGGCAGTGTAAAGACTTCGATTCACGAGGAGATCATCTCTCTTGATATGGAAGAAAATTTTATCGGAGGACATCCAATGGCTGGTTCCGAGAAGTCCGGTTTTTTAAATTCCAAACCGATGCTGATTGAAAATGCGTACTTCATCCTGACTCCATCTTCGACCGTATCGCAAGATAAAGTGACTGCATACAGCACTTTTGTAGAATCGTTAAAAGCAATTCCGGTCATCTTGGATTACAAAGAGCACGATCTGATCACTGGAACAATCAGCCATCTGCCGCATATCATTGCATCCACCTTAGTCAACTTTGTAAAGGATACGGATACAAAAGATGAGTTGATGAAACAGCTTGCCGCAGGAGGATTTAAGGATATCACGAGAATTGCCTCTTCTTCTCCGACAATGTGGCAGCATATCTGTCTGAAAAATGGAGACAATATTGTCAAAATTTTGGACGCTTACATTGACATGTTGAAAAATGCAAGAGATTCTGTCGCAGAAAGCTCCGAGCAAAAATTATATGATTTATTTGAGACATCTAAAAATTACCGTAATTCCATTCCGGAAGGTTCCTCCGGACCGATCAAAAAAGTGTTTGCGATCTACTGCGATATCATCGACGAAGCAGGGGGAATCGCAACAATTGCGACCATACTTGCATCAAACAATATCAGCATCAAAAATATCGGCATTATACATAACCGTGAATTTGAAGAAGGCGTTCTGCGTATTGAATTTTACGATGAATCTTCTTCCCATAAGGCAACTGAGTTGCTGCAAAAATACCGCTATATTGTATATGAACGTTAAAAAGACGGGATTCCCGTCTTTTTTTCTTGCACAATATACTAATCATAAAATTCCGTTAAACAGTTTTATCAATACCGGAACCGCTGCCGAACAGATAATTCCATTCAAAACTGCCATCATCACCACTTCTCCTGATGTATATTTCATCAGCATCGGAAGTGTCGTATCCTCACTCGTAGCTGCTGCCGGAGCAATCGCCGCATATCCGTTAAAATATTTTACTACAACCGGTATGATCATAAACGAGAAGATTTCCCGCAAAAGATTACACAGAAACGCAATCGTACCAATTTTTGCACCTGCAAGCTCCGTCACCAGAACTCCAGAAAGACTGTACCAACCAAGCCCCGACACAATCATCAGACTATCCCGTAAGCTTTCCCCTAAAAACAGACTGCACACAACACCTCCAAAAATACTTCCCAAAATAACCCCTGTTGGAATCAATAAGATTTTCACATGATGCTCTCTTAATTTCTGGAACACACCTTTGTTCGCTCCAACGCTGATCCCGACAGAAAACATCAGCACATACAACACATGCTCTGAGTGTCCGGTCAGAAAATCAATTATATCCTCCGGAAGAATTCCATTTCCCAGAAACACTCCCGCTGCCAGACAGCACACTGCGATCACAACCATCATATTTCCGCATCCTCCTTACTTTTCATAAATACTTTCGTAAGTCCATAGACGATCAAAATAGATCCTGCCACCGCAGACAACATATAGAGCACACTCTTCCAGCCAAGTTCTGCCAGTTCATTAAAAAAGTTTTCTCTGCTTCCAAGCGAGACTCCCATAATAAAAATCAAAATCCCGGTTAAAACAATCTGAAGCACTCCATTTACCTTCAATGTTTTCTTCAAATTCAGTTTCATACCGATAACAACTCCAAGCATCATAATTACAAGTATTAACATATTTCCTCCAACTAGTAGTATCTTACGCACACCTGTTTTCCCATCTTCCTTGCCACCTCCTGAAGCTGTTCTACCAGATTCATTCGGATGCTTAAGTCAAATGGAAGATTGGAATTTTGGTGTGCTTCATTCGTTGCCGTCCCCACAAACAAATGAATGTCCGTACATTCTTCGATTAACAGTCTTGCAAGTCTGGACGCTCCATTATCCGCATCCAACTCATCAAAAAATTCCACGTCAAAATCATCTCTCTCATATTTCTTGAGCAGTTTTAATGCTTTTCCAAGTGTCAGAACTCCCTCTGTCACCAAATCCAAACCTTCAATCGCAGCAGTCGGCGGCACTGATGAATCTTGATAATTCACCGATGTGACAATGTTTTTCTGCAAAACGCGCGCCATAATATTTGCGCTCGTCCCTCCTGACACAACCTTGGTTCCCTCTTCTGACATAAATTCCCGCACCATACGCTCATCATCATCTTTGCTTTTTGGCGGACCGGTAAAAATGTTCACGATTTTTCGATTGATCACACGCATGACTGCAATCGTCGTGTCATCCCCCGGACGGTGGGCATACAATTCATTGCACAGATCACTCAAAAGAGCGGTCAATCTCGAAGCAGAAAGTGTATCTTTTGTGCATTTCAGCGTATATTCTGCCATCTCGTTCCACGTCCAGCTCAAATTCATAAGCTCTCCTTCTCCGGCGTAGATCACACCATCGCTCATCAAAACGAAGCAATCATTGAGCTTTACCTGAAAACGATATTCACGTATTGTTTTCCCTTCGATTATACGTTCTTTGTACGGATAATCCACAATCTTTTTATCCCGGATAAAAATGCAGCTTGGATTGTCAAATTCGACGAGATACGCTTCTCCATTGTGAGCAATCTGAAGAATGCTAAACGTTGCATACGCCGCTTCCCGCACTTTGCAGATCGGCAGGGTCTTTGCGATCGTCTCCACCGCAAGCTCAATGGAAGCTCCATCCCGAAACATTGTCTTTAGGATTTTTGAAGTGAGTGTTGCAAGTATGTTCGCTTTCACACCGCTTCCCATCCCATCAGCCAGAATCAAAACATCTGCCTTATCCGTCTTCAGCACCTCCACCTTATCTCCGCAGAGTTCTTCCTGATATTTGTTCAGACTTTTCCACGCAACATCCACGCTAACACTCATGCTACTCCTCCTCATCCATCAGGATTGAATCCCGTAATTTCGTAAGCGTAACCTTTGTCTCCGCCGTTGTCTCTCCCAAAAGTCCCGCAATTTCCTGCGCCACCATCATCTGCTTATCAATAACCTTCTGTGCAGCATCGATTGTCTCCATCTTTAAACGGTACCGCTTTTCCTTCGCCTTCTCCTCTTTCGTGATATCCTGATAAATGACAAGCACTGATGTAAGATTCGGAATATACACAATTTTTCTTCCGCCTTCAAGTGAATCTGCGGTAAATCTACTTTTTTACTCATAACAGACTGTTTCGTTTCAAGCACCATCTCGATATCTTCCGTCTCGATAAACTCGAATATGTATCGCTCCAGCGCTTCTTCCCTGCTGACTCCCAAATGCTGCTGCGCCATTCGGTTGCACTCTCGAATCCGCATCTCATCATCTATGATGAAAATCAGATTCGGTGTCACATCCAGCACAATATTCGACATCGATTCTGCCTGTGCAATCGCATACGGAAGACACATCCCAAGTTCTGCCTTCTTCTGAAATACCGCTGTCGCTTTCGCTCGACAGGTCGAATACCCGCATGCACCACAGTTCAATTCATCCTCTTTTTTATACTTTCCGATTGCCTGCAGCAATTCTGTCAATTCCTCTTCTGTCGGAACTTGTTCGTGCTGACTGCGATCCAAAAATGTTTTTTGCATTGATATGCAATCATATGGAATATCCTCAGAAGCGGGTGCATGTTCCACCTGTGCTTCAATCTGCACCTTCGCTTTCACAAAAGAATTCTGCCACTGATCCGATGCCGGTCCTTTAATGCAGCCGCCGTCACATACATTTGCCTCGATAAAACAGTGGCTGAGTTCTCCCTTCTCCATACTCTCAAACAGTTCCATACAGGCATCCAGACCGTCCACGTAAAGTTTGTGATATGCATCCTTCATGCTATCCTGTTCCATCACCGACTTTACAATTCCTCCGCCAACCGGATAAATCCGGTTGATCCTCGGATCCGGATTTCCAAACGGTTTCTCTTCGCATTCCGATATTGCGATTCCTTCTGCTTTCAGCCATCTGCCAAGCTCCTCGAATGTCAGAATTGCGTCCACAGCCCCAAATACCCTGTCATCCCCAACTGCCTCTTCTTTTTTGCAATGCAAGGCCCTAAAAAAACAACCTTCACATCCTCACCATAAATCTTTTTGATCAGTCTCCCATGTGCGATCATCGGAGATACTACCGGAGTCATATATTTTGTCAGACTTGGATAGTATTTTTCGATCAGATCATTCACACTTGGGCAACAGGTTGTAATGAGATTTTTCATCGCTCCTTCTTCCAGAAGTTTCTGATATTCACGTGTGACAAGCGCCGCTCCCTCTGCCGTCTCGCGAACTTCAAAAAAACCAAGCTTTAACAGTGCATCCACAACCTGTCCCGGATTTTTATACTCCAACACTCCAAGATAAGATGGAGCAATAGAAATCACGGTTTTCATCCCCTGTCTCAGATACCCTTTGACACGCTCCATATCACTTGCGAATGTTTTCGCATTCTGCGGGCAGACCTCCAGACAATGCCCACAGTGAATGCAGGCTTCCCGAATAATATGCGCCTGTTCATTCCGAACTGAAATTGCTTTTACACTGCAATTTCGGACACATTTATAGCAATGCCTGCAATTTGCATCTTGAAAATCAATCACTTTCATTTTCAATCTTCTCCCCTTTCCCAGAGTCGCATTTTCTTCTTTTTAGTATACTCAATTTCTCTGGTTCCCGCAAGGAAAACCCCTTCATACCACTACCGATATGAAGGGGTTCTCTCATTCTTACTTATCGTCTTTTTTTCTACGTCCCAAGATATAGCCGCCCGCTAAAATCATAGATGAGAAGATGCCCAATACGCTTGTCGGATCTCCTGTTTTTGCCGGTTTCTTGCTGTCTGGCTTGTTCTTATCCAGCTCAGTCTGAGTTGTTGTTTCCTTCAATGCACCGTATGCTGTATTCAACACTTCTAATGCTTTGTCAACACTGCTTTGTGTCGCATTTTCATCTGCCAATACCGCTTTTGCATCTGCCAATGCTTTTGCAAACATTTTCCAGCTGTCCGGTGTATAGGCTTTTTCCTCTAATTTACTGTAGGCATCTACTTTTTCCTGCAATTTAGATTTATCAACTTCTGGTTGAGGGTTCGGAGTCTCTGCTTCTTTCAGATTTTCACGCGCTTGCACTAAATCCTGAAGCATTGCATTCACAGTATCCTGTGTTACGTTTCCATCTGCCAATACTGCTTTTGCCTTATCTAATACTTTCACAAATGCCTCCCAACTATCTGTTGTGTATGTATTTGAATCTAGTTTGCTGTACTCATCCACTTTCGCCTGTAATTTCGTTTTGTCTACTTTTGACTCCGCTTTTTCCAGCTTTCCGTATGCTTCCACTAAGCTTTGAAGCATTGCATTTACTGTCTCTTGTGTCGCTTTGTCATCTGCTAACACTGCTTTTGCATCTGCCAATACCTGTTCAAATATCTCCCAGCTGTCTGCCGTATATGCATTTGGATCTAATCTATCGTACTCATCTACTTTCGCCTGTAATTCCTTTTTATCCACTTCTGGTGTTTCAGGTTCGTTTGATTTTTCTTTCAGACCTGCAATCGCATTTTTCAAAGTCTTTGTACCTCTGTCCACAACTTTTTGTGTAATTGCATTTTCTTTTATATTTTGCGCATTTTCATATGCTATTTTAAATGCATCATAAGACTCTTCTGTATATTTGTCCTGTTCCTGTTCTTTTGTTTTTGCAATCGCAAACTGCTCTTCTAAGGCTTTGTAATCAATCTCTTCTGTTTTTTCACCTTGAACAACGACATTCACACTTGCTTTTTTGTTCTCAGTATTTACAATATCATTCAGACTCAACATTCCGTCAACAGTATGTGTATCTTCTGTGCCCATATCTACATTTCCAGCTTTCCAGGTTACTGGAACAAGTACCTTCATAGGATCTTTCATCTCTTCGACTGTAACCCAAACTCCATTTACAGTCGGAAGCTTCGCATTATCAAATGCACTGTCTTTCTGAACGAAAATATCCATGTTTCCAGATACACTTTGAACGCTCGCATTTTCATGTACATATCTTCCGATAACTTGTGCATCATTGATTCCAATGCCATGACCTGCTGCTGCACTATTCATCTCTTTGAAAAGCATTTTCACATAGCGGGCAGAAACCGGCGTCTCAAACTGAATATCGTCTTTTGGATGCGCCTCACCATCGTGTTCTCTTGTTAAGGTTTTTACCGTCGTCCAAGTCTTGTTGTCATTTGATACTTGTACTTCATAATTTATCGGATATACTTTATTAAAATACGAAACTTTCAGTCCATCAATCAAATTGGTCTGCTCACCAAGATCAATCGCAAACCACGCTTCCTCACTTGTGGCTTCCTCTCCTTTAATGAGATCACTATCCCATTTTGTAGTTTCGTCTCCATCATTAATGGACTCTGGCTCACCATTGCTTGTTCCCGATACTGTCACTGTTTTTTTCAGACCAATATTCTGCTGTTCCGTAATTTTCAATTGAAGTGATTTTAATGCCTCCTGCAATTTTACGGTTGCCTGCGTCACTTGATCCTGTGTCGCATTTTCATTCTCTGCAACCTTCTTCGCCTCTGCAATAACTGCTTTCAAGCTTTCTTTTGAAGCTTTTGTGTAGTCTTTTGACTCTACTTTTCCCTCAGCTTCTTTGATTACCTCGTTGAGAGTATTTTTATCAGTCACATCATCTTTCTTCTCTTTTCCAAAGATTTCAAACTCCTGTACTCCGACTCCATTTCCAGCCGCCACTGTGTTAAGTTTTGTAAAATAAAGTCTGAAATATCTCGCTGTCACTGGTGTATCCAAATTGATTGTCTCAACTGGACTTGTCGGTCCATTGTCCGCCTTTGTCAACTCTTTGATTGTTGTCCATCTCTCTCCATCGTTCGATGTCTGAATCTGCCATTGTGTTGGATAAATTTTATTGTAGAAATGTACAACCAGCTGGCTCACCTCATATACTTTTTCAGTTCCAAGATCAACAGAAACCCAGGAAAACTTTTTCGCATTATCTCCTTTAATCGGATCACTATCCCATTTTGTCTCAAGCTTACCATCATTAACATGGTCCTTATCGCCATCGCTTGTTCCTGATACTGCAACTACCTTTCCAATGGCAATATTATTCTCTATTTCATCGCCGCCAATTACATCCGGGTCTGTATACTCGCCAATATCATCCGTCTTATTCTCTCCTGTTACTATTGATAATTCATGGATAGACGCTGTATCGTTTGCCGACCATTTAATCAGAATTTCTGAAATCGCTCCGTATTTTTGCACATCAAATTCTGAAATTGTCTTGCCGAGTGTCCCAACTTTTTGTTCCCCTTTTGAAGTAACAACATACAGTTCGCCTTTTCCAGCCTTTCCCTGTAACACTGAGATTTTAGTCACATTTGTGTTATCTGTTACACGATAACGAATATAATCTTCCTTTTTGACTTCTTTGCTAAGTAAAGTCGTAATATCATTGTCAATTAGCGCCCCTAAATCTCCATCAATATTACTTGTAATCTTTGCCGCTGCTACTCCGCCATCCGTCTTTTTATTAATTTGAATCTCGTGTAATTTCAACTTATCCTTACCATTCTCTGTAAAGTAAAGTCTCAAATATCTCGCTTTTGCACCTTCTCCATTTCCCCGCACATAGCGATAAGGAACTTCCATCGTAGAATTATCGTTAGATACAGTTGCAACGTCTTTCCATTCTCTGTTATTCTCAGAAATCTGAATCTTTGCATTGTACAGACGTTGCGGTCCATCAGAAGTCACCGCTGCCACATCATACACTTCGATTGTTTTACCCAAATCATAGGTTACATAAGTATCTTTACCCGGATTCTCTTTTGTCACAATATAAGTTGAGAGATTATCATCGAATACACTGTTATAGGAACCTTCTCCAAGACCGTTCTTGATTGTAGACTGCAACACTTTTGCGTCTGGTTTCAGACTCTTAATATCCATCCCAATCTTATTGATATCCAAAGTCACTGCTTGATTAGAACTATTTCTTAACCGTAAGTATTTTACACCGACAAGTTCGCTCGCTTTTGTCTCACTTACCGCTGTCCAATTCAACTCATCGAATGAATGCTCAAGCACAAGCCCATTGGTATTGGAAAGTTCTTTCACGAATGATTTGACTGCCTCTGGTGTCTCCAACTTAATACCAACATAGTCATCTTTCTTTAGAGTCACATTCTTCAAACCACGAACACTAACCTCCGTTCCTTCAATCGTAAGCGGTGTCTTCTTCAATGCCTCCACATTTGTATAGATTCTATCATGTTCTTCCACTTTCTTATTCACAGTAAATTCTCTTACACATGTCCAGTAATTTGGTTTCTCAGAAGTTCCCTTTGTCTTCAGGAAATAACGTACATACCTCGCTTTTACATTCAGTCCGTCTGCTGTGATTCGGTCGCCATTCACTGTCGGTTTGATTTCTTCCCATTTTTCTCCATCTTCCGAATATTGCAACACAGCGTCGTGGAATTTATCCCAGTGTCCATCTTCCTTCCCCTGCAAAATCGACACATCTGTCACCGTCGTTACCTTTCCAAGATCCAAGCCGTAATAGTCTCCTTGTTCTTGATTTACTGACCAAGAAGCGTATGTTGTCTCATCACCATCATACATCTTCTTGGCATCTTCTGTCTCTACCTGATCCTTTCCACCCATTTTTGCATATAAAGTTGGGGAAATACTTGTATCACCCGGATTGACAATCGGAGAAATTCTATTCTTTGCTTCATTCATCACTTTTGTCACAAATGGAACAAGTCTTTTTGTACCTGATTTTGCATAATTTTTTTCACCCTCAACAGTTGGATATGTATACTTCGTGTCATATGCTTTTGTTGCATCACTGAATTTTGCCCACGCATCTTCCGTTTTTCCTTCTTCCAATGCAATTACGCTTTCAAGCGATGCTTTCCCGGCTGTCACTACATCACGCAATGAATTCAGCCACGGTGTCAATTCTTTTACCAAATCTTTATTTTCACACTTCCCAGTGAATTCTGTAATAGCTGTCAGAATATGCTCAAACTCTTTTAAAAGTGCTTTCGTATTCTTATTCTCTTTGATCTGCTTTCCAGAAGATACTAGTTTTTGTACCGCCTCTAATGTCTCTGCCAAATATTCAGATTCATTGAATCCCGGAACTCTGGAAGAATTCGGTGCATTAGAAATATTTCTTGCGATTGTAAGATAAGCATCCTTTACTTCCGGCTGTAGATAATTGAATGCACTTTCCCACACTTCTGTTGCATGCTTTGAATAATCTTTGTTGTTCCATACAAGCGCTGCCAGCTGATACAAACCAACTTCGTTAGCATAGGCAAATCTACTCGGATTCGAATGAAAACCAGCCAACCCCGTCACATTGTCCCTAGCATAATAAGTAATATCTCCAAGGAAAATTCCAGAACTTGCGTGCTCATTAACTGGATAATTCAACCAATAATCTGGATTGTGATTCGTCTTTGTCTTTAAGAAATCTACCGTCTCCTGCGTGATTGGCGCATTTACATCAGCTCCAGTCCAATAGATATTAATATCTTTATCTAACTTCTTCATCGCCTCAAGTTCTTCACCTTTTCCAGACCACGCCTGATTATAACCTTGTGGGCAATAAGTCAAAGGCTTACAGCCTTTTCCCTTCAGATATCCATTTATTTGATTCAAAACTTCTACTACCGTGTCATGAGAACCACCACCGAAGTCATCATTCAACACGTCAATTCGCTTCACACCAATTCCAATGAGCTGATCTAACTTATCCGTCAGCTTTTTGTACTGAGTTTTAAAATTAGGATCTGATATATCCTTAAAGGTACCAAAAAATTTCCCTAAATGAATAGACCAGGCAAATTCAACTTTCGTCTCCCTTCCTTTTTCCACCAACTTCTTCAACTCATCCAATATATTCTGTGGATATAGTTGATCCCACTTGTTTGTATGGTATTCATCCCCCTTTGCTGCATAGACATAACTGTTCATCTTATAGTCTTTTGCAAACTCCATCAGACTAGCGCGCTCTTTAAAATCCCATGCACCGTAAAATCCTTCGATATAGCCTCTAGTCGCAACTGTCGCATAATCTTCAATATGTGCATCTAAGAACTTCTTTCCCGAGAATGAAGAGAACATCATCTGCAAAGTAGAAACACCGTGGAAGGTAGCGTCAGTATCTTTTCCTTCAATCACGATTGTATTAGACTTCGCATCAGCATCTAAAATGTAAGCATCTGACTTCTTAAACAACTCTTTGTCATTCTGAGAAACAGACTTTTCTTTCATATGTTTATCAGCTGCTCCTTCTGTTTCTTCCACACCAAGGATAATATTCGTGTTTCCAGATTGTACATTCTGAGATTCCGAAGGTGTGATTCCATACTCTTTCAAAACCTCTTTCACATATTTTTTTGTATGTTCATCGACACCCTTTTCTGTTACAATTGTCACTTTTTCCTTATCTAATGTAAACTCCTGTTTTTGTTTCGGATACGTCACTTTCTGTGGAAGTGGATAGATTGCATAGGCATTCGGGTCTTTGGAACAATCATTTTGCTCCGCAGGTGCCGCTGGTGTTGTTTCCTCATTCTTCTTTGCAGCGGCTGCCGGAAGAACAGAGGTTGCTGTCATCGCACAAACTAACGCTGCACTTGCTACACGTAAGGATTTTCGTTTCTTTTTCATATTTTTGCTCCTCTCGTTTCTTTTTTCACATATAGTTTATTATAGCATATTTACAATTTCTTCCAAAGAGTTTTTTTCTTTTTAGATATATTTTTTTAGATATATTACATAAAATACTTTTTCCTTTTTTTGTACAAACAGACAAAAGACAGATTGCCGTGTAACAATCACCATTGTCTTATCACACAGCAATCTGCCTTTTATCATTACTAGATGGAATTAATCGTTCTCTTTACATAAGATGTATGTAAAATCTCATGCGCTTTATGACTTCCCGGTCTTCCCAAAAATTCTTCATATAATTTCTGAATCGAAGGATTCTCATGGGATTTTCGAATTGCTTTTTTTGCATCGTTGTCATACAGTACTTTCGCACGTGCCATTCTCACATCGGTAAAGTTTCTTACATCCGCAGAAACTTGTGGCTGTCCACCGCCATTTACACAGCCTCCCGGACATCCCATAATCTCAATGAAATGATAGTCTGCTTCTCCTGCATTGACTTTGTCAAGCAGCTCTTTTGCGTTTCGCAGTCCGGATGCGACTGCTACTTTCACATCCATTCCCGCTACATTGTAAGTCGCTTCTTTAATTCCATCTGTTCCTCGTACATCTTCAAAGTCCACTTTTGCGAGTTCTTCTCCCGTAAGCGTCTCCACCGCCGTCCGAAGTGCCGCTTCCATAACACCACCGGTTGCTCCAAAGATTACTGCTGCTCCGGTTGATTCTCCGAGCGGATCATCAAAATTCTCTTCCGGAAGTCCTGTAAAATCAAGTCCTGTACGTTTGATCAGTCTTGCAAGCTCTCTTGTTGTAATAGCAATATCCACATCCGGTACGCCCGCCGCATTCTGGGCCTTGCGTCCAATTTCAAATTTCTTTGCAGTGCAAGGCATCACACTCACACACACGATATCCTTTGGATCCATCCCAGTCTTTTCGGCATAATAGGTCTTTGTAATTGCTCCAAACATCTGCTGCGGTGATTTACAGCTCGACAGATTCTCTGTCATATCTGGAAAATAATGTTCACAGTATTTGATCCATCCAGGTGAGCAGGAAGTAATAAGTGGAAGTACACCACCATTTTGTACTCTGTCTATAAATTCATGCGCTTCTTCCATAATAGTGAGATCTGCGCTGAAATCCGTGTCAAACACTTTGTCAAATCCGATTCTTCGAAGCGCTGCCACCATTCTGCCCTCACGTCAGTTCCAATCGGATATCCAAACTCTTCTCCCAACGCCGCTCTTACGGAAGGCGCTGTCTGCACTACAACATGTTTTTCCGGATCGGCAATCGCCTCTAACACTTCATCTATATAATCCTTTTCTTGAAGAGCCCCAGTCGGACAGACTGCAATACACTGTCCACAAGACACACAGCTTGTATCTCCAAGACCCATCTCAAACGCCGATCCAATACTCGTTGCAAACCCTCTGTGATTCGGTCCAATCACACCGATTCCCTGTACTTTCTCACAGACTGCCGAACATCGTCTACACAAAATACACTTATTGTTATCCCGAATCATATGTGCCGCCGTTACATCTAATTCATACTCATTTTTCTCACCATCAAAATAGTCTTCCTCTGCAACTCCAAGTTCACGGCACAACTGCTGCAATTCGCAGTTCCCACTTCTCACACAAGAGAGACATTTTCTGTCATGAGCAGACAAGATTAACTGCAGAGTCTTCCTTCTTGCCTCCAACACTTTCGGTGTATTCGTCCATATCTCCATCCCATCACTGATTGGATGTACACAGGATGCAACCAAAGTCTTTGCACCTTTTACTTCCACCACACAGATTCGACATGCCCCGATTTCATTAATCTCTTTCAAGAAACAGAGAGTAGGTATTTTGATTCCAGCCAAATGTGCTGCTTCCAAGATTGTAGACCCTGCCGGCGCCGACACGGCTCTGCCATTTAATTTTATCGTTACATTTTCCATCATCTTACCTCCCCTATTACTCTTTATAAATAGCACCAAACCGGCATTTTTCCATACATGCTCCACATTTGACGCATCTAGACTGGTCAATCATATGTACTTCTTTTACCGAGCCAATAATCGCATTGTTCGGACACGTTCTTGCACAAAGTGTACAGCCTTTACATTTATCCGCATCAATTTTGTATTGCAGCAACTCTTTACAGACTCCCGCAGGGCATTTTTTATCTACGATATGTGCAATATATTCGTCCCGGAAATAGCGCAGAGTAGAAAGTACCGGGTTTGGAGCCGTCTGTCCAAGCGCGCAGAGCGAGTTATCCTTTAAGTGATAACAAAGTTCCTCCAATTTATCCAAATCTTCCATGGTTGCCTGCCCCTTTGTAATCTTATCCAAAAGTTCCAGCATACGTCTTGTGCCGATACGGCAAGGTGTACATTTCCCGCAAGACTCATCTACCGTGAATTCCAAAAAGAATTTTGCAATATCCACCATACAAGTATTCTCATCCATAACAATCAGACCACCTGATCCCATCATGGATCCAATTTCCATCAAGTTGTCGTAATCGATCGGAACATCAAGATGTTCTGCCGGAATGCATCCGCCTGACGGTCCTCCCGTTTGAGCCGCCTTGAATTTCTTTCCATTCGGAATTCCTCCGCCGATTTCTTCCACAATCTCACGAAGTGTCGTTCCCATCGGAATCTCCACAAGTCCAGTATTATGAATTTTACCACCTAACGCAAACACTTTTGTTCCTTTTGATTTTTCTGTTCCCATACCCGCAAACCATTCCGGTCCCTTTAAAATAATCTGCGGAATATTTGCCCAGGTCTCCACATTGTTTAAAATCGTCGGTTTTTGGAATAAGCCTTTCAATGCCGGGAATGGCGGACGCGGTCTTGGCTCACCACGATTTCCTTCAATGGATGTCATCAATGCCGTCTCTTCTCCACAGACAAACGCTCCCGCTCCCAGTCTCAAATCAATATCAAAATCAAATCCGCTTCCAAAAATATCTTTGCCAAGCATTCCGTACTCTCTCGCCTGACGAATTGCGATTTCCAGACGTTCAATTGCGATCGGATATTCTGCACGCACATAGATGTACCCTTGTGACGCCCCGATTGCATACCCTGCAATTGTCATTGCCTCCAACACAACATGAGGATCCCCCTCGAGCACCGAGCGATCCATAAACGCTCCCGGATCTCCTTCATCAGCGTTGCAACAGACATATTTTTGATCTGCCTGATTGCCTTTTGCAAATTTCCATTTCAACCCCGTCGGGAAACCTGCTCCTCCGCGTCCTCTCAGTCCACTGTCCAAGATAACCTGAATGACGTCATCCGGTGTCATCGTCGTCAAGACTTTTCCAAGAGCCTCGTATCCGCTCGTCCCTATGTATTCTTCAATATTTTCCGGATTGATCACGCCACAGTTGCGAAGCGCAATTCGCTTTTGTTTCTTATAAAATTCCGTCTCTTGAAGCGGCAGTATTCCATCTTCACTGACCGTCTCCTGATATAAAAGACGAGTAACAATTCTTCCGTTTAACAAATGTTCCGATACGATTTCCGGAATGTCCTCTTCTTTTACCATGGAATAAAATGCGCCCTCCGGATAAACGATCATAATCGGCCCCAACGCACACAGCCCGAAACATCCTGTTTTCACGACTCCAATCTCATTTTCCAGACTATTTTTTCGAATCTCTTCATGCAGTTTTTCAATAATTTTCTTGCTGCCGGAAGAAGTACACCCGGTACCTCCGCAGACCAACACATGCTTGCGATACGGGTTATCTTCTGTCCAGACTCCGTCTTCTGAACGAAACTCTACCTGTCCCTGCATCTTTTCTTTGATTGCTTTCAATTCTTCCAGTGACTTCATGCATATCCTCCATTTCTATTTTCATACGATCCTAATCATATTTTGCTAAAATATCATCTATGTCATCTACAGTCAAACGTCCGTAGACATCATCATTTACCATCATGACCGGCGCAAGACCGCATGCCCCGACACATCGGCAGGCATCCAGTGAAAATTTACCGTCAGGTGTACACTCCCCACCCACGATTCCAAGCTTTTCCATCAGATAATTATAAATATCCCCGGAACCTTTTACATAACATGCCGTGCCAAGACAGACTGAAATGCGATATCTTCCTTTTGGATTGAGCGTAAACTGTGAATAAAACGTTGCAACTCCATATATTTTCTCCAACGGAATCTTCGTCTCATTTGAAATCATTGTCTGCACTTCTATCGGAAGATACCCGTATATTTCCTGAGCCTTTTGCAAAATGGGCATCAAAGCACCTTTATCATCCTTCAATTCCGCAATCACCTGCAATAACGCCTCTTCCTGCTCTTTTGTTCCATGAAACGGAACCCCTCCTGTTTTAGAACACATCCTGAAACCTCCTTTTACTGTAATTTTCCGTTCTACACCTTGTGCATCTCGATATACCACTTCATATTAACACATATTTGTGCAAAAATCCATATTCAAGAACTTTCTTTTATGTATTTTCACTATTGTTTAATTCATTTTAATAATTTTGTAATTTTTACAAAATTTTGAAATTTAACAGGCTTTAAAAGGCAATAATAAAAAGAAACCTTGTACAAATCTTACTAGAAGAATCTACAAAATTTCTTTTTAGATAAAAATAAATTATCATCAAACTATTCCGGACGCTATCCCCCTAAAGTTACATCTTGTTTGTCATACCACCTGATTGCTTTATCAAAATCTCTTTCTTTATAATCCGGCCAAAGATTTTCTACCACATAGAAATCCGCGTAGACTGACTGCACAGGCAGCATTCCCGACAATCTTCTCATATTCCCCCAACGAATTACCAAATCAATTCGGGAAATATCCTTTGAATGTATTTGAGTCATTACATCGTTCTCATGCTCCATACCCTCTTTTCTTATCGCGCTCAAATCCCATTCCCAGCCATAATTCACAAGAAAATTCACCTTGATATCAGCAATTCCGATTTCCTTTCTCTGTGTATATTTCAAAAGTTCTTCCGGAAAATGTGCTGAACTCGAATCTCCCACAACCAAAAGCGATACATTCCCTTCTTTTTGAATCAGCCGCACTGCATCTACGCACGCTTTTTTAAATGCATTTTGCTGCACTTTCGGCCGTTTACAATTGTCCACAGTAAACCCATAATACGTAATTTCCGCAACTCCATACTCCTTTGCTTTGCGCAGCACTTCCAGTCCCGGCTTCAGTCCATGCTGATACCCATCTTTTTTCTCCATCTGATGTTGTGTCGCCCATCTCCTATTTCCATCCGGTATAATTGCAATATGTTTTGGAATTCTCAACGCAGTCCCTCCTAAATTTTGATACAAGGACTATTCCCATAATAAACGATATTTATTCCAATCACACAGAAAAGTCCCGGAACTTCAAGTTCCGAGACTTCATTTTTCACCGTCTATTTAATAAACATCGCATCCCCAAAGCTGAAGAAACGGTATTTTTCTTTCACAGCCTCCTCATAAGCCGAGAGCACCTGTTCTCTTCCTGCCAATGCAGATACCAACATGACCAATGTAGACTCCGGTAAATGAAAGTTCGTGATCAGGCAATCCAACACCTTAAATTCATACCCCGGATAAATGAAAATCTCCGTCCAGCCATTCGTCGCATGAAGTTTTCCATTTTTATCTGCAGCAGATTCAATTGTTCGACAGCTTGTTGTTCCGACACAAATTACGCGATGCCCGCTTTCTTTTGCACGATTAATCTTTTCAGCCGCCTCTTCCTCAATCTGATAAAATTCTGAGTGCATGTGATGCTCCAATATATTATCGACTTTTACAGGACGGAATGTTCCAAGTCCTACATGTAAGGTCACACGTGCAATCTGCACGCCTTTCTCTTCGATCTCTTTTAACAACTCCGGCGTAAAATGTAGTCCGGCTGTCGGAGCTGCCGCAGAGCCGGAATGTTTCGCATATACCGTCTGATATCTGTTTTTATCTTCCAATTGGTGTGTGATATACGGCGGCAGCGGCATCTGTCCTAATTGATCTAAAATTTCCTCAAAAATTCCTTCGTATTCAAAATGGATCAGACGATTGCCTTCTTCTACGATATCAACGACTTCACCGACTAAAAGACCGTCTCCGAAACTGATTCGAGTTCCCACTTTTGCCTTTTTCCCAGGCTTTACAAGCGTCTCCCATACATCGTTTTCTTTTCGTTTTAGCAACAATACTTCTATTTTTGCATCCGTGCCGATTTTGGAACCAATCAGCCTTGCTGGAATTACTTTTGTATCATTGATAACAAGACAGTCCCCTTCCTGCAGATAATCTATAATCTCCCGGAACACATGGTGCTCCACCCTGCCAGTCTCTTTATCCAACACCAAAAGTCTTGAGCTTGAACGGTCCTCCAATGGATCCTGTGCAATCAATTCTTCCGGTAAATCAAAATAAAAATCTTCTTTTCTCATCTTTTTGAAACTTCCTTTCTTATCCAATGCCGCCATATAAAATACCCAATATATAGACAACAATCGTCAAACCAACAAAAATATATTTTGTCATTGGCTCAAACCATTTTCCAATCTTTTTCTCGCGTCCCATCTGTACCTGCTCTCTTGCAAATCCAGGAGGGCATACCCAGAAAAACATAATTGCGGCAAGCAATGCTCCTAGTGGAATAATGTAAATTGAAACCACATCCATCCATGTGCTTACCACATCACCGGATTCAATGACAACTCCAACCGCCACAGCCACAACTGCCACAATTGCGACTGCTATCTTTCTCGATACCCCAAAGCGTTCCTGAATCGCCTCCACCGGTGTCTCAAACAAATTGATCAACGAAGTGACTGCCGCAAATAGAACTGCCACGAAAAAAAGAATACAGAAAAATGTTCCAACCGGCATCTGCTGAAATACTTTCGGCATCGTAATGAACATTAACGCAGGTCCTGCACTTGGATCTAATTGGAACGCAAACACTGCGGGCAAAATCACAAACGCTGAAAGAAGCGCTGCCAATGTATCAAAAATTGCCACGTTTCTCGCACATGCAATCACATCTTCATCTTTTTTCAGATAGCTTCCATAAACTATAGTTCCTGAACCTGCTAATGAAAGCGAAAAGAATGCCTGCCCAAGTGCATACACCCAGGTTTTTACATTTCCAAGTTCACTCCATTTTGGCTTTAGCAAAAAGGAATACCCAGATACAGATCCTTTCAGAAAGAACACTCGCACCGCCAGTATCAGGAACAGGCAGAAAAATGCAGGCATCATAAACTTATTAACCTTTTCAATACCTTTTGCAATCCCAAACAGCATGATTGCAAACACAATCACCAAACCAAGCAGATGCCACGGAATACTTCCAAATGAAGCAGATATCTCTCCGAAGTACTCTTCCGATTTTGTTTTCATCAGACTTCCCGTCACAGATCCGACCAAAAATTTCAAAATCCATCCCACAACAACCGAATACCCGATTGCAATTCCAAGCGAACCAAGTGTCGGCACAAGTCCGACGAACTCGCCCCATCTTCCGCCTCTCATCTTCGATGCTCCGCAAAACGCCCCGATAGAACCAGCTTTCATCGCACGTCCAAACGCCATCTCACCTGCAACACCCGCAAATCCGAGCACAAAAACAAATATAAAATACGGTATCAAAAATGCAGCACCGCCACCTTCGCCTACACGATAAGGAAACAGCCAGATATTTCCCATTCCAACAGCAGAGCCGATACATGCCAGCACAAAGCCGAACCGGTTTTGAAATGTCTCTCTTTTTTGTTTGTCATCTTTTTCCCCTCTTCCTCATTTGCATTTTCGCATATATAATCACATTATATATGCTTTGTTCTAAAAACGCCACCCCTTTTTCAATGAAGCATCTGATTCACCAGCAGCCAGTTTGCCCGAAACGGACGCATCAAGTTCCAATACCCGACGCCACGGATATCCTTTTCTGCAGCCAGCTGCAATTTTGCATAAATACTTCTCACATCCTCGAACCAGACCTCATATCTCCTGCCACCAATTTCATAATAGAAAAACGGACTTTGATAACGCTCATCGTACTGAATCTCCACACCTCGCTCTGCCGCGATGACATTCGCCTCAACATTTCCAATCAATCTTGCTTTTGTCACACCTCGCTCATACGGGAGCGGCCAACTGTACCCGTAATTAGGAATCCCAAGCACAATTTTTTCTTTCGGAATTTCCGTGAGGGCATACTCCAACACCTGTCGGACATTTGGCAGCGGCGCTACCGGAAGCGGTGGTCCGTATGTATACCCCCATTCATACGTCATCAGAAACACCGTATTTGCACTTTGCCCCAACAGATGATAATCCATTGCCTCATACAACAACCCTTTTTGATAAGAAGAGGTCTTCGGAGCAAGCGCCACCGACACCCGATATCCATTTTCATTCATCGTCTCCCGTAAACGATTCACAAAATCTGCATACCCCACCCGATCTTCCGGCCGAATATATTCAAAGTCCACATCTACACCTACATACCCCTTTTCTCGTACTGTCTCCAAAAGATTTTCAATCAAATTGTCCTGAACCGTCTCATTTTCCGACAATATTTGAATCAGCCCACTGTTAAAGGTTCCCGTCTCCGCAAACGGCGTCAGCACCAGAATCGGTTCCACCTGCTGATTCCACGCCTCCTGAATCCCCCAGGTCTCGTCAATCTGAGGTGGAATCAATTCTCCTTCTGCCGTAAATCCATAAGAAAAAATAAGTATTTCATCTATATAAAGAAGTACCTCACGCAAAATATACGGCTCGATAAACGGATATGCATACCCGCTGATCCTACCTTGCATAAGCGGTTCTCCCTCATAAGAAATGACTAAACTCTGTCCCTCTAACAAATAGGTCTGATTCAACAGAAACGGATTGTTTTGATATAGATTTTTGACCGTGATACTATATTCTTCCGCGATCTGCTCTACCGTCTGTCCTTCTCTCACAATATGAACCCGACTCGGCATCAGAATCAAAAGAGCTTGCCCCGGAACAAGATTTTGCTGCGCTGCCAGCTCATTGTCATACACAATCCGGTCAGCTGAGACATCATATAGCTGAGCGATCGAATAGATTGTCTCTCCACTTTTTACAACATGTATCGGCATCGTTATTCTCCATTTTTAGTTCTTTACTTTTAATATATTCATCTATCGATAACCCCAAAACCGAATTTGTCACTATAACAAGTATTATTGTGCTGACTCTCCCTATCCCTCAACATATTTCATATATGGAACAAACTTTTCCCCTAGACTTGCCAATAATATTTGATTATTGTCGGACTCATAGATTTCGGTTCCGATAGCCAAAAGAGTAGCATCCCAATTATTGAAGTCATTTGTTACCCCAGTGTTGCTTATTTTCCCAATGTATTTGTCTTTTTCGAAAGTCTCATTTTTTACCCAGTCTACATCTGTAACATTTACATAGGCAGCATCTTCATAAACAAACATATCTATACTATGATCATCGGAATACAACTGCTCCGGAGTCGATTCAGTGCTTAATGCTGAACCACATCCCGAAAAACTAATCATAAAAAAAATACTCATACCTAAAATAGTAAATATTTTCTTCAATTCATTCACCTCCCATAACATCTATGCAAAATTCCAATTGAACAGTATCGACCTTCCCATTGCCTATGAAAACAATACCATCCTTCCGCTTGGTTGGCAAGCGGTTTTACGATTCAAATGCGCCTCCCGTGTAAAGCAGTGTTTTGATTACTACTGATTTTACATAGAGGATTTTATTATGTACAAAAAATATTTAGCACAGCTTGAGGAAGCCGGAAAAATCTGCAACCTCAAAGAACGTTCTATCAATTGCTATAAAACTATCTGTGAAACAGGCAAAGGTTTTCCCAAACATCATGAACTGTAAAACAGGGGCTTATGGTGCAAACGTCAGTGTATATGAAGACTGTGGTGGACATCTTGGAAAACCACAGCTTCAAATACCACAAAGATGTTAAAAGCTTATTCTTTCATACGTTTTCTAAAACCTCAAAGTTTGAGGTTTTGTTTTCATACCTAATTATATGAAAACACTTGATTTCTGTAGCTTCTGCACAGAAAATGCTGTATAATCACAGGTAAGTACAAAAAACTGCTTTTTCGTTTCCCCCATCATTGATTCTAACCTAAAGAATTTAGAAATGAGGTATTTTTATGGAATATATTAGAGTAACCAACGAGAATATAGACAAAGAGCATATATGCTGTGCCATTTCAAATAACAATGATATTCAAGTATCATCAAAAAAGGCTTGGCTACAAGAGCGATTTAACGAAGGCTTAGTTTTCCTAAAGAGCGAAGAACGAGGAAAGTGTTTTATTGAGTATATTCCTGCTGAAAATGCTTGGAATCCTATTATTGCAGATGATTATATGTATATTAACTGTCTTTGGGTTGCTGGTTCATTCAAGGGTCATGGATACTCAACAGACTTATTAAATGCGTGTATTGAAGATAGTAAAACAAAAGGAAAACAAGGGTTATGTATTCTATCTTCCCAAAAGAAAAAACATTTTTAGCTGACCCTAAATTCTTAAAATACAAAGGTTTCATCGTTTGCGATGAAGCAGATAATGGTATTCAATTATGGTGTTTACCATTTAATAAAAATTCCTTGTTACCTAAATTCAAGAAGTGTGCCAAGCACCCTCACATTGATGAAATGGGATATGTTTTATACTATACCAGTCAATGTCCATTTAATGCGAAATATGTGCCTATTGTAGAAGAAATCGCAAAAGAAAAGGGCGTACAGTTTAAATCTATTCGTTTGCAAAGCAAAGAGCAAGCACAGAATGCACCTACGCCGATTACAACTTACGCTCTGTTCTATAATGGAGAATATTTAACAAATGAGCAGATGAATGATAAGAGATTTTTAAAGTTGTTGGCAAAATAACCCCATCTTATAGAACTAAGAAAACTTCCTCCTACATCCCGTTTCGTCTTACACAAAAAGTACCGCCATCTGACGGTACTTTCCTTCTTTTATTTACTGCCTTAATTCAATTCCCATTTCTTCCAATGCTTTCAAGATTTTCGTCATCGCAGAAGTCACATCTGCCTCTTCCAACGTCTTATCTTTTGCACGGAACACAATAGAATATGCAACAGATTTGAATCCTGCTTTAATCTGCGCTCCCTCATAAAGGTCGAATAATTTGTAGCTTTCTAAGTAAGCGCCGCCTTTCTTCGCAATCACTTCCTCGATCTGACCAACCAAAATTTCTTTCGGCACAACCATACTGATATCACGAGTCACTGCCGGATATTTTGCAATTCCTTCATATTTTCTGTCAAATGTAGCAAGTTCCACTACCTCCGGCATATCAATCACTGCAACATAAGCTCTTGTCCCGATTCCGTAAATATCTGCCACTTCTGGGTGTACTTCTCCCAAGTATCCTACTACTTTTCCACCGTAAATGATATTTGCCTGACGTCCCGGATGCAAGAATGTCTTTCCTGTGTTTGGATCATATGTCTCTTTTTCATGCATACCGATTTTTTCAAAGAATTCTTCTACAACGCCTTTCATGCTGAAGAAATCACCTTCTCCATACATACCAAGTGTGAACTGCATACGTTCTTCCGGAAGTTCTGTGACCGGAAGCTGTTTTGGAAGATAAATATTTCCAAGTTCATACAAACGAACGTCTTTATTTCTTCTGTTATAGTTTGTCGCAAGCGATGTTAACATTCCATTCAAAGAAATTGTTCTCATAATACTGTAATCTTCTCCAAGCGGATTCATGATCTCCACCGCTTCACGGAGTTTTGAGTCCGCCGGAAGCAACAGTTTATCAAATACTTTTGGACTTTCAAAAGAATATGTCATTCCCTGACTGAATCCACAGAACTCTGCGATGTTTCTAGCCACTTCTTCCACACGAAGTTTAAATGACAATTTTCCTGTTGTAGCCTCTCCTCTCGGAAGTGTTGTCGGAATATTGTCATATCCGTAAAATCTTGCCACTTCTTCTGCAAGGTCTGCAAGTCTGAATAAATCATGTCTGAATGTCGGTGTGATCACTTCTTTTGTCTCGGCATCATATTCCAAACCGATTTTTTCAAAATATCCAAGCATTTCTTCTTCTGAAATATCTGTCCCAAGCATCACATTGATTTTCTCTGCATCAAATGGAACGCGAACCGGTTCTTTTACTTTTCCATATACATCAACGGTTCCTCCGACAACTTCACCTGCACCTAATTCTTCAATCAACTGGCAAGCTCTGTCGATTGCCGCTTTCGCATTGTTCGGATCAAGTCCCTTTTCAAATTTTCCGGAAGCATCTGTACGAAGTCCGACCTTTTTGCTTGATTTACGGATATTTGTTCCATCAAAACATGCCGCCTCAAACAATACGTTCTGCACATCATCTGTAATCATAGAGTTTTCTCCACCCATGATACCCGCGATGCCAACTGATTTTTCTCCGTCGCAGATCATTAGGACAGATTCGTCCATCTCTCTTTCCTGTCCGTCTAATGTCACGAATTTTTCTCCTGCTTTTGCTGTCTTTACACAATCTCATTTTCGGCAATCGTAGAAAGATCGTAAGCATGCATTGGCTGCCCATACTCTTCCATCACATAGTTTGTGATATCAACAAGGTTGTTGATCGGACGGATTCCAACAGAAGCCAGTCTTCTTTGCATCCATCTCGGAGATGATCCAATTTTTACATTTTTCACAACTCTTGCACAGTAGCGTGGGCAAAGCTCTGTGTTCTCCACAGTTACTTTAATATAATCATTGACATCTTCGTTATTTCCAGTCTCTGTCACAACCGGAGGGCAGAATTCTTTTCTAAAAGTTGCCGCTGCTTCTCTCGCAATTCCCACTACACTAAAGCAGTCCACACGATTTGATGTCACTTCGTATTCAAATACAACATCATTTCTTCCAAGTGCTTCAATCGCGCTGCTTCCAACTACTGCATCTTCCTCGAAAATATAGATCCCGTTCTCCGGAGCCTCCGGGTACATATCTGTTGTAGATCCAAGCTCTTCGATGGAACACATCATACCAAAACTTTCCACTCCACGAAGCTTTCCTTTTTTGATTTTGATTCCGCCTTCTACAACTTTCCCGTCATGGCTTCCCGCTACACGTCCACCGTCTAATACAACCGGCACCTTTGCTCCTTCAAATACATTCTTCGCCCCGGTTACAATCTGAACAGTCTCTGTTCCAACATTCACCTGGCAGACAACTAGTTTATCCGCATCCGGATGTTTCTCAATTTTATCAATCTGACCAATTACAATTTTTTCAAGGTCTGCATCCAACACCTCAAATCCCTCTACTTTTGTTCCGGAAAGCGTCATCGCATCTGTGTATTCCTGCGCTGTGACATCAAGGTCCGGCACATATGCTTTTATCCATGATAATGATGTATTCATTTTCTAAATCCTCCTAAAAATTTCTACTCTTTGGCATATTCTGTCGCGCCGCTCATTTTACTCTTTGGCACATCTTCTTGAATCCCTTCGCGATTCAAGAAGCCCGTTCGCAGCACTTTATGCTTACATCTTGCTTCGCAATCTGTGTCTGCTATCGCAGACTGCGAACTAGAATTGCTTTAAGAATCTAATATCGTTTTCGTATAATAATCTCATATCGTCGATTTCGTATTTCAACAGTGCAATACGTTCCAATCCTACACCGAATGCAAATCCGTTGTATTCTTCCGGATCAATTCCGCACATTTCCAGTACATGTGGATGAACCATACCGCAGCCTAAAATCTCAATCCATCCGGAACCTTTACAGAAACGGCATCCTTTTCCGCCACATTTAAAGCATGTCACATCCACTTCAGCGCTTGGCTCTGTAAATGGGAAGTGATGTGGTCTGAATTTTGTCTTTGTCTCTGGTCCGAACAATTCTTTTGCAAATACTTCCAGTGTTCCTTTCAAATCTGCAAATGAAATGTTTTTGTCAATCACAAGTCCTTCAATCTGATGGAAGGAAGGTGAGTGTGTCGCATCCACTTCATCCGAGCGGAACACTCTTCCCGGTGCGATCATACGAATTGGAAGTTTTCCCTGTTCCATCACACGTGCCTGCACCGGAGAAGTCTGTGTACGAAGTACGATGTCTTTGTTGATATAGAATGTGTCCTGCTCATCTTTCGCCGGATGATCTGCCGGAATATTCAATTTTTCAAAGTTGTATTCGTCATACTCTACTTCCGGTCCTTCCACCACTTCATAGCCCATGCCGATAAAAATTCTTTCAACTTCTTCCAGCGCAATTGTATTCGGATGACGATGCCCAACCATATTTTTCTTAGATGGAAGTGTAACGTCAATAACCTCTTCTTTTAATTTTGCTTCACGGATTGCTTTTTCCATTGCTGTCTTTGCATTGTTAAGAGCTGTCTCAATCTCTTCACGAGCTTCATTGACAAGCTGACCAACCTTCGGTCTGTCCTCAGCTGCTACATCTTTCATTCCTTTTAAAACAGCTGTAAGCTCTCCTTTTTTCCCAAGGAATCTTACTTTTACATCATTCAATTTTTCCGGCGCATCTGCTGCCTGAATCTGTGCCAATGCTTCTTCTTTGATGCTTTGTAATTTTTCTTTCATCGTTTTTATCTCCTTTAATTTTTTTACTTATAAAAAGAACCCCGCCCCCAAAAAAGGGACGAGGCTATATCGCGGTACCACCCTACTTCTCACAGAAATCTCCGTGAGCACTCGGACTGCGTAACGTGCAGATACGTTATCTTCTACTTTTCTTTATATCGTTCAAAGATACAGCTCCCGTGCGAAATTCGATTCCCATTTGAACTAAAGGAAACTTCCAGCCGACGATTTCCTCTCTCTGTTAGAAAATAGTGCTCTACTAAACACGTTCCATGCCTTTTTGTATTCAAAATTCCTTTTCATTTTAACACATTAATTCGTAATGTCAAGATGTTCCTCGACCAAAACATTAATTTCTCCGCCCAAAAGCATGACATACATACAGAAATATAGCCACAGCATAATCAATACAATCGTCGTCAAACTTCCATACATATTGGAAAATCCTCTGAAAATATCCATGTAAACCGAGAAAACGAAAGATGCCAGCGTCCAACCAAACGCCGTAAACACAGCCCCGGGAAACTGATACTTCATCTTTCCCTTATGATTTGGGAGAAAACGATAAATACAGGTAGAAAATACAATCAGCACTAACAGCGTCGTAACCGTTCGAATTTCAATAATAAAATCCGTCACATACCGGAAAATCGGAACATGTTCGTTGACAAACATACTAATACTGTTACCAAATCCAAGCAGGACAAGAGACAACACAATCGCAATGATAAAAAGTACCGTGTAGAAAGCTGCCCGGATTCTCAAAAAAATATAGTTTCTTGTCTCAATTTCCTCATGAATGCAGTTCAGTCCGTTTGTGATTGCAAGCACCCCGCGTCCCGCAGACCACATGGTCATAAGTGCTGTCAAAGGGATTACCGCGCGTGATTGGTTATACACTTCATTCACAATAGAAATCATTGTCGCACGAATTGTCTTCGGAAACACTTCATAAACCGCCGTCATCACATCCGCTTTTGTTACCGGCGTATATCGCACCAAAGTCAGCAAAAGCAAAATGATCGGAATTAAAGAAAGTACAAGAAAAAACGCAGACTGTGCCGCATACGCCCCTACATGATCTCTTCCTACTTTTTCTAAAAACTCACTTACTTTTTTCACCAAGACTCTCATAAAACGATTCCTTCTCTTTTTTATCTTACGCAATCATATCACGAAACATTCTTTTCGTAAAGTATCTTTCACTCCACGGTCACTCCCTGATAAAACAATTGTAAGATCTCTATGTATGTTTTTCCGCATTTTGCCATCTCATTCGCTCCATTCTGGCTCATCCCGATTCCGTGTCCGTATCCGCCTCCATTTATAATATAATTTCCTTCACTTTTCTCTATTTGGAAAAACGCGCTGGGCAATAAAGTTTGACTGTCCACCACTGTCCCGTCTTGTTTTTCAATTTTGTATCCTTTCCCTCCCAAAGCTCTTCGTATCTTATTTTCGGTATCGACAGTCACGCTTCCACCATCTCCCTGTGCCACTATCTGAAGTGCCACGCCTCCTGCTCCCTGCTTTGTGACCGACACATTCTGAAGCGTTCCTATTTCCGTTGCTGTGTTTAGTTCAATCAGATTAGACAATACCCCTTCCTGCACTACCGCCCTCCATCTATACCACGGGAGTTCTGCTTCATATGCATTTCCATCTTCCTTGCAAATCTCCACACTTTGCAGATACTGATTTTGTTCATCCGGCGTCGTTCCCCACGCCTCAATCCCGGTTGATTTTCCGCAGGAAGTAGAATAGTAGTAAGCAGTTACAACCTGATTCTGATACCATAATTTTTGTCCCTGCGTCTCATTTACCGCTTGAATAGCCGACTCCTGCTCCTTAGAATTCCCATACACCTGAAAAGAAGTGCTGTCATCTACATGTGCATTATATTCCGGATAAGACAATCCTTGTGTCTGATTATAAGCATAACTTCTCGCACAGACCGCCTGTGCTTTGAGCGCTTCCAACTCGTAAGACGCCGGCATCTCACTTGGAACGACCGCATACAGATATTCCTCCAAAGGAAGTTCATTTACAAGAATCATTCCTTCCGCACTGGAAAACAATTCAAAGCTTCCCCGATATGACGGTGTTCCATACCCTCTATTGAGACTGGAAACTGTAATTTTATCTTCAGGCACAACAGATTCTACTTTAATCGTGCCTTTCTGAAACATCGCATCATCAGGTGTGACAGCAAACACTTCACCTTGACCATACTCCCTCTTTTCATCTCCTGCAGTCGCAATAAGTCCCCCTTCTGCCTGAAATTTTATTTCTGCATGTGCAATTTCTTGAAATCCATTCGTTTTGATCACTACCCGAATCATTTGCTCCTCCGTCTGCGCCTTTGATTGCGTCTCCTCTTGTTGTATCTTCGGAAGCTTCGACTCAATATCAAGTTCTGTTTCTCTTTTTTTTCTTTCCGAAAACATAATTACAAGAAAAATCGCAACAACAAAAAGCATTATCCCATAATACACATATTTTTCATTTAATTTTCGTTTCACAAGCTACCTCTTGTCCACTCTTTTTTCTATAGTATATACAAAAATATCTTTTTTTATGAAACTAGAATCTTTACACTAAAATAAGCAGCTACTTTCGTAGCTGCTTTTCTCTTTTGTAGTCCCCCAAAATGCCGTTTTCCATATTTTGACTCCTAGCAAACGCTAGGTGGGCAACCGCATCTGCTTTTCTGCCTTCCTCTGCAAAAACCGGAGGCTTGACATATTACAGAGATATAAGAATCCCGTTTAAAGTACTGTAGGTTCAAAATAATGGAAGTATCGCACATCCCAGGTTCTTTCTAAACATATTATAAGACATTGTGTAGTATTTTTCAACTATATTATCACATTTCTACAAAGAAATTCCGTTCCAGTATTTCCACCAGATTTTTTTCCACCACACAACATCCACAGACACTTCTCTTTTTATCTGACAGTATAGCTTTCGGCACATCTGATATTCTTCTTTTTCAATTTTTTCATTTCCAAAATTTGCCTGATAGACAATCTTCACCACCTGGTCTACATCTTCTTCCCTGATATTCGGATATGCCTTGCAAAGTTTCTGAGTAAACTCTCCATCAACTTCTTCGCTTTTTTCTACCTTCCCAGCAAGAACAAGCAATTCAAACATCCTATGGAACAACTCTTTGACGTATTCGGTATAGCCGTGGTTTCTGCTGATTCGTCTTTTCTTCAAAATCCAAACTCGCCTTCCAAAAAGCACCGTAAATGCAATCAAAAACATTCCCATGAAAATCCCTACAATCATATGCAGCGGATTATCCGATCGTTTTTCATTTTCTTCTGCCGACAATTTATCTTTTCCTTCTCCAGACTGATTGTTTTCTTCATCCGTTTCTTCCTGTTTATCCTGCAGCTCATTTTGCTGCGTCTCATCTTTCTTTGATTCACTCTTCTGCAACTGTGACTCTGTCTGTTCCTGCAAAGTGTTCATCTCATCTGGTATGACGGTCATGGTATTTCCTGAATATCCGGGAGTTGTCTCCACCGGAATCCAGCCGATGCCCTGTACATAAGCTTCCGCCCACGCATGTGCAGACGCTCCTGTTACCACGGCTTCATACTCACCCTCTTCATTCAGCTTAAATGCACTTGGCAGCACTGCATATCCGGCAACATATCTTGCCGGAATTCCTTTCATACGAAGCATCAAAGTCGCAACTGTGGCAAAATGCTCACAATATCCTTTTTATTTTAAATAAAATATTCTGCGACATCTTCCCCTACAGGAGTCTTTCCGGGTTCCAGACTATATTCCGCCTGCCCATCCAGCACTTGTGCGATTTCATCCATCACGCTCCACACATCTGTCGCAGGTACACGTTTTTCTACTTCCTCTAAAAAACTTTTCTCAACCTTTGCCGGCACTTCTGTATCATATTTCGATACATATTTAAAATATGCATTTTCCAAGGGACTTTTCGTGTTTTCCAGCGCTGCAAAGCCAAAGGCTCCAAGCGGGCAGTATTGGATATCATATTTCTTTGCATCTCCCTTCACATACGAATCGGATACAATCTCATCTTTCTCTGTATAATATCCCCCGTAAGGAATATATTTATACCTATAAATGAGCAAATTTGAAAAATTGCACAAAACTACACTGCGAATTTCATAAATGAATCAAAATCATTACTTTCCTTTGCGCATTGAAAAAGATAACGATACTTTTCCAGCTGAATGGTATCACAGATTTCGTGATATCCAGTTTCAAACGAGCAGAATCTACCAGTACCTACTGCACACATGAAATGTGCCAGTGACATAAGCAGCCAGTACCTTTTGATTCCCTGTGCAGAGCGTATCTGATAGCCGTCCAGTGCCAGTTTCTCCTTACATTGGCGGAAAAATACTTCAATCGGCCATCGACACACATACCAGGAAAGAATCTCCTGTGTAGATAGGGCTACGTTTGTACTGATGAAAGCACGCAATGCTTTGGGATTACCAAATGCTTTTTCCGGATAACTCAAAAGAACTACCGCATTTTCTATGCCGTTGAGGTTTCCCTCGTACCGGTACACATAATAGTTTCG
>ENA-OQJN01000067-OQJN01000067.1-human-gut-metagenome-genome-assembly--contig:-NODE-67-length-50807-cov-4.145028_pt1 | contig 50807 bp, 42 predicted proteins | sample MGYA00242610_ERZ504777 | MGnify/ENA primary metagenome ERZ504777 (study PRJEB26092, sample SAMD00036350) | human gut metagenome | host: Homo sapiens | study: EMG produced TPA metagenomics assembly of... | reverse complement strand
CTCTTTTTTCGAAGTTTTTCGTGATCCAGATCTCTCTGGCGAACTTGGAGCCTTCTCTGTTTCTCGGCGCTGGCCGGAACTTTCGGACGTCTATTGGTTCTTTTCGCTTTACTTCCAGCCGGGACTCAGAAGTCATTCTTTCGTCTCGGCGCTTGGCGCTCAAGTATAATACCATACGCCGGGGCGGATGTCAACACTTTTTTGCAAGCTTTTTCAGGTTTTTTCGCGCTGACTCAAATCCGCTTCATCCTCTTGTATTCTTCAGGCAACGTCTTTTGTCTTCTATAATGTATTATACAAGGGGGGCACAGTATAGACAATGGCCTTTATTACCCTGCGGAAAGCACTACTTCCTTTGCGCAGATTGTCAAGAGATTTCGTCTCAAATTTTGTTCCGGAAATTTTCCTCTATTTTTGGTGAAAGCTACAAAACACAAAATGTAGTGGTTCTTCCATTGACATATCACTAAATAGTGATATGATAGTATCAACGACCAATGAGAGCTGCGGGTGCCTCTTGTATCAGGAGACACCCGTTCACACTGTATACGCGAAACAGGAGGAGCGCTATGAAGATCATCAAACGCAACGGTGCGGAAGTGCCTTTTGACATTACCAAGATCATCACCGCTGTCACCAAGGCCAGCGATTCGGTAGGCGGCAAGGCCCGTCTCTCCCGGGAGCAGATCACTGACATCGCCGCAGCCGTGACCGACCAGTGTCAGGCACTCAACCGCGCTGTCAGCGTGGAAGAGGTACAGGATATGGTGGAAAACCAGCTCATGGACATCAAGGCCCATGACATCGCCCGCCACTATATCACCTACCGCTATATCCAGAGCCTCAAGCGCCAGACCAACACCACCGACGAGCGCATCCTGAGCCTCATCGAGTGCCAGAACGAGGAAGTCAAGCAGGAGAACGCCAACAAGAACCCCACCGTCAACAGCGTCCAGCGCGACTATATGGCCGGTGAGATCTCCAAAGACCTGACTGCCCGCCTGCTGCTGGACCCGGAGATCGTTAAGGCGCATCAGGACGGCCTCATCCACTTCCACGACTCCGACTATTTTGCCCAGCACATGCACAACTGTGACCTCGTCAATCTGGACGACATGCTCCAGAACGGCACCGTCATCTCCGGCACCTACATTGAGAAGCCCCACAGCTTCTCCACCGCCTGCAACATCGCCACCCAGATCATTGCACAGGTGGCTTCCAACCAGTATGGCGGTCAGAGCATCAGCCTGACCCATCTTGCCCCCTTCGTGGACGTCTCCCGCAAGAAGATCGCCGCCGAGGTCGAGGCCGAGATGGAGGGTCTGGATGTCTCCGCCGAGCGCAAGCGTGAGATCGTGGAACGCCGCCTGCGCAGCGAGATCAACCGCGGCGTCCAGACCATCCAGTATCAGGTCGTCACCCTCATGACCACCAACGGTCAGGCCCCCTTCATCACCGTGTTCATGTATCTGGGCGAAGCCCGCAACGCGCGGGAGAAAGCCGACCTTGCCATCATCATCGAGGAGACCATCCGCCAGCGCTATCAGGGCGTGAAGAACGAGGCCGGTGTCTGGATCACCCCCGCCTTCCCCAAACTCATCTATGTGCTGGAAGAGGACAACATCCACCCCGGTGACCCCTACTACTACCTGACCGAGCTGGCTGCCAAGTGTACCGCCAAGCGGATGGTCCCCGACTATATCTCCGAGAAGAAGATGCTCGAGCTGAAGGTAGACAAGAATGGCGAGGGCCACTGCTACACCTGCATGGGCTGCCGCAGCTTCCTGACCCCCTATGTTGACCCCGAGACCGGCAAGCCCAAGTATTATGGCCGCTTCAATCAGGGCGTCGTGACCATCAACCTGGTGGACGTGGCCCTCAGCTCCGGCGGCAACTTTGATAAGTTCTGGAAGATATTCGACGAGCGTCTGGCCCTCTGCCACCGCGCTCTGCAGGCCCGCCACAAGCGCTTGCTGGGTACCCCCAGCGACGCCGCCCCCATCCTGTGGCAGTACGGCGCACTGGCCCGCCTCAAGAAGGGCGAGAAGATCGACAAGCTGCTCTTCGGCGGCTACTCCACCATCAGCCTCGGTTATGCCGGCCTGTATGAGTGCGTGAAGTATATGACCGGCAAGAGCCACACCGACGCCGGCGCAAAGCCCTTCGCCCTCAGCGTGATGCAGCACATGAACGACAAGTGCAGTGAGTGGAAGAAGGACGAGAACATGGACTACTCCCTCTATGGCACCCCGCTGGAATCCACCACCTACAAGTTCGCCAAGTGCCTGCAGAAGCGGTTCGGCATCGTACCCGGCATCACCGACAAGAACTATATCACCAACAGCTACCACGTCCATGTCTCCGAGCACATCGACGCCTTCACCAAGCTGAAGTTCGAGAGCGAATTCCAGAAGCTCTCTCCGGGCGGTGCCATCAGCTATGTGGAAGTCCCCAATATGCAGGACAACCTCGAGGCGGTCATGAGCGTGCTGCAGTTCATCTACGACAACATCATGTACGCCGAGTTGAACACCAAGTCCGACTACTGCCAGTGCTGCGGCTACGACGGCGAGATCAAGATCGTCGAGGACGACGGCAAGCTGGTGTGGGAATGCCCCAAGTGCGGCAACCGTGACCAGAACAAGCTGAATGTCGCCCGCCGCACCTGCGGCTATATCGGCACCCAGTTCTGGAACCAGGGCCGGACGCAGGAGATCAAGGATCGAGTGTTGCACCTGTGACCCTCTCAGGCGCTTCGCGCCAGCTCTCCCAAGGGGAGAGCCATTGGCAAGCTGCCCAGGCACAAAAAAATTGCAAGGCAAAGCAGCGCGCTCTGCTTTCAGGTCTGATTTATGAACTACGCGACTATTAAATATTACGACATCGCCAACGGGCCGGGCGTCCGCACCAGCGTCTTCGTTTCCGGCTGCCGCCACCACTGCCCCGGCTGCTTCAACGAGGTGGCATGGGATTTCGGCTATGGCCAGCCCTTCGACAAGCCCGTCCGCAACGAGGTGTTCGCCTCCTGCAAGCCGGACTATATCACGGGCCTCTCCCTGCTGGGCGGCGAGCCGATGGAGCCGGAGAACCAGCGGGAGCTGGTGACCTTCGTGCAAAATTTCAAAGCCCTTTACCCGAAGAAAACAGTCTGGTGCTACTCCGGCTACACCTGGGAGCAGCTGACCGGCAAAGTCCCCTGCCACGCGCGGTGCGAAGTCACCGACGAGCTGCTGCGTCTGCTGGATGTGCTGGTGGATGGCCGCTTCGTGGAGGCTGAGTACGACATCTCCCTCCGCTTCCGGGGCAGCCGGAACCAGCGTCTGCTGGATGTTCCCAAGTCCCTCGCCGCCGGGCAGCCGGTGTGGTGGCAGGACGAAAAAGTGTTCTCCACCCATACGATGGAATGATAAATAAAAGGCGCAGATCTTCCACAACGAGCCGCTTGACTCGTGGAAGATCTGCGCCTTTTCTTATTCTCTGCTCCCCACCATATCCTCAATGGCCCGCAGGAAGGCCATGCCATAGCGGGCGGCTTTCTTTTCGCCGACGCCGGTGATGTTCAAAAACTCGTCCATGCTCAGGGGCTTGCTCTGGACCATCTCGCGGAGGGTCGCGTCGCTGAACACCATGTAGGCCGGAACATTCTGCTTCGCTGCAAGACGCTTGCGGAGGGCGTAGAGCGCGGCCAGCAGCTTCTCGTCGGCCTCGCTGAGGTCGCCGCCGGCAGCAGCACGGCGGGCCGACAGCCGCCGGGAGTTGGCCGCGGCCCTCTGCTTCGCGGCGGCAGCGCGCTGTTCCACCTCCTGCGCGTTCTGCTCGGCAAAGAGGCAGCAGGAACAGTTGCCGCACTTTTCAGGTGCGGCCTCGCCGAAATAGTTCAGCATGAACCGCCGCAGGCACTTCTGAGTGGTGGAGTAGAAGGTCATATACCTGAGCCGCTCTTCCGCCTTGCGGGCGGCCTCAGCCTTGACGTCGGCGGGCAGGCCGTTGTCCGCCTCCATCTCCTTGTCGATGAAGAAGCGGATGGTGCGCACATCCGTGCCGGAATAGAGCAGGATGCAGCGGGACGGCAGACCGTCGCGGCCCGCGCGGCCCGCCTCCTGATAGTAGCTCTCCAGATCCTTTGGCATATTGTAATGGATGACGAACCGGACGTTGGGCTTGTCGATGCCCATGCCGAAGGCGTTGGTCGCCGCCATGATTTGGATGCGGTCATAGAGGAAGTCGTCCTGATTCTTCCGGCGTACCTCGGCGTCCAGCTTGGCGTGGTAGGCCGCTGCCCGGATGCCCCGGCTCTGGAGCAGGCGGGCCGTCTCGTCCACCTGCTTCGTAGTGCTGCAATAGACGATACCCGCATTGTCGCCCTCCCGGAGCACAAGGTCCAACAGCTCCTTCGGCTTCTGGCTGGGCAGGGCGCGGCGCGTCTCGAAGTAAAGGTTGGGCCGGTCGAAGCCGGTCGTCACCTCATAGGGCTGATGGAGCTCGAGGTGGCTGCGGATGTCGTCCCGCACCCGGGCCGTCGCCGTGGCCGTGAACGCGCCCACCACCGGGCGATTCGGCAGGCTGTCCACGAACGCCTTGATGCGCAGATAGCTGGGGCGGAAGTCCTGCCCCCACTGGCTGATGCAGTGGGCCTCGTCCACCGTCACCATACTGATGAGCTTTTCCTGCGCGAAGCGCTGGAAGCCCGGCATTTCCAGCCGCTCCGGGGCCACATAGATGATCTTATACCAGCCCTCCCGGGCGCGGCGGAGCATGAGGGCTTTCTGGTTGTCGGTGAGGCTGTTGTTGAGGAAAGCCGCCGCCACACCGGCCTGCACCAGCGCCCCCACCTGGTCCTTCATCAGGCTGACCAGCGGCGACACCACGATGGTGATGCCGGGCAGAAGCAGGGCCGGCACCTGATAGCAGATGGATTTGCCCGCACCGGTGGGCATCACCGCCAGCACATCCTGCCCGTCCAGCAGCCGCCGGACGATGTCCTCCTGCCCGGGGCGGAAACTGTCGTAGCCAAAAACTTTTTTCAAGATAGAATGCGGGTCTGCCATGGGTGCCTCCTGCGTTTTTCAAATCTGTATCCGTATTATTATAGCACAGCCCGGCCCGAAATGGTATCAGATCGCTCTTCTGTCGTCGTTTTTTGGCAGGTATTTGCTGGTGTTCCTAGCTTTTTGTGCGCGAAAATGCTATAATAAGAACACATATCTCCATCTCCGGCCCATTTTGTTCTGAACATGGCCGGGCAAGCACGATAAGGAGCTTTATCTTATGCAACAGAAACTCATCACCTTTGCCGTCCCGTGCTACAACTCGGCGGCATATATGCGCCACTGCATCGAAACGCTGCTCTCCGCCGGGGAGCAGGCCGAGATCATCCTCGTGGACGACGGCTCCGTGAAGGACGAGACCCCGGCCATCTGCGACGAGTACGCCGCCAAGTACCCCACCATCGTCAAGGCCATCCATCAGGAGAACGGCGGCCACGGCGAGGGCGTCAACCAGGGCATCCGCAACGCCACCGGCCTCTACTACAAGGTCGTGGACAGCGACGACTGGCTGGACACCGACGCCCTCCAGAAGGTGCTGGCCCGCCTGCACACCCTCGTGACCCGCGGCACCGCCCCCGACCTCATGATCTGCAACTATGTCTACGAGCACACCGAGGACGGCACCAGCCACACTGTGCGGTACACCAACATCTTCCCGCAGGAGCGTCTGTTCACCTGGATGCACGTCGGCCACTTCCGCCCCGACCAGAACCTGCTGATGCACTCGGTCATGTACCGCACGGAGGTGCTGCGCAAGTGCGGCATGGTGCTGCCCAAGCATACCTTCTACGTGGACAACATCTTCGTCTACCAGCCTCTGCCCTTCGTCAAGACCATGTATTATATGAACCTCGACCTCTACCGCTACTTCATCGGCCGCGCCGACCAGAGCGTCAACGAGAGCGTCATGGTCAAGCGCATGGACCAGCAGCTCCGCGTCACCAGGCATATGATCGACTGTCAGGACCTCGACGCCCTCAAGGGCGAGAAGAAGCTGCGGGCCTATATGCTCCACTACCTCTCCATGATGATGGCCGTCAGCGACATCTTCCTGCTGCTGGACGGCAGCGCCGAGGCCAAAGAAAAGCAGAAGGGCCTGTGGCAGTATCTGCGCGAGCACACCAGCACCGCAGTCTACCGCTCCATCCGCTTCGGCTTCGGCGGCGTGACCAACCTGCCCTTCCCCAAGGGCGACGCCATCGTGGTGGGCGGCTACCGCATCGCACGGAAGATCTTCAAGTTCAACTAAATTCACGATTGTTGCATACAACAGGGCCGCTGCCTGCGCAGCGGCCCTGTTTTTTTGCCTTTTTTTCGGCCATTTATTAAGAAATCTTCACTTTTTCCGCCTGAAAGGATGTTGCTTTTCAGAAAGTGGAATAGTATAATTTATTATGGTGCTGTGTTTTTTGGCTTTTGGCAAGCGGCAAGGAAACGCGCCTGACTGAGAAAAAGGAGGAAAGGGCGACTGCGCGTCGGTATCGTGCTGCTGCCCGCAATATCGCATGGAACAGCTTCTCATCTGCCTTTCCGCGGCGCTCATCGCAGGTCTTTTGATGTCGCGCCTCGCAAGGGCGATCCATTTGCCGGCGGTCACATCGTATCTGCTGGCGGGCCTGCTGCTGGGGCCTTTCTTTCTGGGGCGTCTGAGCCTGAGTAATTTTGGCATCGGCTTCGGCACCCTCGAGCAGGTGGACAGCCTGTCCATCATCACCCAGGTGGCGCTGGGCTTCATCGCCTTCGTCATCGGCAACGAGTTCCGTCTCTCGACTCTTGAGAGCATGGGCAGACAGGCCATCACGGTCGGCATTTTACAGGCCGTCATGACCACCGCCCTCGTGGATGCGGCGCTGGTCATCCTGCACTTCATCCGGCCCGACATCATCTCCATGGCCTCGGCCATCACGCTGGGTTCTATCGCAGCAGCCACGGCCCCTGCCGCCACCCTGATGGTCGTCAAGCAGTACAAGGCCGACGGCCCCCTCACCCGCCTGCTGCTGATGGTGGTCGCCCTCGACGACGCCGTGGGCCTCGTGCTCTTCTCCGCCTCCTTCGGCATTGCCAACGCCCTCGAGCAGGGCCGCATCGATGCCATCAGTATTCTGGTGGAGCCGGTGGTGGAGATCGTCTTCTCGCTGGGTCTGGGCGCTGCGGCGGGCTTCGCGCTCAACCAGCTGGAAATTTATTTTCACTCCCGCTCCAAGCGCATGAGCCTTTCCGTGGCCTTCGTGCTGCTGACGGTGGGCCTGTCCATGGTCACCTTCGACATCGGGCCGATACACTGCGGCTTCTCGCTGCTGCTGGTCTGCATGATGACCGGTACGGTGTTCTGCAACATCTGCCCCACTTCCGATGAGCTGATGGACCGCCTCGACCGCTGGGTGTCGCCGGTGAGCATCCTCTTCTTCGTGCTCAGCGGTGCAGAGCTGGATCTGAACATCCTCTCCGACCCGCTGGTGCTCCTCATCGGCGTGGTGTACATTGCCTTCCGCTCTCTGGGCAAAATTTCCGGCGCCTTCGTCAGCGGCCGGGCCACCCGCTGCAGCCGCAACATCCAGAAGTACCTCGGCATCACCCTGCTGCCGCAGGCTGGCGTGGCGCTGGGCATGGCAGCCGAGGCCGCTGAGCTTTCCGACGGCCATATGGTGCGCAACGTCGTGCTCTTCTCGGTGCTGGTGTATGAGCTGGCAGGCCCCACCCTCACCAAGCTGGCGCTGACCGCCGCCGGCGAGATCATCCCCGAGGGCCGCACCAATGCCCGTATGGCCAACAAGCCCGAGTTCCCGGTCTCCCTCGACTAAGTCTGCCTATGACAAACGGCACTCCGAACTGCTTCGGAGTGCCGTTTCTGTTTGCTTTACTTCAAGACAACTTCACCATTTTCGGCATCCACCGTCAGGCTGCCGCCCGCTTTCAGGGTGCCGTCGATGATGCGCTCGGCGGCGGGGTCCTCCACAGCCTTGCGGATGACACGGCGCAGGTCGCGGGCGCCGAACTTGCCGCTCTGACTCTTGGCCACGAGGGCAGAGAGAGCCGCCGGAGTGTAGCTGTAAGCGATGCCCTTGGCCTCCATGCTGGGCTTGTACTCATCCAGCATGAGAGCCGCGATGCCTTCCAGCGTCTGCTGGCTCAGCGGCTTGAAGGCGATGACCTCATCCACACGGCCAAGGAACTCAGGCCGCAGGAACTGGCTCAGAGCCTTGCGGGTCTTTTCCTCACTCAGCTGCTCCTCGCTCTTGTTGAAGCCGAGGCCGGAGGTCGTCCTGTCGCTGCTGCCGGCGTTGGAGGTCATGCAGATGACCGTATTGGAGAAGTCCACCGTCCGGCCCTGTGCATCGTTGATCTTGCCCTCGTCGAGGATCTGGAGCAGGATGTTCATGACGTCGGGGTGGGCCTTTTCGATCTCATCGAACAGCACCACGCTGTAGGGGCGGCGGCGCACCTTTTCGGTGAGCTGGCCGGCCTCCTCGTAGCCCACATAGCCCGGAGGCGAACCGATCATGCGGGACACCGCATATTTCTCCATATACTCGCTCATGTCGAGACGGATGAGCGGGTCGGGGCCGTCGAAGAGCTGGTTTGCCAGCTGCTTGACCAGCTCCGTCTTGCCGACGCCGGTGGGGCCGACGAAGATGAAGCTTGCGGGACGGCGGCGGCCCGACAGGTCGGCGCGGCTCCGCTTGACGGCCTGTGCCACCAGATGGACAGCCTCGTCCTGACCGATGATCTTCTTTTTCAGCTCCGCTTCCAGCCCGGCCAGCTTGACGAACTCCGTCTCCTGGATCTTCACCGCCGGGATGCCCGTCCACAGCTCAATGACCTTGGCCACATCGTCCATGGTCACTTTTATCTCGCTGGCAGCAGCCTGCTTTGCGGGCAGCTCTGCCTCGAGCTTGGCGATGCGGGTCTTCCGCTGGGCCACCTGCTCGTAGTCGATGGCCTCATTGACGTCGGAGGGCTCCATGTCCGCCTCTTCCTGCCTGAGGCCGTCCAGCTCCTTCCGCATCTCGAGATACTCCGAGATGACCGGGTGGGCGAGATTGCAGCAGGCGCAGGCTTCGTCCAGCAGGTCGATGGCCTTATCGGGCAGGTAGCGGTCCGTGATATACCGCTCACTGAGGGTGACGATGGCGCTCAGCACATCGGCATCCACCTGCACATGGTGGTGCTCCTCGTAATACTTCTTGATGCCGTTCATGACGGCCAGCGTATCGGCCACGCTGGGCTCTTCCACACGGACGGGCTGGAAGCGGCGCTCAAGGGCCTGGTCCTTCTCGATATACTTGCGGTACTCGTTGAAGGTGGTGGCGCCGATGACCTGTATCTCACCGCGGGAGAGGGCAGGCTTGAGGATATTGCCCGCGTTCATGGCGCCCTCGCTCTCACCGGCGGAGGTGATGGTGTGGATCTCGTCAATGAACAGGATGATGTTGCCGGCGGCCTTGACCTCGCTCAGCAGGCCCTTGACCCGCTGCTCGAACTGGCCGCGGAACTGGGTGCCGGCCACGAGGCTGGTCAGATCCAGCAGGAAGATCTCCTTATCCTTCAGGCCCACAGGGACATTGCCCTTGGCGATGCGCTCCGCGATGCCCTCGGCGATGGCCGTCTTGCCGACGCCCGCCTCACCGATGAGGCAGGGGTTGTTCTTCTGGCGGCGGCTCAAGATCTGGATGGTGCGGTAGATCTCGCGGTCGCGGCCCACGATGTCGTCGAGCTTGCCCCCCCGGGCTTTGCGGGTCAGGTTCTCGCAGTAGGTGTCGAGGAATTTGCGGCGGGGCGGCTTTTTGCCGTTCTTCTGGGCCTTTTTGCTGTTTCCGGCATCGCCCTCCGCCTTGACGCCCAGCGGGAAGGTAGCGCTGGAGCCGGGGACAAGGTCGTCGTCCCCTTCGTCCTCCTCGCCGCCCATGGGCTGGCCCATATTCATCATGAGGGAGAGGGGGTTCGCGTCCCCCATCTCATCCATCATGCTCTCCATCCGGTTTTCCATGTTATCCATGTCCTCGTCGGACATACCGAACTGCTTCATCAGGTCTTCCACCGGCTTGATGTGCAGCTCACGCGCACAGTGCAGGCAAAAGCCCTCATTTTTCATCTGGCCGTTCTCCATCCGCTGGACGAAGATGATGGCCGGACGTTTCTGACAGCGATTGCAGACCATATAGGTTCCTCCTAAAGCTCCCTTTTACAGGAAGGGGTTGAACAGATTGAATGCTTTATAGTAAAGGCTGCTGCTCATGACCGTATCGTTCAGGACGGTCAGATTGCCGCCGGTGATGACGATGACGGCCCACACCACACAGAGCACCAGATAGATGTCCATGGTGCTGGCGACACAGCCGGTGACCCAGCCCAGCCAGCGGTTGACGGTGCCGATGACCGGCAGCCGGTTGACGAGGCCCAGCACGGTGACCAGCATACTCACCAGCATCCGCAGCAGGGCAAAGGCCACGAAAAAGAGCACGACCGAGATGACCGGCGTGAGCAGCGGAGCCAGCACCTTCTGGACGATGGCGTCCGCCAGCACCACGGCGTTGTCGCTGAGCACAGCCGAGATGGAGCGCTCGCAGGTCTCCACGATGGAGGCGCGGAAGCCCTCGGGCAGAAAGCCCGCGTACTTGTCCGCGATGCCGGTCAGGTCCACGACCCCTCCGGCCGAGATGCTCTCGGCGATCTGGGTACGGAAGCTCCCGGCCAGAAAGCGCTGGAACACCTCGGCAGCGGCCCAGCCCGAAAAGACCCGGGCGCCCACGAGGCTGAAGACATTCCCGCCCAGCTGGACACTGGCTGCGAGAAAGCCCTTGCGGGCATAGCGCACAGCCAGAAGCAGCCAGACCACGGTACATACTATATCAAAAAGAAATGACGGATTCTTGAACATATCTTGTTTTCCTTATTATGTATTGCTTTGAGCGTTATTTTCCGCCGCAGGCGGGGTCAATCCCTGCACCGTATTGCCGCAGAAGACCAGCAGCTGCCTGCGGTCGGCCAGCAGACCCTGTGGGCGGGCCGAAAGGCTCTGGGTCCACTGAGAGGTGCCGTCGGTGGAAAGGCACTCCACCCCTGTATCGGTGAGCAGATAAAAGGTGTCTCCTGCCCGGACGATGCGGTTGGACGCCTGCACCTGCGTGGTGTTCTCGACGCCGAGGTCACGGCCCAGCATCACGGCCTGACAGAGCTGGCCGGAGGCCAGCAGAAGGGCAGTATTGCCCGAAGCATCCACCGAGATGTCGCGGAGGGTCTGCCCGGTAAAGTCATAGGCTGCCCGCTCTCCGCCCGATGCGTTGTAGAGGACAGCGCGGCTGTCGCAGACAGCCAGGATGCTCTGGGAACCGGTCCAACTCAGCCACTGGGCCGCGCCGCTTCCGCTGCCCACCAGCATGGGGTCGCCCTGCGCCAGGGTGACGACATAGAAATTCGTGACCATCTGGCCGCCGTTCACCGTCACCGCCGCCACTGCCAGCCGCCGCCCATCCGGCGAAAAGGCCAGCCGCAGCGGGGTGCCGTCGGTGATGGTGAGGCTCCAGCTCAGCAGCTGCTCCATTGCGGACGAGTAGACCCGAAGCCGGGCCGCGCTGCCGGGGTCCTCTGTGACGACGGCCAGCGTGCCGTTGTCGGCCATGGCACAGAGGGTGATGCTGTTCTCCATCGTCTTGGTGTAGAGATTCTGGGTCCGGCTCTCCACCCGCAGCTCATTGCCCGAGCGGTTGTAGAGCACAAAGCGGTTCTTACCCGCAGCCAGCGCAGGGCGGGCGTAGCCGCTCTGGATGGAGTTGAGCCGGGGTGCCGGTGCGGGACCAGACCACGCACCCTTCCTCGCCCAGCTCCACAAAGCTGCTGTTCATGGCGGCAAGCTGTTTCACCTCCATGACGCCGGTCTGCTGGGGCCAGCCCGTGCCGGGGAAGAGCAGGATGCGGGCGGTATCGGCCCAGTCCTTGGCCATGGCAACAGAGCTGCCCACGATGCCGGTGGTGAACAGCACCACCAGCGTCAGCGCCACGACGATGAGTGCCGTGCGGCGGATGCGCCGGTTCCGCACCCGCTCGCGGGCCTGCTCGAGGTATTCGACCCGGCCCGCCGAAAGCGGCTCGTCCGACACAGGCCGGGGGCCGCGCTGTCTTTTTCTCATACTCTCCTGTCCCTTCGTGCAATGACAGTGCTCCCAAAGGGGCGTTTTCCCTCCGGGAGCATCGGTCGTATTTGCGTTATTCTATGGGCGTGTCGTAGTCCACGCTCTTGAGGAAAAGCCCTTTCGCCGCCAGCGTCGGCCCGGCGTTTTTGCGGTCGCGGCTGGCGAGGATGCCCGGCACGGCCTCAGGCGCAAGACGCCCCGCGCCGGCCTCACAGAGGGTTCCTGCGAGGATGCGCACCATGTTGTAGAGGTAGCCGTCCGCCGTCACCGTGATGTCGATGTCGTCGCCCCGGCGCTGGACGTCACAGGCCGTGATGGTGCGCACGGTGTCGCCGTGAGCCGCAGCCGAGCTGCCCGAGGCGCAGAGGGCGAGGAAATCGTGCTTTCCCACAAAATACTGCGCCGCCTGCTGCATCCTGTCCGCGTCCAGCCGCCCCGGCACTTTGGTGTAATACCGCGCGGCAAAGGGCGAGTCGATCGGACTGTTGTGGATGCGGTAGAGATAGGTCTTGGTGTGGGCCGCATAGCGGGCGTGGAAATCGTCCGGCACCACCCGCGCTTCCAGCGCCCGGATGTCCGGGGGCAGGTGCTGGTTCAGCGCCAGCGGCAGCTTTGCCGCCGGGATGCGGGTGTCGGCGTGGAAGTTGAGCATGAAGCCCAGCGCGTGGACGCCGGCGTCGGTGCGGCTGCAGCCCTTGATGTCGGGCCGACAGCCCAGCACCGCCTCCAGGGCGTCCTGAAACGCAGCAGCTACGCTCCGCCCGTTGGGCTGCACCTGAAACCCGCAGTAGTTCGTGCCGTCGTAGGATAGTTTTAAGAGATAATTCATTCTGGCTCTCCTCATAAAGGCTCTCCCTTTGGGAGAGCTGGCGCGAAGCGCCTGAGAGGGCAAGGATGCTGACAAAGATCCATACGCCCTGCGATAACATCGCTCTGCCAAAGGCTTCTGTCTATCGCTGCATAGCGGCACTTTCGCTCCTGGCTTGCCCTCTCCGTCATCGCAAGCGATGCCACCTCTCCCAAAGGGAGAGGCTTTGGCAGTCCGCATCGCTTCCTATATCTTTTTGCCGAAGTTTATGGTATACTTATTTTGCACCCGGTGCCCGCCCATTGACACCTGATCAACAGGACGGTGCGGGGGAAAAACCTGCTGCTGTTGCAGAAGAACTTGTTTTTTCAAGCTCTATGCCGACAAGCTGGAAAAACGGCGCTTTACCCAGAATGTCCAGCCGCAAAAAAATTGCGGACTACTTTGGCATTACCGTTGAAGAGCTTATGGGCACAAAAAAAGAGCCCGCCGGGATGGGCGAGCTCGACAAACAGATGCAGGAAATTGTGGAGTTGCTTTTTGTTGTATCTATAATTTTATGTTACAACAGCTATAAGCTGAAATCCAGAGGAAAGAGGAACATCGAATGAAAATTACAGAAAAATGCAACGTTCTTGTGGCAAGCGCAATTGTGGCTGCGCTGATTTCGGGTACAGCGTTGCCTGCGCTGGCCGCCAGCCCCGCCGGGGACGTTCCCTTTGCGGTGCTCGCGCAGCAGAATAGTGCTGTGACCCCGGAGCAGGTAGAAGCGCTGATCAGCCAGATCGGTACTGTCACGCGCAGCAGACGCGCGGCAATCGTGGCCGCTTTGGATGCCTATAACCAGTTGGATGATGCAGGAAAAGCTGCTGTCACCAATTTTGGTGTGCTGGCAGAAGCACAGCAGATTCTTGGTATTCAGGATGCACTTGCAAAGTGCAATGTCAACTACGATGCAGTAGAAGACTGCTGGGCGATTACAACCCCGCATGATGACAGCATCGATAAGCGCAAGACGTGTGGCATTGGCCCCAACCTTTATATCTGGGACAAGGGGAACACGATCGTTTTCTGGGAAGATTTTACTTACATGGGCTCTTCCGAGCTGGATATCAATGACATCATTCTGCGCGGTGGAGATTATAAGTACACTTACATTTGCGATTATGATAACTCCGGTTATGGATACGATAAAGAGCTTGGTAAATGGTTTGCATGGGCCACCTTTGAAATGGAAGACAGTGAAGTCGAATGGTTGCGAAATCTTTTGAGTGCCGATACCGTTATCATGCGTTTCGAGGGAACGGATTATAGCAAGTTTGATTACACATGGACTGCCGACGACCGACAGGCCGTCACCGATATTATTGACCTCTATAATCTTCTGAAAGCAGTTACACCGGAAGTGCGTGAAAAAGCACTGCGTAACTAATACGTTCGGCCTGGGGAATAGAAGCTTGGAAGATTTTTATGCGATTAAAGAAAAAGCATATTGCATTGAGCGTGGCTATTTGCGTAGGTGCTACCGGTTGTAAATCGGAAGAAGTCAGGAACACGGTGGCGTTTTCATCAGAAAGCAGGATACCGCCGGAAGAAAAAGTCTCTTCATGCCAGTGAACAGGAGCGTTCCCGATGTGGCGCAGGCGGCGGTCGTCGCCGTTGCCCCTAGTAGGGGAGGTGGCATCGCGTCAGCGATGACGGAGAGGTTGTACGAAGACAGAGCCGATGGTTCACGGGCCGTAAGCACTAAATAAAGAAGACCCCCTTTCGGAGTTGCAGCTCCGGGAGGGGGTTTTTCCTTTTTGGGGTGACAATCTTGACCCTTGACATTCCTGACTTTAGTATACCCGATTCCCCGCAAAAGTCAAGCTTTGCACAGAAAGTTTACAAGCCTGCCCTCTGTAGCAGCGCCCGCCCTTTTGCGCCATATCGGGCTTTCAGCGGTCAGGCGAAAGTGGCCCGACATGCCAAGGCCTCTCCCTCTGGGAGAGGTGGCATCGCGCAGCGATGACGGAGAGGGCAAGCCCGTCTCCCGGGAGCCGCCATGCAGCGATGGGCAAGCTCTTTGTCAGAGCGATGCTATCGCTGCGCCTGCTCTTCTTCGTCAGCGTCCTTGCCCTCTCAGTCACCTTCGGTGACAGCTCCCCCAAAGGGGGAGCCTCCCCCTACCCCCCCGGCACAAGCAGTCTCCGCGCCTCATCGAGGCGGGCGGTGCCGTCGGGGAGGTCGTTGGCGGCCAGCATCTGGCCGGGCGAGACGTGGTAGCGCCGGGCGATGGCGAACAGCTCCTCCCCCGGCTGGGCGTAGCAGATGCGGAGCGACACCTCCGGGTCGGCGGGGGCGAGGGGGTCGCCCAGCTCCACCGCCCCCACAAGAGAGGCCGTCTGCCGCGCCAGCACCGCGCCCTCGGCCCGGACGGTGAGGGACACATCCAGCGCGCCGCCCGCGCCGGCGCATTGCAGGTCCTGAACGCTCAGCCAGCACTCGGGGTAGGCGTCGGCATCCTCGGGCAGGTCGGCGGGGAGGGGCAGGGCGTAGTCCAGCGCCTTTTCGTAGCACTCCATCTCCCCGAGGGTGTTTTCCGCAAAGGCCGACACCACGGCCCGGGCCGCGAGGAACGCTCTCCCCTCCTGCCGGGTCAGGCTCACCGGCCCGAAGGACGCGAAGCAGGCTAAAATATGCGCTCCTGCGTCGGGCAGAGGGCCGGAGCCCCGCAGCACCGTCGTCTCGTCCAGCGCGCAGAGCAGCGACTCGGTGGCGAGAGTCTGGGGCGTGAGGGTCGTCTCGAAGCGGGTGGAGAAGGCATCGGCCACGCATTGGAGCTGGTAGGGACGCCAGCCGCTCAGCCGCAGCATCGCCGTGGCCGTGAGGGTGGTGGAGGCCGCGCCGTCCTCGGTGGTCTCCCCTTCCGCCGCCGCAAAGCCCACCGGCTCCAGCACGCAGAGGCAGCGGCAGTCCTCGCTGAGGCCGTCGGCATCCAATATCTGGTTGAAGGGCAGGTCGGCGGTCTGGCTGCGGAGGGCGGCGTCCCCTTCGGCCCGCCATCCGCAGAGGACGTGCAAGACCCCCTTCGCCACGGCCTTGCCCTGCATCCGCTTCAGCTCCCGCACCTCGGCGGTGCCGGTGATGTCGAGGATGGCGGCGGGGGGCTTCGGGAAGGTCAGCGCCCCCTCGATGGTCACGAGCTTTTCGAGGGTGGCGGCCCGCCGCACCCCTGCCAGCGTGACCGGCTTCTGCTCGATGCCGCCCTCGCTGAGGGCCGTGATGACCTCGGTGGACAGCTGGGCGTGGACGCTCACCACCAGCCCGTAGGCCCCCCGCACCTCGATGCGGCGGGGGTTGACGGCCCGGCAGTTGAGGTATTCGGTCTGGCCCTCGACGCAGGCTGTCCACGCCGTGGCCGCGAAAGAGGGCAGCTCGAGGGCCTTGGTGAAGGGCAGCTTCTGCTCGGTCTGGCACAGCCCCGCCCCCTCTTCGCCCTGATAATACACGGTACAGCGCAAATATCCTTCCAGCGTCAGCCGCCCGGGGGCCAGCTGCTTTTGCAGCACCACCGGCTTTGCGAAGCACTTGACGATGCGCTGCACCGGCGGCAGATAGTCCGAGATCAGTAGTTCGGTCTCGAGGGGCAGCTCCGCCTTGGCGGTGCAGTCCGCACCCGCCGCAGGCAGAACGTCCCGGAACACTTTCAGCTCCATGGTGATGCTCCTTTCCTGTCCTTGCTCTGATGAGAGTGTATGCGGGGTGGGAAGGAGGTATGCAACGGCAGCCCTCTCAGGCGCTACGCGCCAGCGGGCTTGCCCTCTCCGTCACGCCTGCGGCGTGCCACCTCTCCCAAAGGGAGAGGCCTTGGCAGGCCGGGCCACTTCCTACTGGACGCCCGAGGTCCGATATGGCGCAAAAAGGGCGGGCCTTGCTACAGAGGGCAGCAGCTTCTGGACAACGCACCTTGTCAAGCTGCCGCTGGCCTAGACAGCAGGGCACTACAGTCCACGAAACAAATAAGCTTTGCGCGTCCAGAGGAAACTTGACCGGCCTGCCAAGGGCTCTCCCTTTGGGAGAGCTGGCGCGAAGCGCCTGAGAGGGCAAGGCCGCTGGCGGCGGTCGTCCGCCGTTGCTCCCAAAGGGAGAGGCTTTCGAGCGGCGCTGACCCTATAAAATGCATAACCCTCCTTCCCGTCGGGCATACTGCCCAAAGGAAGGAGGGTCTTTTTGTGCAGACCTTTTATAAAATCTGTCTCATCCTCATGATCGTCGGCGGCATCAACTGGGGTCTTGTGGGCCTGTTCCAATTCGACTTCGTCGGCTGGCTGCTGGGCGGCAGCGCGTCCATCTGGTCACGCATCGTGTTCACGCTGGTGGGTGTGGCCGCTGTCTGCGGCATCCCGGGCCTGTTCACGGACGAGACCGGGGAATAGAGACAAAAGAAAAAAGGCTCTCATGCCGGCAGGAAATACGGCACGAGAGCCTTTTTGAAAACCTATAAAGAATCCCGCCCGGTCGTCTGCGGCAATCAAACCTACCCTTGCGGACAGGTGGGTGCTCTGTCTCCGGTTTCGCGCTTCCTCATCGAGCCTCCATGGTCGACCCATGACGGGGAGGTCTGCAATCCACCGACGAACTCCAAGCTCCCGTTGAATGATTAGTAGGATCATATAAACCGCAACAAATCGCGCCGGGCAGGAAGTCTTTGCTGAAAGATCACTCGATCTCGAACTGGTCGATCAGACGCTTCTCGAACAGCTTGCTGACTTCCAGCAGGGTCTCATCGTCCTCGACCACGTCGAGATATTCGCCCTCGTCGTCCTCGCCGACGCTCAGGATGACCAGCTGGGCGTCCTCGTCCAGGTCTTCCTCATTCTCGGCGTATTCGACAACGGCCAGGTAATGCACGCCCTTATGGTCCAGAGCGTCGATCACTTCAAACGTGACCTCATTGCCGTCCTCGTCCTCGAGGGTCATCAGGTCAGGCTGATATTCCTCTTCGGTCTCAGCGGCGGACTTGTTCATATCTTCTGCCATAAGTCACGTTCTCCTGTCAAATATCTAAAAAAAAATAGGATAACTGTCACACCCTGCCCGCTGTGCTCCTTCTGAGCTGTGGGTTCCGGGTACGCCTATAGTGTAGCGTTTTTTTGCCCGCTCGTCAAGATGTTTTTCGCATAGAAATCCAATAACAAATTTTCACGCTTTTCCCTCTCGCTTCCCGGGCCGGAATGTGATATACTATATCGATAGCTTTTGAAAAGCCATCTTTGCTATAATATATGGACAGGGAGGCCCGATCATGAGAGCCTTGAAAAAAATAATGGCGGCACTGGCCCTGACGGCAGTTCTGGCCGGGTGCAGTGCGGACAATATCCTCTCCAGCATCCAGGGCGGGAAGGCCGACACGGTGCAGACGGTCAGCCGCCCGGCTGTGGAGTCGGCAGAGCTGCAGTTCACCCACCCGGCGGCGGGGGACACCATCGCGGTGTTCGATACCTCGGCAGGCGTGTTCAAAGCAGTGCTTTTTTCCACCGAGGCCCCGCAGGCCGTGCAGAATTTCACGACATTGGCCCAGCAGGGCTTTTACAACGGCCTGACCGTCACCCGGGTGGAGAAGGACTTCGTGGTGGAGGCCGGGCAGGGCGCGGACGGCAGAGGCACCACTATCTGGAACGGGAACCGTTTCTCCGCCGAGACCACCGATAAGCTCCACCACTATTCCGGCGCACTCTGTGCCGCAGCGGACGCCTCCGGCGACTGCGCCAGCGTCTTCTATGTCATGGAGACCCTGCCGGGCAGCAGTTCGGTGACGCAGGAGCTCATCGACCAGATGAACGCCGCCGGCTGGCGGGCCGACGTGGTGAGCGCCTACCAGACGGCGGGCGGCGCACCCTACCTCGACTACACCGACACCGTCTTCGGGCAGGTGTACGAGGGGATGGAAGTGGTGGACACCATCGCCCAGACCGGCGTGGATGAAGCTCAGCGCCCAACGGAGGCTGTCACCATCAACAGCGTGAGCATCACGAAATACGAATAAGAAGCTGCTTTTCCGCCCTCCGGGCGGTGGGACAGCTGCAAAAAATCACCCGCCAACTGGCGGGTGATCTGCGTTTATGGGGAAATCAGACGAGATGCGGGGAAAATCGGGAAGAGATCAGAGATTCCTGCCCACCCGCAGGGAGATGGCAACATAAGTCTGGCCGCGAATGATCCGGGCCGCTACGCCTGCCTTGGTATAGTTGCCGTTCAGGGCAAAATCCAAGGCTTCGTTTTGATCGCTACCTTTGATTTGATCGATGATCTTCTGCAGCGTGGTATCGTTGTAGTCGTATTTAGCGACCAGAGTGAGGGTGGCGTTCTTATTGTCGTTGTCCCACTTGGCATCCACCTTGTTGAAGAACTGGTATCCGAGAGCATTGCCCTTCAGCACAAGCTCCAGAGCGTCCAGACGGGCGTTTGCAACAGTACGCATCCCATCGTCATTGGCCAGAGCCACGGCGCGGCCGTTGTTGATGGCCTGCATCACCTTGGCTTCGGATTGGGCCTCCGGGCCGGAAGAACCGCCGCCACCGCTGCAGGCGGTCAGGAGCAGAAGGGTCAGTGCACCGGCCAGAAGCAGGGCAGTCAGCTTTCTCAGTTTTGTCATGTGGGTCGCCTCCAATCGTTTTTGTTTTGGGGAGTCCAGTTGTTTTTTCTCATGAAGAAGCGTCCTCTCCGGCCATTTGGTCAGGGGGTTCTTCTGCCCTCATTTTATCGGAGAAGAGCCGGTGCTGTCAAGCCGGAAAACTATACAAATTCGGCTCGGGGAAATTGTGAAAACAAACCGGAAAACGACATTTTTCTGCAAACTTTGCAACAAACTGTCCGGACTTCGCAAAGAAACTTTGCCGCAGGGGCGGCGGGGCGTTCAGACCTCCCCCGGGTGCTCCTTCCGCCACTGGATGTAGTCGTCCAATATCACCGTCGCGCTCACCGAGTCGAGGATGCTTTTCCGCTTTGCGCCGAAGGTGCCGCTCTCGTCGAGGAGGTCGGCGGCGGCGCAGGTGGTCTGGCGCTCGTCCCACATCCGGACGGGCAGGCCGCTCCAGATCTCAACGGTTTTGGCCAGCTTGCGGCTCTTGCGGGCGCGCTCGCCCTCGGTGCCGTCCATGTTCAGCGGCAGGCCGATGACGATGAGCTCGGCTTCGATCTCCTTTGCCACCTCGCAGACCCTGGCGGCGACTTTGTCCCGGGCCTTAACGGTGATCTGGGGCGTGATGGGAGAAGTCAGGAACTCGGTGCGGTCGCAGGTGGCGAGGCCGGTGCGGCTGTCGCCGTAATCTACTGCTAAAATTTTCATGCAGGTGTCCTCTTTCTGAGATGATTTTTTCTTCATTGTACCACAGAATAGATGTCGCTGCAATTTTGTGGTACAATGATAGAAAAATGAGGGCAGGCCGCCCACGATAAAAAACTGACCCAACGGAGAGATTCATCATGTTAAAACTACTTTTAGGCGGCTCCGGCAGCGGAAAGACCACCCTGCTGTACCAGCGCATCCGGGCGCGGGCCGAGGCGGGGGAGAAGAGCATCCTGCTGGTGCCGGAGCAGTTCACCTCGTCCACCGAGGGCCGCATCCACCGGGAGCTGGGCGACGCGCTGAGCGGACTGGTGGAGAGCTTTTCCTTCACCAGCCTCGCCGAGCATATCCTGTCGGCGGAGGGCGGCTCTGCCGTCCAGACCCTCAGCGACGCGGGCCGTGCCGTGCTGGTGCGCCGCGCCCTCGAGGAACTGCAGGACAACGTCCACTACTATTACCGCCACCGCCGTTCGGCCGCCTTCTGCCAGATGGCCGCCGAGACCATCGACGAGCTCAAGAGCGCGGGTCTCTCGGGCCGGCAGCTCTATGAGCTGGCGCAGGACTGCGGCACCGACAGCGCCAAGCTCAGCGAACTGGCCCTCATCTTTCAGGGCTACGAGACCCTGCTGGCCGGGACAGGCATGGACCCCTCCGACCGGCTGGAGCTGGCCGCATCCCGCCTCGAGGCCGCACTGGCCCGGGGCGAGCTGCCGGAGTTCCTGCGGGACAGGGCCGTCTTTATCGACGAGTTCGACACCTTCAACGCCCCGAAAAAGCGGCTGATGGGCGCCCTGCTGGCCTCGCTGCCCACCGTGACGGTGGCCCTCTGCGACGACGGCACCCCTCTCGTGCCGGGGGACATGAGCCTTTTCTCCGGCGCGAAGCAGGTGGCGGCCCAGCTGCGCCAGCTGGCCCGCCGGAACGGCACGGAAGTGGCCGTACCGGAACTGCTGCGCCGGGACGTGCGCCACGCCGACGCCCCCGGCCTCGCCGCTGCGGCCCAGCTGCTGGCCGCGGGACGGTGTGACCCGCCCACGGCCTGCCCGGAGATAAAGCTTTTCACCGCTCCCAGCCGGGAGGAAGAAGCCCGCGCCGCCGCTGCCGCCATCCGCCGCCTCATGCGGCAGGGCGTCCGCTGCGGGAAGGTGGCGGTGGTCTGCCGCGACATCTCGAAATACCGCGCCGCCGTCAAGTACGAGTTCCGGATGGCGGACATCCCCCTCTACTGCGACGAGCCGACGACGCCCGAGTTCAGCGCCCCGGCTACGGCGGTGCGGTGTCTGCTGGCCATTGCCCGGGGTGCAGAGCTGACGGAACAGCTCACCACCCTGGCCAAGACCGGCCTCTGCGCCCTCACCGAGGAAGAGGTCTGCGCCCTCGAGAACTACGCTTACACCTGGTCGCCGAATGCGGCGGCGTGGCGCGCGCCCTTCGAGAAGAACCCCCGGGGCTTCGGCGATGTGGAGCCCACCGACGAGGACAGAGAAAACCTCGCCCGGGCCGAAAAGGCCCGCGCCCTTCTCATCACCGCCGCCGACGGCCTGCGCGCGAAGCTCCGCTCTGCCAACGCCGAGCAGATGAGCCGCGCCCTCTACTTCTGCCTGAAGGAGCTGGGCGCGGAGGACGCTCAGGCTGCGCAGGTGGAGGCCATCCGGGCCGAGCGGGGCATCCCCGCCGCCGAGGAAGCCGCCCGGGAGTGGAATGTGGTCATGGGCCTGCTGGACGAGATGGCGAACCTGCTGGGCGGCCAGAGCGTCACCATCCCCGAGTACGAAGAGCTGTTCGGGCTGCTGCTGCGCTCGTCCGACCTCGGCCACATCCCCCAGACGCTGGACGCCGTGGTGCTGGCCAGCGCAGGCAAGATGCGCCTTGACGCACCGGACTATGTCTTTGTGCTGGGCCTCTCCGAGGGCGAATTCCCCGCCGCGCCCGGCGAGACGGGCCTGCTGACCCACGCCGACCGCGACGCCCTGATGGCGCAGGAGATCGAGCTTCCGGACTGCTTCGAGAACCGGGTGGTGCGGGAACAGGTCTGCTTTTATAAGGCCCTCACCGCCCCGGCCAGAGGCCTCTGGCTCAGCTGGCCGAAGGGGCAGGGCCAGACCCTCTGCGCCGCCCTCGAGCCCATCGTGGACGTGCTGAGACCGGGTGCGCCGGAACTCGACCTGACCGACCTTGCCGCCACTGCCGCCGACGGCCTCGACGTGCTGGGCGGCGGCTGGCCCCTGACGGAGACCGAACGCGCCAGCCTCACCGAGGCCCTTCATGCCCCCGGCGGGGCAGAACCCGAGGGCCTCGCCCTCCTGCGCCGGATGGCGGGCCGCAGCCCCCGTCAGGTCAGCGACCTCGAGGCGCTGGAAACGCTGCTGGGCCGGCGGCTCCGCATCTCGCCCAGTCAGCTCGAAAAATACTACACCTGCCGGTACGGCTATTTCCTGCAGTACGTGCTGGGTCTGCGACCCCGGAAGCGGGCGGAGCTTTCCGCCGACCAGAGCGGCACCCTCATGCACTGGGTACTCCAGATGGCCCTCGACCCCCACCCCGGCCCCGACAACCCCTGCGCTGGCTTACAGCCCTTCCTCGACCTCGACGACGAGGCCATGGCGGCGCTGGCCGGGCTTCTCGTAGATGAGTACGCAAAGCGCTACCTCCCCGAGGACACGGCCCGCTTCGCCTATCTGCTCTCCCGCCTCAAAAAGAGCATGACGGGCCTGCTTTGCTACCTGCGGGACGAGCAGCGCCAGTCCAGCTTCAAACCGGTGGCCTGTGAGCTGAAGATCGGCCCTGGCGAGGACGCCGTGCGGGGCCAGACCTACCGCCTCTCGGATGGCCGGACGGTGCAGCTCATCGGCACTGTGGACCGCGCCGACGAGTGGATCGAGGACGACGGCACCCGCTGGGTGCGGGTGGTGGACTATAAGACCGGCACGAAAAAGCTCGACCTGCGGGAAGTCTACTGCGGCCTCGACTGTCAGATGCTGCTCTACCTGTTCAGCCTGACCCGGGACGCCGACGGACGCTTCACCGGGGCAGAGCCTGCGGGTGTGCTGTACCTGCTGGCCGACCCGGCCCCCGAGACGACCACCCGGGGCAAGGCCGCCCGGAGCATGGAATACAAGCTGGACGGCCTCGTCCGGGACGAGCAGAAGGTCTTCGACGCCATGGACGCCGAGGAGACGGGGCGGTATCTGCCCTTCAGCTTCCGGGGCGGTGTACCCAGCCCCTACCAGAAAGAGAAACGTGCCGACAAGGCTAAGCTCTCCCGCATCCAGCTCCATCTGGACGACCTTGTGACCCGGATGGGCGAACAGCTCTACAGCGGCTGCATCGCCGCCGAGCCGCTGGTCACGGGCCGCAGCCCCTGCCGGTGGTGCGACTACGGCTTCATCTGCTGCCATGAGGACGGCATCGGAGAGCGGGCGCTGGACGCCCCTGCAAAGCCTTTTGAACCGGAAGAGAAAAAGGAGGAAGACCAGTGAGCGAGACAAAATGGACCCCGGCCCAGCGTGCCGCCATCGACGACCGGGGCGGTGCGCTGCTGGTGAGCGCCGCCGCCGGCAGCGGCAAGACCGCTGTCCTGACGGAGCGGGCCGTCCGGCTCATTACCGACCCGGAACATCCCGTGGACGCCGACCGGCTCCTCATCGTCACCTTCACCAACGCCGCCGCCGCAGAGCTCCGCGCCCGCATCGGGCAGGCGCTGCTCCGCCGCAGTCAGGCAGAGCCGGGCAACACGGCCCTCCGCCGCCAGCGGATGCTTTTGCAGAGAGCCCCCATCTGCACCATCGACGCCTTCTGCCTCGACCTGCTCCACAAGCACTTTCAGGCGCTGGACATCCCGCCGGACTTCACCCCTGCCGACCCCGGCAGCGTGGAGATGCTGCGGAACGCGGCCCTCTCCGAGACGCTGGAAGCGGCCTATCAGGACGCGGACTTCTGCGCCTTCGCCGACCTCTACGGCAAGGGCCGCACCGACAAGGCGCGGGGAGCGGTTTTGCAGGTCTATGACTTCCTCCGCGCCCTGCCGGACTACGGGAAAAAGCTGGACGAGATGCTGGCCCCGTGGCAGGACGAGAACGGCTTTGCCCGCACCTGCTGGCATGATATTCTGATGCAGGAGGCCGCCCGCTCTGCCCGGGCCGCGAAGGAGCTGCTCTGCGCCGCGCTGAACGACTGCAGGGAGGACTTCGTGACTGCGCAGGCCGACGCCGAGGCCAGCAAAAGACCCCTGCCGCCAAGGAAAAGGCCGTGGCGGCAGTGAACGAGAAGTTCGCCGAACCCCTCGAGCGGCTGGAAAACTCCGCCGCCCTGCTGGGCGAGGTGGAGCGTCTGGCCGGGGCAGGGGAATGGACGCCCCTCTACGACAGGCTGACGCCCTACGTCCTCGGCATGGAGCAGGCCCCCGGCTCAAAAATATGAAAAAAGCGGACTCACCGGTGAGCACAAGGACGCCGTCAAGACCCGGGCGACGAGGCCGCGAAGCTCTTTGAGAAAATCGAAGACCTCATCAGTTGCAGCCTCGACGAGGCCGAGCTCGACCGGAAAGCCGCCGAACCCTGCCTCCGCGCCCTCTTTGCCGCCGTGCGGGACTTCGACGCCCGCTTTGCGGCCCGGAAGCGGGAGAGGAGATTGCTGGAATTCAGCGACTTCGAGCATCTGGCCCTGCGGCTCCTGCGGGACGCCGACGGCCGGCCCACCGAGCTGTGTCAGGGCATCCGGCAGGGCTACGCCGCCGTCATGGTGGATGAGTATCAGGACACGAACGCCCTGCAGGACGCCCTTTACCGCTGTCTGGCCAGCCCGGCAGGGGATGACCTCTTCCTCGTGGGCGACTTGAAGCAGAGCATCTACCGCTTCCGTCAGGCGGACCCCAGCATCTTCCGGGAAAAGCTGGAGAGCTGGCCCCTCCTGCCCGGCGGCGAGGCCCGCCCCCGGCCCGAAGACGGCAGGCCCGGCGAGAACGCCATGCTGGCGCTGGACGCCAACTTCCGCTCTGCCCCGCAGGTGGTGGCGGGCATCAACTTTATCTTCGAACAGCTCATGACGCCCGCTCTGGGCGACACGGCCTACGGCGACGGACAGCGCCTCGTCTGCGGCGCACCCGGCGCGTACGAGGGCAGTGTGGAGGCCCACTTCCTGCCCGACGATGCCGCCGAGACGGACGCACAGTATGTCGCCGGCCGCATCGAGGCGATGGTGGCCTCCGGCGAGCCGGTGCGGGACGGCGGCACCACCCGCCCGGTGCAGTACGAGGACTGCTGTGTCCTGCTGGCGGCGAGAGGCGACTTTCCGGCCTACGCCGAGGCCCTGACGGCCCGGGGCATCCCGGTCTACGCCGACGCCCGGGAGAATCTGCTGGACGCGCCCCACATCCGCCCCCTCATCGCCCTGCTGCGGGTCATCGACAACCCCGCGCAGGACATCTATCTCGCTGCCGCCATGCTGGGGCCGATGTTCGGCTTTACGGACGACGACCTCGTCCGCCTCCGGGCCGGAGCGCAGACACCCGATAAGCACACCCGAATCAGCCTCTACGGCGCAGTTTTACAGGCCGTCCAGAGCGGGGCGGAGGATGATTTCACCCGCCGGGTGCAGGCGTTCTACCGGCGTCTGACGGCCCTGCGCCGGATGGCCCGGAGCGTGCCGGTGGAGGAACTGCTGGAAGAAATTTTTGTTTCCACCGGCTACCTCGCCGCCCTCGGTGCCATGGAGAACGGCCAGCGCCGCCGGGAGGACGCGCGGCGCTTCGCCTCCTTCTGCGCCGGGGCGGGCGCGGGCGGCATCTCGGCCCTCGTCCGTGCCATCGACGCGGCCACGCTGGCGGGCTCCACCGGGCAGGAGACTGCCCCCGGCGGGGCGCGGCCCGGCTGCGTCACCATCATGACCATCCACCGCTCCAAGGGCTTGCAGTTCCCGGTGGTGTTCGTGGCCGACACGGCCCGGCAGTTCAACGCTGCCGACACCCGCCAGCCCGTCCTGCTCCACCGCGTCTGCGGCGCGGGCCTTCGTCTCCGTCCCGAGGGCGGCAGGGGGCCTATAAGACGGCGGCCTACACCGCCCTCTCCACGGTCCATGCCGCCGAGATGCGGAGCGAGCAGATGCGGCTTTTGTACGTGGCCCTTACCCGGGCGCAGGATAAGCTGATCTTGACGGTCCCGCTGGGCATTGGCCGGACGTCCAACCCCTTTGCAAAAGCCGCCGCCTTCCTCGCCGCCGGGGCGGGGGAGACCCTGAACGCTCAGGCGGGCAGCTTCGCCGACTGGCTGCGGGCGGCGCTCCTCGTCCACCCCAACGGCGGGCCTCTCCGCCGTCTGGCCGGGAACCTCGAGCTGCCCTTTGCGGACACCGGGAGCACCATCACCCTCACAGTGCAGGCCGATGCCCTCCCGCCCGAAGAAGCCCCCGCCGAGGCGGAAGAGCCGCCCCGGCCCGAGGCCGACCCGGCCCTTGTGGAGACGCTGCGGCAGGGCTTCGGCTGGCGGTATCCGGCGGCAGCACTGGCGGACATCCCGGCCAAGGTCAGCGTGACCAGCCTCGTCCACGCTGCTGAGCAGACCACCCTCGAGCGCCCGGGCTTCCTCTCGAAGGACGGCCTCACCGCCGCCGAGATGGGTACGGCTCTCCATGCCTTCCTCGAGCACGCCGACTTCGGGGTGCTGGCCGCTGTGCGGGACGCAGAGGACGACGCCGTTCTGGCTGCTGTCCGCGCCGAACGGGAGCGTCAGGCGGCGGCGCAGCTCACGCCCCCCGCCATTGCCGGGAAGCTGGATGTCTATAAGATACTCCGCTTTGTGCGCAGCGAGGCGTTCCGCCGCATCTGCGGGGCAGAGGATGTGCTGCGGGAGCTGGCTTTTATCACGTCGCTGCCTGCCGCCGAGGTCATGGCCGCTCAGGGCCGCACCCTGCCCGACGGCCCTGCCGCCGACGCCGGGGTGCTGGTGCAGGGCATCGCGGACATCGTCCTCGTCTACCCCGACCACCTCGAGCTTCTGGACTACAAGACGGACCGCCGCAAGACCCCTGACGACTTCGTCCGCGCCTACCGCGCTCAGCTGGAGCTCTACGCAAAGGCCATTGAGAAGCGCTTCGCCCCCCGGCGGGTGACTTATAAAGGGATATATTCGCTGGAGCTGGGGGAGCTGATAGAGGTATAAATAAGAAAGCAGGGCGCAAAAGCCTCTCCCTTTGGGAGAGGTGTCACCGAAGGTGACGGAGAGGTTGGATCTGGCGGTGGCCTGCGGGCAGGCTGTCCTTCGTACAACCTCTCAGTCTGCTTCGCAGACAGCTCCCCTAGTAGGGGAGCCTCTGGCGAAGAGGCAAGGTTTTAAGGTACAACGGAAAAGCAAACATAAAATTTCAAATTCCCGCATAAAAATGCTTGACAGCCTCCCCGGGGTGTGGTAGAATACCTGAGTAAAGAAAGCAGCTACGGCCTGTGCCGCGCTCGCCTTGAGGGGTAAGGATCCCCGGGCTATACCCTGAACCGATTCGTCTTGAAGACCGAATCGCGCTTTTGAGTAAATTTCGCGCGGCTGTCCCGAAACTGGGGCGGCCGCGTTTTCTATGCCAAAAAACGCAACACTATGGACTATTGTTTGGAGGTGCATTCATTATCGCTACCGCTGGAAAGTCGAAGGAACTGGAGATCAACGGTCAGATCCGTGACCGTGAGGTTCGCCTGATCGGAGCCGACGGCGAGCAGAAGGGCGTGGTCAGCATTCAGGTGGCCATGCGCGCTGCTGAGGACGCCGGACTTGATCTGGTCAAGATCGCCCCACAGGCTGTCCCGCCTGTGTGCAAGGTGCTGGATTACGGCAAGTACCGCTTTGAACAGCAGAAGAAGGAGAAGGAAGCCAAGAAGAACCAGAAGGTGGTCGAAGTCAAAGAGACCCGCCTCTCGCTCAACATTGACACCAACGACTTCAACACCAAGCTGAACCAGACGGCCAAGTTCCTGGCCGCTGGCCACAAGGTAAAGGCCTCGATCCGTTTCCGCGGCCGTGAGATGGCGCACAGTGCACTCGGTGCTGACGTGCTGAAGCGCTTTGCTGAGGCCCTGCCTCAGGCAAGCATGGATAAGCCGCCGGTCCTCGAGGGCCGCACGATGTCCATTCTGCTGATCCCGAAACCCAATAAGGACTAATTTTAGGAGGATACTAAAATGGCTAAGATGAAACTGAAGACGCACTCCGGCGCTAAGAAGCGCTTTAAGCTGACCAAGAACGGCAAGATCAAGCGCGGCCATGCATTCCGCAGCCACATCCTGACCAAGAAGACCACCAAGCTGACCCGTGGTTACCGTCAGCCCAGCTACGTTGATAAGACCAACGCAGCTACCATCAAGAGCATGCTGCCCTACGCCTAAGAGCGAGCCGCAGGCAAACACATTCTACTGAGAGAACTAAAGGAGATATAAAAAATGGCACGTATTAAGGGCGCAACCATGACTCACAAACGTCGCAAGAAGATGCTGAAGCTGGCCAAGGGCTTCTACGGCTGCAAGAGCAAGCACTTTAAGATGGCTAAGCAGCAGGTCATGAAGAGCGGCAACTACGCTCTGGCTGGCCGCCGCATGAAGAAGCGCCAGTTCCGCAACCTGTGGATCTGCCGCATCAACAACGCTGTCCGTCCTCTGGGCATGAACTACTCCAGCTTCATGGCTGGCCTGAAGAAGGCTGGCATCGAGCTGAACCGCAAGATGCTCAGCGAGATGGCCATCAACGATCCCAAGAGCTTCGCAGCTCTGGTCGAGACCGTGAAGAACGCCTAATAGACCTTAAAAAGACGCCCGCGCGTATCAAATACGCGGGCGCCCTTTTTGTATGTTTTGGTAGTTGGAGGAAAGACGGATGGAGAAGATCACCAGCCGGGAAAACGCAAAAAGTCAAATACGCCTGCCGTCTGGCGTCCAGCGGGGCGTTCCGCCGGGCCGAGGGCCGCTTTCTGGCCGAGGGGCGGAAGCTCTGCCCCGAGCTTTGCCGGGGCGCAGAGCTGGAGACCCTCTTCTGCACCGAGTCGGCGCTGGAAAAATGCCCGGAGCTTTCGGAGCTGCCGGGCGAACACTACCTTGTGGAAGACCATGTGGCCGATAAGCTGGCTGACGTAGGGACCCATCAGGGGGTGTTCGGCGTCTTCCGCACTCCGGTGCATACCTTAGAAGAGGTGAAGACCGGCGGGCGCTACCTCGCCCTCGAGCGGGTGCAGGACCCCGGCAACGTGGGGACGCTGCTCCGCTCTGCGGCGGCCTTCGGCTTTGACGGCGTGCTGCTCAGCGACGGCTGCGCCAGCGTCTTTGCGCCCAAGACCCTTCGGGCCTCCATGGGCGCAGCGGTGCGCATCCCCGTCATCGAGGCGGGGAAGATGCCCGAGGCCATCGCCCTGCTGCGGGAGAAGGGCATCACCTGCCTTGCCGCCGCCCTCTACCAGTCCCAGCCCCTGAGTGCGGCGGCGTCCGGCTGCCCGGACGGCGTCTGCGTCGTCATCGGCAGCGAGGGTCAGGGCCTCACCGATGAGACCATCGCCGCCTGCACCGGCACTGTCCGCATCCCCATGACCGACCGGGTCGAGAGCCTGAACGCCGGCATCGCGGGCAGCATCCTGCTCTGGCATTTCCGGGAGGAGAGCCTGTGACGCGGGCCGGGAGGGGCAACTGAGCCTTTTCCCGCCCGAACCGGCCCCCGACCCGCTCCTGTGCTGGCTCTGGCTGGCGGGGACGCTGGGCGCGGGCAGTCAGCGGGCCGGAGCCGTGCTGGACGCCTTCGGCGGGGCGCAGGAGGCATGGGAGGCCCGGGACATCGATGCCTTCGCCGCCGCTGCCGGACCTGCCGCCGTCCAGCGCGCCTGCCTGCCGGATAACACCCCCGAGCACTACCGGGCCTTTGCGCGGCGGTGCGCGGCCCGGCGCATCCGCATCCTGCCCTATGACGACCCGGACTATCCGCTGGCCTTCTCCCGCATCTCCGATATGCCGCTGGTGCTCTACTGCACCGGCGACCCCCGCTGGCTCAATGAGCCTGCCGCTGTGGGAATGGTGGGGACCCGGAAGCCCACCGAATACGGTCTGCGGGCCGCAGAGGAGATCGGGCGGGGCCTCGCCCGGGCGGGGGCCGTCATCGTGAGCGGTCTGGCCGACGGGCTGGACAGCGCCGGACACCGGGCGGCGGTAGGGGAGAACTGCCCCACCATCGCGGTGATGGGCGTCCCCATCGACCGGACCTACCCCGCGCCAACCGGGAACTCCGCCGGGCCATCGAGAGGCGGGGCTGCGTCATCAGCGAGTACCCGCCCGAAAGTGAGCCGGTGGGTGCCGTGGGATTTTTGCAGCGCAACCGCCTCATCGCGGCCCTCTCCGGGGGCGCTGGTGGTGGTGGAGGCCAAGGAAAAGAGCGGCACCATGTCCACCGTGGGCCACGCAGAGCGGTACGGTAAGCCGGTGTTCGCCGTGCCGGGCAGCATTTTTTCGCCCGCCTCGGCGGGGACGAATGCCCTTCTGCGGGACGGACGCGCAAAAGCGGTCTGTACAGCGGCGGATTTATTTGGTACACTGGGGCTGCAGACTGCAAGACCGGCCCCGGCACCCCGGGAGACGCCCCGGCCCCTGAGTGAAAATGAGCGGCTGGTGCTCTCCTGTCTCGGCGCAAAGGCGCAGGGCGTGGAGGAGCTGGGCGTCAAGAGCGGCCTGCCCACGGCGGCGCTGCTGGGCGTCCTGATGAAGCTCGAGCTTGCGGGCCGGGTGAGCTGCCTGCCGGGCAAACGGTATATTCTGCGCGGAGGAAGCGCAAGTTAAAGAGGAATAACCTCTCCGTCATCGCTGCGCGATGCCACCTCCCCTACGGAGGGGAGGCCTTGGCATATCGGAAAGCCTCGCCTCTTCGCCAGAGGCTCCCCTACTAGGGGAGCTGTCTGCGAAGCAGACTGAGAGGTTGTACGAAGGCGGGCCTGCCCGAGCAGCAGCGGCTGATGAGGATTTATATATAGGAGAAGAACGTAATGGCAAAACTCGTCATCGTGGAGTCGCCTGCCAAGGCGAAGACCATCGGCAAATATCTGGGCAAAGACTACGAAGTTACGGCCAGCATGGGCCACATCCGCGATCTGCCCGCCTCCCAGCTGGGCATCGACATCGAGCATGACTATGCGCCGCAATACATCAGCATCAAAGGCAAGGAAAAGCTCATCAAAGAGCTGAAGAGCAAGGCCAAGCACTCCGACGGTGTGCTGCTGGCGACCGACCCGGACCGTGAAGGCGAAGCCATCAGCTGGCATCTGGCCAACATCCTGGGCCTCGACCCCCACGAGCCCAACCGCGTGACCTTCGATGAGATCACCAAGAAGGGCGTGAAGGAGGGCATGGCCCACCCCCGCGCCATCAACGAAGACCTCTTCAACGCCCAGCAGGCCCGCCGTGTGCTGGACCGTCTGGTGGGCTATAAGCTGAGCCCCTTCCTGTGGCGGAAAGTCCGGCGCGGCCTGTCGGCGGGCCGCGTCCAGAGCGTGGCCGTCCGCATCATCGACGACCGCGAGAAGGAGATCGAAGCCTTCAAGCCCGAGGAATACTGGAACGTGGACGCCACCCTGGGCGTGGGCCGGAAGAGCTTTACGGCCCGTCTGGCCTCCGACGACAAGGGAAAAAAGCTCCTGCCGCACTCTGAGGCCGAGGCCCGCGCCATCGAAAAGGGCCTCGAGGGGGCCGAGTACACCGTGGGCGAACTGAAAAAGGGCAAGCGCGCGAAGCAGCCCACCCCGGCCTTCATCACCAGTACCCTGCAGCAGGAGGCATCCCGCCGTCTGGGCTTCACGGCCACCCGCACCATGCGGGCTGCCCAGACCCTGTACGAAGGCGTGGACATCGCCGGCCACGGCACCATGGGCCTCATCACCTATATGCGTACCGACAGCCTCCGCATCTCCGACGAGGCGGTGGCAGCTGCCAGAGAGTACATCGCCGGGGCCTACGGCGAGAGCTATATCTGCCCCTACAAGCGCACCTGGAAGACCAAGAGCGCCACGGCGGCGCAGGACGCCCATGAGGCCATCCGCCCCTCTGTGCCGGGCCTGACCCCCGACGAGGTGGACAAGAGCATCAGCGGCGATACCGCCAAGCTCTACCGGATGATCTGGAGCCGCTTCATGGCCAGCCAGATGGCGGACTGCCAGCAGGACACCGTGTCTGTCACCGTCTATGCCGGCGGCTACCGCTTCAAGGCCAGCGGCTACACGGTCACCTTCGACGGTTTCACCGCCCTGTACGAAGAGGCCACCGACGAGAAGGAAAAGAAGGAGACCAGCCTTCCTCCCCTCGAGGAGGGTCAGGTGCTCAAGCTGCGGGAGCTGAAGAGCGAGCAGAAGTTCACCCAGCCCCCCGCCCGCTACACCGAAGCCACCCTCATCAAGGCGCTGGAGGAGAACGGCATCGGCCGCCCCTCCACCTACGCCCCTATCATCACCACCATCATCGACCGCGGCTATGTGGAGCGGGAGCAGAAGAAGCTCAAGCCCACCCTGCTGGGCCGGGCCGTGGACGGCCTGATGCTGGAGCAGTTCCCCCACATCGTGGACGTGGACTTCTCGGCAGAGATGGAAAAGAACCTCGATAAGGTCGAGAGCGGCAAGACGGACTGGCACAAGACCGTGGACGACTTCTACAAGGGCTTCGCCGCCAGCCTCGAGCAGGCCGAGAAGAACATGGAAGGCAAGAAGGTCAAGGTGCCGGACGAGCCGTCCAGCGAGGTCTGCGACCTCTGCGGCCGTCCCATGGTCATCAAGGTGGGCAAGTACGGCAAGTTCCTGGCCTGCAGCGGCTTCCCCGAGTGCCGCGGCACCAAGCGCCTCGTGAAGGACACCGGCGGCATCTGCCCCAAGTGCGGCAAGGGCCGTATGCTGGAGCGCAAGAGCGCCAAGGGCCGCATCTACTACGGCTGTGAGCGCTACCCCGACTGCGACTTCATGACCTGGGATATGCCGGTGGCCACCAAGTGCGAGAAGTGCGGCTCCACCCTGTTCCGCAAGGGCTCCAAGCTCTACTGCGCAAAAGAGGGCTGCGACTTCGAGATGCCGGTGCCGAAGAAGAACGATTAAAAGAGAAACGGGCTTGCCCTCTTGGATAGAGCACTTTCCCGTTAGGACCTCTCAGGCGCTTCGCGCCAAGGCCGGGTTGCGGCACCCAGCGTCTGCTTCGCTGTCGCTTGCATCCTGCTGGCCGCTGCCCCAACAACTCCTCCCTGTTTCCGCCGCTGGCGGCGGTCGTCGCCGTTGCTCCTATCGAGGGGAGGCTTTGGCATTTCGTAACGTTTCATCTTCAATCGGAGAGGTTCTCCTGCTCCGGCGGCAAGGCTTCTGCCAGCAGGGCGGCCAGGCCGCTGTAGCGCAGGTTCTGGCGGATGTTGGACATCATCCGGTTCACCACGTCCCGCCGGCCCACCACGATGCAGAGCTTCCGCCCGCGGGTGACGCCGGTATAAAAGAGGTTGCGGTAGCACAGGCGGGGCGGCACCTGTGCCGCCGGGAGGATGACCGCCGGGAACTCGCTGCCCTGGCTTTTGTGTACCGTGATTGCATACGCGATTTCCAGCTCGTTGAGGTTCTCCGCCGGGTAGACCAGCCGCCGGTCATCCATCCGCACCACCATGGAGCGGCTGCGCATGTCGATGGACTCCACGATGCCGATGTCGCCGTTGTAGGCACCCACACCCTGTTCCCCGCCGATGCGCTGCCACGTTATCTCGTAGTTATTGCGCACCTGCATCACTTTGTCCCCCACCCGGAAGACCCGGGCTGCGCTCTGCAGCTCCGGCTTGCCCTTCCTGGGCGGGTTGAGCATGGCCTGCAGCTCCGCGTTGAGGGCCTGGGTGCCGGTGGGGCCAAGCTTCGTGGGGCAGAGCACCTGAATATCCTTCACCGGGTCGAACTGGTAGCTGCGGGGCAGACGGGTGGTCACAAGGTCGCAGACCAGCTTCTGGGCCGCGTCGCCGTCGGCTTCGAGGAAGAAGAAATCGTCCGTCTTTCCGCCCTTTTTCAGCGGTTCGCCCGAGATGATGTGGTGGGCGTTCTCCACGATGAGGCTCTGAGCGGCCTGCCGGAATATCTCGTTGAGGCAGACCGTCGGCACCAGCCCGGAGCGGATGGTCTCGCCGAGGATATTGCCCGGGCCGACGCTGGGCAGCTGGTCGGCGTCGCCTACCATAATAATACGGCAGCTGTACCGCAGGGCCGCAATGAGGGCCTGGAACAGCTTGACGTCCACCATACTCATCTCGTCGAGGATGACGACGTCGCACTTGAGCAGGTTCTTGTCATTGTGGATGAAGCTGACCACACCGCCGGTGTAGTCCACTTCCAGCAGACGGTGGATGGTGGAGGCTTTCCGGCCCGTCAGCTCGCTCAGACGCTTGGCGGCGCGGCCTGTGGGAGCGCAGAGGGCTACCCGTTCGGCCTCATTCTCCAGCAGCTGCAGGATGGCGTTGACCGTGGTGGTCTTGCCGGTGCCGGGGCCGCCGGTGAGGACAAGGCAGTTCTCGGTCATGGCCTTGCGGATGGCTTCCTTCTGGAGCGGCGCGTAAGCAAAGCCCTGCGCCAGTTCCAGGATCTGGATGTTCTTGTCGAGGTTTCGGGCCGTCTGCTTTCCGCGCCTGGTCAGCATGGCCAGACGGTCGGCGATGTCCTGCTCTGCAGCCAGCAGATCCGGCAGATAAATATACGGTGTTCCGTCGAACATCCGCACCGCCAGTTTCCCGGTCTGGATGCAGCTGTCCAGCGCCTCCGCCAGCTTTTCGGGGGGCTGGTGGATGAAGTTCGACGCCGTTTCCAGCAGCTGCGCCCGGGGCAGACAGGTGTGGCCGTTGCCGGCGTTGTGGCGCAGGGTGCGCAGAAGGGCGGCTTCCAGCCGCTGGGCGCAGTCCCCTGCCATCTGGTAATACTGGGCGATGCTGTCGGCGTGGCGGAAGTCCAGCTGCAGCGGCTCCCCGCAGAGCAGGTAGGGGTTCTGCTGGATGGCCTGCATGGCCCCCGGCCCGAAGGTGCGGAAGACCTCCATCGCCCGGCGGGGGCTGATTTCGAACTGAGCCAGATAGGCGATGAGCTCCCGCATTCCGAACATCCGCTTGAACTCCTGCTGGATGCGGTCGGCCTTGTCCGCCGAGATGCCCGGGATGAGGGTGAGCTGGGCGGGGTCGTTGGCGATCACTTCCAGCGCCGCCGCGCCGAATTTGTCAATGATCTTATCCGCCGTCCGTGCCCCGATGTAGGGCAGCGACCGGCTGGCGAGGAAGGCGTAGACGGCCTCGAGGTCTTTGGGCATATCCGTCTCGCACTCCTGTGCGTGGAACTGTCGGCCATAGGTGGCGTGGTTCTCGTACCTGCCCCGGCAGACGACGCTCTCACCCGCGTGGAGCTCTCCCACCACGCCGCACACAACGGTGACGACACCGCCGCCCGACACCTCGAACACGGTGTAGCCGTTGTCCTCGTTCAGGTAGATGATGTCCTCTACCGTGCCTTCCAGCCGTTCCAGCTCCTGCTCCATCGTCCCGCCTCCTCGTTTTGACACAACTATATATAGTATAGCGGTTTTGGGGGGATTTGTAAATACAACGAGGCAGCTCTTTAAGGCTCCCCCTTTGGGGGAGCTGGCGAGCGAAGCGAGACTGAGAGGGCAAGGATGCTACAGAAAAACAAAAGCACAGCGATAGCACCGCTCTGACGGAGAGCCTGCTTATCGCTGTATGGCGGCTCTTGGGAGACGGGCTTGCCCTCTCCGTCTGCTTCGCAGCCACTGCCCGGGTTGCGGCTCCCAGCGTCTGCTTCGCTGCCGCTCGCATCCTGCTGGCCGCGGCCCCAACAGCTCCTCCCTGTTTCCGCCACTGGCGGCGGTCGTCGCCGTTGCTCCCAAAGGGAGAGGCACTGGCGTGTCGGTCAGGCCCACGCGGGACGAGCAAAGTTTGGTTTTATCATAAACAGTAGTGCCCTGCTGCAGAGGGCAGCAGCTTCTAGACAAGAACACTTTGTCAAGCTGTTGTGAATCTCTGTAGCAGGGCACTATATTTTACGTTATATCAGGCTTTAGGCGTCCAGCACAAAGCTGCCCGGCCTGCCAAAGCCTCTCCTACAAGGAGAGGTGGCACGCCGCAGGCGTGACGGAGAGGTTGTACAAAGACGAGCCTGCCCTCTGTAGCAGGGCACTATATTTTATGCGATATTGAACTTCCAGCGGTCAGCGGAAAGTGGCCCGGCCTGCCAATGGCTCTCCCTCTGGGAGAGCTGGCGAGCGGAGCGAGACTGAGAGGGTCAATCCTCCACCCGCGCTGCGGCAAGCTCCTTCGTCAGGCGCTTGCGGACGGCGAAGTAGGCCGGGATGAGGAAGAAGCAGGCGAAGAACCATGCCACAGGGTTGGCGATGCAGGCCGCAAAGTAGCCCCAGAGCGGCACGAACCAGAAGCCCACCATGGCACGGGCGACCATCTCGGCCACGCCCGCGAACATGGCAAGGCCGGAATAGCCCAGGCCCTGGATGGTGTAGCGGTAGATGATGAGGACAGCCAGCGGGATGTAGAACACGCTGTTCCAGAAGATGAAGCTGCGGGCATTCGCCATGATCTCCACCTCGCTGCTCTCGAGGAAGAGGCTGATGAGCGGCACATCCAGCACACGCAGGATGAGGAAGGATGCCACGCTGTAGACGCAGCCAATGCCCAGCGCGGTATTGACGCCCCGGTCCACACGCTTGAGGTCGTGAGCGCCCATGTTCTGGCTGGCGTAGGTAGTCATGGCGGTGCCGATGCTCTCCAGCGGCACCGAGAGGAACTGGGCGGCCTTGCTGCCTGCGGTCTGCGCGGCCACGATGCTGCTGCCCAGACCGTTCACCGCGCCCTGCAGCACGACGCTGCCGATGGCGGTGATGCTGCACTGCAGGCCCATAGGGATGCCCATGTTGCAGAGCTTGAGGCAGTGGCTGGCGCTCAGACGGCCCTCTTCCCTGCTCCATTTCAGCTCCGGGTAGTGGCGGCCGATGTAGATGAGACTGCCGATGCCCGCCACCGCCTGACTGAACACGGTGGCGAAGGCCGCGCCGAACGCCCCCATCCGGAAAGTGAGGATGCAGAGCAGGTCGAGGCCGATGTTCAGCACGCTGGCCACCAGCAGGAAATAGAGCGGCCGCTTGCTGTCGCCCAGCGCGCGCATGAGGGCGCTGGTGACGTTGTACAGCAGGGTGAAGGGGATGCCCCAGAAGATGGTGCGGATGTAGATGTCCGCGATGTCGATGATGTTGTCGGGGGTATTGGTCCAGACCAGCACCGCCCGGGTCAGGGCCACCGTCACCACCGTGAGCACGACGGCGAAAAAGAGGCTCAGCCAGACGGTATTGGCGGTGTAGCGCCGCATCTCTCTGTAGTCCTTCGCGCCGAAGGTCCACGAGATGGGGATAGAGAAGCCGCAGGCGATGCCGTTGACGAAGCCCAGTACCAGATAGTTCAGACCACCCACGCTGCCCACCGCCGCCAGCGCATCCACGCCCACGAAACGGCCCACGATGATGGTATCGGCCAGATTGTAGAACTGCTGGAACAGACTGCCCAGCATCAGCGGCACCGCAAAGGCAAGGATGAGCTTGAGCGGGCTGCCCTGTGTCATGTCTTTTGTCATACAAAGCCCCTCCCCGGGCGATCACTTAACATTTCTTTGCCGAATCTTTGCCGACAAAAACGCCCTGCCGGACGAGGGGCAGGACGTTTTGCGTTTCATGAGTGGTATTATACTCAGCTCATCGTGATTTTGCAAGGGGTTTTTCTCAGATTTCTTCGTACAACATTGCTATTCTCTATCGGTGGTTTTTGGTGATTGTGCGCAGGTCAGTTTCCGCGTCCCGCGTGCCGGCCCCGAGGGCCGCGGGGTTCACCGGTCTTATCGCCGTCTCTGCTTGCCTGTACCCCGCGAGGGCCTGCCTCGATCTGCTGGGCGGAATCATCCCGCCTGCCCTGCTGGCCGCGAGGTCCGGCATTTGTCCAACCTCTCCGTCATTGCTTCGCAGACACCTCTCCCAAAGGGAGAGGCACTGGCGTGCCGGGCAGGCCCACGCGGGACGAGCAAAGTTTACTCTATCCGAAAACAGTAGTGCCCTGCTACAGAGGGCAGCAACTTCTAGACAAGAGCACTTTGTCAAGCTGTTATGAATCTCTGTAGCAGGGCACTATATTTTACGCCATATTGGGCTTCCAGCGGTCAGCGGAAAGTAGCCCGGCCTGCCAAGGGCTCCCCCTTTGGGGGCAACGGCGACGACCGCCGCCAGCGGCGGAAACAGGGAGGAGCTGTTGGGGCAGCGGCCAGCAGGATGCAAGCGACAGCGTAGCAGACGCTGGGTGCCGCAACCCGGCCTTGGCGAGCGGAGCGTGACTGAGAGGGCTATTCCGCGTAGTGCGCCAAAAACTGCTTGGTGCGCTCCTCCTGGGGGTGGTCGATGAGCTGGCGGGCCGGGCCTTCCTCCACCACGACGCCGCCGTCCATGAACAGGATGCGGTCGGCCACGTCGCGGGCAAAGTGCATCTCATGGGTGACAATGATCATGGTGGTCTTCCGGTCGGCGAGGTCCCGCAGGACGCGGAGGACTTCGCCGGTCAGCTCCGGGTCGAGGGCGCTGGTGGGCTCATCGAAGCAGAGGATGTCCGGGTGGAGCGCCAGTGCGCGGGCGATGGCCACCCGCTGCTGCTGACCGCCGGAGAGCTGGTGGGGGTAGTGGCCTGCCCGCTCCGACAGGCCCATCTGGGCCAGCAGGTCACGGGCCTGTGCTTCCAGCTGGGCGTGGATGGCCTTTTTGTCGGCCTTGTAGCCGGGCTGCTCCTTCGCCAGAAGCTCCCCCGCCAGCATCACGTTTTCCAGCGCGGTGTACTGGGGGAAGAGGTTGAAGTTCTGGAACACGAGGCCGAAGTGAAGGCGCTTTTTCCGCACCTCGCTCTCCCGCTGGGTGGCAGGGTCGGCGGCGTCCCACATGGTCTCGCCGTTCACCCGGATGACGCCGGTGTCGGGACGCTCAAGGAAATTCAGGCAGCGCAGCAGCGTCGTCTTGCCCGAGCCGGACGAGCCGATGATCGCCAGCGCCTCGCCCTGTTCCAGTGTGAGCGAGATGTCCTTGAGAACTTTCGTCTCGCCGAAATTCTTCCCGATGCCAGAGGCTTCGAGTAATGCCATAATTCAGTATCCTCCTTAGCAGCGGAAATAGTCCATCTTTTTCTCGGCCCAGTCCAGCAGCAGGGTGAGTGCGCCGACAAAGACGAGGAAGAAAATTGCGGTGGAGAACAGCGGCCAGATAAGGCCCTTGGCGCTGTACTCCTTCGCCATCATGATGATCTCCTTGTTGGCGATGACGTTCGCCAGCGAGGTATCCTTCACCAGCGTGATGACCTCGTTGCCCATCGGGGGCAGGATGCGCTTGACGACCTGCAGGAGCGTGACCTTGAAGAAGATCTGGCTCCTGGTCATGCCCAGCACCTGACCGGCCTCGGTCTGGCCTTTCGGCACATCCTCGATGCCGCCGCGGTAGATCTCAGAGAAGTAGCAGGCGTAGTTGATGGCGAAAGCCACCACCGCCGCCACCAGACGGCCCGAAGAGCCGGAGGGCCAGGGGTTGGTCATGCCCAGCAGGCCGGGGCCGAGGTAGATGACGATGATCTGGAGCATCAGCGGCGTACCGCGGATGACCCACACGAAGGTCTTGACGACGCCCCGCAGCGGTGCGCACCGGCTCATGGAGCCAAAGGCCACCACAAGGCCCAGCGGAAGCGAAAACAGCAGGGTCAGAAAGAACAGCTCACAGTTGAGCGCGAATGCGCCGGTCAGACGCTCCAAAATCACAGTCACAGAATCACTACACCTATCCGTTTATAATGTAAGTTACTCAGCCAGAGTCAGGCCGTACTTGTCGGCCAGAGCCTGCATGGTGCCGTCAGCCTTCAGCTCGTCGAAAGCATTGTCCACAGCCTCGGCCACGTCGCTGCCCTTGCGGAAGGCCACGCCGTACTCCTCGACGTTCAGCTCATCCACCATCTTGAGGTTTGCGTAGTCGGTCCCCTCGCCGATCATGGCAGAAGCCAGAGTCAGGTCGAGGATGGCGGCGTCAGCGGTACCGGCGGCGACTTCCATCAGGCAGTCGGTCTGAACATCCTTGGAGATGAAATCCGCCTGAGACAGGTCGGCGTTCTCGGTGATGGTGGTCTCACCGGCAGAGCCGGCCTCGGCCACCACGGTCTTGCCGATGAGGTCGGCGGTGGAGGTGTAGTCGGTGCCGTCCTTCACCACGACGACCTGGGCGTTCTTGACGTAGGGCTTGGTGCAGGCCATGTTCTCCTCCCGGTCATCGGTGAGGGTCAGGCCGTTCCAGATGCAGTCGATGCTCTTGGCGGCCAGCTCGGTCTCCTTGGTGTCCCAGTTGATCTCCACGAACTCCGGCTCGACACCCAGCTTCTTACAGACGGCGGTGGCCAGCTCGGTATCGAAGCCGGTGAAGCTGCCGTCGGCGTCGGTGTAGTTCATCGGCTCATAGACGGTGTAGCCGATGACCATTTTGCCGTTGGACTGGATATAAGCCAGGTCGCTGTCAGCGGCCGCGGAGCTTGCCGGGGCGGCAGAGGCGGCGGCAGAAGAAGCAGCCGTGGAAGTGGATGCAGAACCGCCGCAGGCGGCAAGGCTCAGTGCCATCGCACCGGCCAGAAAAGCAGATACCAGACGTTTCATATACAAATTCCTCCTTTAGAAGCAGTGCTTCAGAAGCAGCGCTTCGTTTTATCGCTTTACCATGCTAAATTGTTAAACTGTGACTATAGAATAGCGCGTTTTGCCCCGTTTGGCAAGAGGAAAACCGATTTTTTGCGGTTTTGACGGCAGACCGCCCCTTTCCGATCGGGTTTTCGGTGTATTTGTACAAAGGACAAAAAGAAAACCGCCACTTCACGGTGGCGGTCAGGCCCATCTTCATACAACCTCTCAGGCGCTTCGCGCCAGCTCCCCCAGAGGGGGCAACAACGACGACCGCCGCCAGTGGCGGAAACAGGGAGGATGTGTTAAGTCTGAGGGGTCTTAATAGTGGCCTTTGTTAGCAGCGCGAGGTAATAACGGTGGCCGTCACTCTTCTTGTCCGTCATTGTAAAGGCTATGGCTAGCAGAGTCGATGTGTTGGGACTTGAGGCTAGCGGAGTAATCTCTATCATCTCGCAGTACTTCATACTCTCCGCCTGCGCCTGCGCGCTCTGGCCCGGCTTCACTTCTCCGACCCAAGGCGTTAACACCGCCTGTCACCAGATAGTCCTTCAATTCATTTTTAATGATGATCTGTGCATCATTGGTCAGCTCACCATTTTTATCATCCAGCCAGCTCGGCTGGAACTTCTGTGCGATGACCTCGAGCTTTTTGTCCAGCGTCTCGTCCTTCTGATAGTTCGTATATCCTCCATTCATGTACCGGAAATACTCTTCCACCTGCTTGGCTTTGGAGCTGCTGTCCGAGCAGCCGGTGAGCAGGGCCAGCGCCATCACGCCCGCAAGGGCAAGGGCAAGGAGTCGTTTTGCAGTTTTCATCGTCGCTACCTCCAATCGTGGGGTGTGTCTCGGTGATTTTATTATACCACTACCCCCCCCCCCCCCGCCGCAAGTGCGATTCATGCAGATTTCAGGCCCTTTCGCGCAAATTTGACCGCAGACCGCACCGTTCCGGCAGGGGTTTTGCTGTATTTGTACAAAAGAAAAAACACCCTCGCTCCTTCCCTTCTCGCTTTTTGCAGATTTCAGGGAAGAAACACAGGTGTTTCCTTGCTATTTGTCGAAGCTTGTGATATGCTATAGGTGCTGCTCGTAAAAGCAGCGGGCGCTGCAAACAACGGCAGGCGGTCAGCCACACTTCCGCAAAGGGGGTGGGCATATGCCGATTACTTTGACGTTTCATCTTTTCGGATGTGTTTTTACGATCAGAGTAAAACGCGAAAACCGCCACCGGGCAGGGTGACGGTTTTCACATTGAAAATCTAATCTCTTGAACCGGGCTGACCGCTTGTCGCAGCGCCCTTTCTATTATTAGTATAACAACTCTCCCTCCCGATGTCAAGTCAGGAGGGATTTTTTCTGTCACAGCGACGCATTCTCAAACGCATCCCCTGCGGCCTTTTGCAAAGCGTCGATAGAGATGGTGCAGAGGGCCGCGAGGTCGGCGTCCGAGCCGTCGGCAGGGATGTCCGCCACCTCTTTCTCCGTCTTGCCCTTGAGGTAGCTGCAATAGCCCTCGCTGTGCTCGTACCACTCCTTGCCGAGGCTGGATGCGTTCCGCATCCCGTAGCTGTCGCCCAACTCAAGCTTGGAGCGGACGGTGTCCGGGGCGGTGACGCCGCCGTCTGCCGCGATGGTCAGCGCAGGCTCTGCCATGTCGCCGATGGCGCTGGTCACACGGCCATCGGCATCCAGCGTCAGGGCCACGACGGTAAGGTCAACTTCTGCGTTCACATCCTTGTCGTCGGTGGCGGTGATGTCCGAAGAGGCATTCTCCGCCTCCACGCCGAGGCTCACCCGGTCGCCCTTCGCCGCGCCGAGGGCGGCCGCATTCGTGCAGGCTTTCGCCACGGCGTCGCGGTACTTATCCACCCGGATGGTGCAGCCGGACAGCAGGTCGGCGTCCACAGCCTTGCCGTCCTTATCCGTTTCCAGCATGGATGCCTGCTCGGGCGTCATGCCGGTGAGGTAGTCGGCGAAGTCATCGGCCTGCTCGGCCCAGCCCTTTTTCAGCGAAGATGCCGCTGCCAGCGGGTAGTCGCCCCCTTTCTGGCGCTTGGTGCGGTAGTCGGTGGGCATGGTGACGACGCCTTTGCCGTCGGCGGTAACTTCCACTTCCAGCTCATCCAGCATCACGTCGGCCAGCTTGCCGTCTCCATCCAGCAGGACGGCGGCGGCGATGGTATGGATGGTGCCGGTACGGGCCTCGTCGGAGGCCTCGGTCAGGATGCCGAGGCCGGTCTTCCAGCCGCCGGTCTGGGTGGTGCTGGCGCTGCCGGACGAGCCGGACATGGCGTTCGAGCTGCTCATGCTGCCGGAATTGCTGCTGCCTTTGCGGCAGCCGGACAGCAGCAGTGCCGCCGCCACGGCACAGCTCAGAAGAGCTTTTTGTCTCTGTGTCATAAGCGTTACGCTCCCTTTCATCTCTTTGGGAGTAGTATAGCCCGACACAGCGCCAATCATGCACGTTTGCTCTGAGACCGACGTGTTATCTGGCGAAGTTCCAAAATAATGACACAGCAACGCTGTAAAACAAACTTCGCCAGAGTGGCGAACTTCGGGTCAGCTGGCGAAGTTCGAACTTCGCCAATCAGGGGAACTTCGCCAAGTTGGCGAACATCCAATATTAAACGATATATCGTTTATTTTATAGAACTTCGCCACTTATTCCACCGCAGTATCCCTCACATCAGCGGGCTCAGCAGGCGGAGCACACTGTCCAGCAGCGTCCCGGCCAGCGAGGTGCGGCAGTCGGCCAGCTGCACTTCCCGGCACTCCGGCAGGGTGCGGAGCACATCGTCCCGCAGCGCAATGACCTGACTGTTATAGAGCAGCAGCGCCCCGCACTCAAAGTGGAGGAAGAGGCTGCGGTAATCCATGTTGATGCTGCCCACCACGGCGGCGCGGTCGTCGCTGACGTAGCACTTGGCGTGGAGGAAGCCGGGCGTGAACTCGTAGATACGCACCCCCGCCCGGAGCAGCGGCACATAATAGGAGCGGGTCAGCCGGAAGACGAGCTTCTTGTCCGGGATGCCCGGCAGCACCAGCCGGACGTCCACGCCCCGCTTTGCCGCCGCTTTCAGCGCTTCCAGCATGGTCTCGCCCACCGCGAAGTAGGGCGTGTAGATATAGACATACCGCTGGGCCTGATTGATGATATTCAGGTAGACCGTCTCGGCCAGAGCCTCTTCATCCAGCGGGCTGTCCCCGTAGGGCTGTATCACTCCGTCCGACTGGGCAGACAGGGACTCAGCCTGAGGCATAAAGGGCGCATAATCCTCCTCGCTGGGGCGGAAGGCGTTCCAGTGGTCGAGGAACATCACCGTGAAGTTCCAGACCGCCGCGCCCTCGGTGCGGAGAGCTGCGTCCTTCCAGTAGCCGAACCGCTCTTCTTCATTGATATACTCGTCGGCCAGATTGATGCCGCCCGTATAGGCTGTATTTCCGTCCACGACCACGATCTTCCGGTGGTCGCGGTGATTCATGACCAGCGACACCAGCGGCACCACCGGGTTGAACGGGATGCAGCGGATATGCGCCCGCTCCATCTTTACCACGAAATCGGACGGCAGGCCCAGCAGACTGCCGAAATCGTCGTAGATGAGCCGGACATCCACCCCCTGCGCCGCCTTGCGGACGAGGATGTCCTCTACCCCCTTCCACATCTTGCCGGTGCGGACGATGAAGAACTCGAGGAAGATGAACCGCTCTGCTTTTTCGAGGTCGGCCAGCAGGTCAGGGTACATGGCCTCACCGCAGGGGTAATATTTTGCCGTGGAGTTTTTCCATGCGGGGTACGGCCCGTACTCCGAAACATACCGGCTCAGTCCCCTGCTGGCGGGGTCGAGGGCGTCGGTCTGGCCCGGCTGCTGGGCGAGGTCGGCGGTGTGCTGGCGCTCCACCGCCTGCATCCGCTGGCGCATCCGCTTGGCGGGGGCCTTGTTGCCGAAGGCCAGATAGAGCGCACCGCCCAGCAGCGGCATCATGCCGATGAGGACGAGCCAGATGATCTTATAGTCGCTGTTCTCGTCCTTCCGCACGAGGTAGAGGGTGATGAAGAGGCTGAGGACGTTCAGCCCCGCATTCACCCACACCTTTCCGGCGGTGAGGGAGAAGAAGGCCCAGAGCAGCCAGCATATCTGTAGCAAAACAAGGGCCACTGTGACCGTGGCCCTGTTGATGACACGATTGAAGAACCGGACGACCGGCAGCCGAAAGAACATCTGCGCCTCCCCCGCTGCCCTTCGGCAGCATTTTTATGGGAATAGTATAGCGCAGAGATGCGGAGATTTCAAGCTCAGACGTCCGCGTCCTCGAAGCCCACCATGAGGCCGCCCAGCTCGGCGTAGTAGCTGCACAGGCCGCCGCACTCGGTCACCCGCACCTGTGCGCCCTCGAAGACAGCCCGCACCATATGCATCAGGCGCTCGGCGGCGGCGGGGTTGCCGCAGTGGGCAATGATGACCTTGCCGTTCGTGTAGCCGTGGCCTTTGAGCTCCAGCACGATGCGCTCGAGAGCGCCGTGCTCGCCGCGGGTCTTGCAGAGGACGTCCAGCTCGCCCACATCGCTGGCCTTGCCGATGACCCGGATGTTGAGCATCCGCGCCACAGCGGCCACAGTGGGCTTTATGCGGCCATTCCGGGCCAGATTCGCCAGCGATTCCAGCGAGAACAGCAGATGGGTGTGGTGACGGTAGCGCAGCATCTCTTCGCACACGTCGTCAAAGTCCCTGCCCTCTTTGATGAGCGCACGGATATGCTCTGCCAGCAGCACCAGCTCCGGGCCGGCAGACAGGCTGTCCAGCACAAAGACCCGTGCCTCCGGGTGCTCGGCCTGATACTCTTCTGCGGCCAGCTGGGCGGCGTTGCAGCTGCCCGACAGGGTGCCGGTGATGGTGATGGCATAAATTTCATCTGCGCCCTCATAAGCCTCCAGCCAGTCGCCGATGTTGGGGCAGGAGGTGCTGGTCTTGCCCTTATAGGTGCGCAGGGCAGTCGCCATCTCCACGGCGTCCAGCGTGCCGTCGTCGAGGTATTCCCTCTCGTCGGTCACGATCTTCAGGGGCACAGAAGCAAAATCAATGCCGTCCAGCGCATACAGGCTGGCAGAAGAGTCCACAACGATTCGTTTCATCTCATCTATCTCCATTCCGGCGGGTGTCCGCCGCTTTTTTACGTTCGGTGAGTCCACTATATCAGTTTTTCAAAAACCTGTCAAGCGATTTGTAAAATTCTTAATATTGTTTTCATAAACGGTTGACCCCGACTCAAAAATGCGCTATACTACCACCATGAATCAGGAAATGAAACGCCGTGTCACGGCCTGCGCCGCCGGGTTTTCCCTGCCGCGCTACCGGGAGCTGCCCTCCGTGGGGCTGTATCTCGACCAGACCGTGCAGCTCGTCAACAGCTGCTTCCGGGGCTTCCCCGGGGTGGAGCTCACCCCCTCCATGGTGAGCAACTACGTCAAGAAAGGAGTCATCTCCCACCCCGTCAAAAAGAAGTATTCCCGCGAACAGCTGGCTTCTCTCATCTATATCGTATTGTCTAAAAATGTCCTCTCGCTGGAAAACATCGACACCCTGTTCCAGATGCAGCGGGCTCACTGCACCGCCGCCGAAGCCTACGACTACTTCTGCGACGAGGTGGAGAACTGCCTGCCCTACATTTTCGGTGCCAGCAGCACCATCTGCGGCCTCGACCCGGATGCCGACGACGAAAAGCGTCTGCTGCGCGGCACCATCGTCGCCGCCGTGAACAAGATGTACCTCGACTGCTGCTTCGTCGCCATGCGGCAGGAGGAGGCGCTCTGGCCGGGGATACTGAGCGACTTGGAATAAAGACCCGAAACTTTACCGCGAGCGAAAGCCTCTCCCTTTGGGAGAGGTGGCATCGCGCAAGCGATGACGGAGAGGGCAAGCCCGTCTCCCGAGAGTCGCGATACAGCGATAAGCAGACCCTTTGTCAGAGCGATGCCATCGCCGCGCTTATGATTCTCCGTCAGCATCCTTGCCCTCTCAGTCACCTTCGGTGACAGCTCCCCCAAAGGGGGAGCCTTTCGCATCCCGTAAGGCAACAAAAAGCACCCACCCTCCCGTTTCACGGGAAAGGGTGGGTGCTTCTGTTTTATCCAGTCCTTAAGCCTTACGCATCCTGCAGCTCCCCACGGCTTGCAGCCTTGAGGTAAGCGAAAATGAAGCCGTCGAGGTCGCCGTCCATGACAGCGTCCACGTTGCCGGTCTCGTAGTTGGTGCGGTGGTCCTTGACCATCGTGTAGGGCATAAAGACGTAGGAGCGGATCTGGTGGCCCCATGCGATCTCGTTCTGGACGCCCTTGATGTCGTCGATCTTATCCATGTGCTGCTGCTTGGCGATCTGGTACAGCTTTGCCTTCAGCATTTCCATCGCGTAGTCGCGGTTCTGGAACTGGCTGCGCTGGGTCTGGCAGCTGACCACGATGCCGGTGGGCTTATGGATGAGTCGGACAGCGGAAGAAGTCTTGTTGATGTGCTGGCCGCCGGCACCGGAGGAGCGGTAGACCTGCATCTCGATGTCCTCGGGGCGGATGTCCACCTGGATGGTGTTGTCCAGCTCGGGCATGACTTCCAGAGATGCAAAGCTGGTCTGACGGCGGGCGTTGGCGTCAAAGGGAGAGACGCGCACCAGACGGTGGACGCCGTTCTCGCTCTTGAGCAGGCCGTAGGCGTTGGCGCCCTTGACCATCATGGAAGCGCTCTTCATGCCAGCCTCGTCGCCGTCCTGATAATCCAGGACCTCGACGGTCATGCCGTGAGCCTGCGCCCACTTGTTGTACATACGGTAGAGCATCTCGGCCCAGTCCTGTGCCTCGGTGCCGCCGGTGCCTGCGTGGAAAGTCAGGATGGCGTTGCTGTGGTCGTACTCACCGTTCAGCATGGTCATCAGCTGCAGCTCGTCCACAGCCTTGCCCACGGCGTTGACGGCCTCTTCGGCCTCCGGCACCATCTCGGGGTCGTACTCCTCGTCCAGCATGACCAGCATGGTCTCTGCGTCATCGTACAGGCCCTGCAGCTTCTCGAAGCGGTTCAGCTTGCCCTTCAGGTCGCCCACCTCGTCGAAGACCTTCTTGCTCAGCTCAGCGTCGTCGTAGAAACCGGGGCGGGACATGGTGTGCTCCAGCTCCTGCACGCGCTTGCGGGAAGCGTCGATGGCCAGCGCCTCCTCCAAGTCCTTTACAGCGGTGTGGTATTCAGCCAGCTGTACTTTCAGTTCATCAGTGGTGATCATCGTTTTATTCCTCTCGTCTCAAAGAACAGGAGCAGTCTCTTCATCATCAGCCACGCACACGGGCAGGCCCGTCTTCGTACAACCTCTCAGTCTCGCTGACGCTCGACAGCTCCCCTAGTAGGGGAGCCTCTGGCGAAACCGTTCACTTTGCGGGGACTGCCAAAGCCTCCCCTACCAGGGGAGGTGGCACGCCGTAGGCGTGGCGGAGAGGTTGTACGAAGGAAAGCCTGCCCGAGGACTCGGCCAATGACGGAGAGATTTACTCCTAAAAGATACAGTTTATACACAGATACTTCATTAGTATACCCAGAATCCATGATAAAGTAAAGAGGAAAAAATACCATTGTGCTGGAAATTTGAAGATTTCCGCCTTTTCTTTTCCGCATTTTAAGTGTATAATACTGATAAACTACCCTATTCATTGGAGGATGTTATGCCCAAATACTATGGCTGTCCGTGTGAGGGCTGCGGCAAGCCCCTCACACTTCAGGATGACATCGTGGTCTGCCCCGACTGCGGCGCGCCTTATCACCGCGTCTGCTACGAGAAGCTGGGCCAGTGCATCCACCGCCCCGCCCACGCCGCCGGCTGCGAGTGGAAGTTCCCCTACGAGGAGAGCCAACTCCGCACCTGTCCGTCCTGCGGCGAGCGCACCCTGCGGAATGAGGAAACCTGCCGCTGCTGCGGTGCTGTGCTTCCCCCGAGGGGCAGGAGCCTCCTTCTTCCCGCGGCAGCGGCGAAGAGACTTTCGACTACTCCCAGATGTACCGTCAGTTCGGCACTTCCGCCGACCCGGAGAAGGCGTTTTTTGAGGACGCCTTCGGCAAAGAGGCCAAGATGGATGGCATCGCCCGTCAGGACTGGCTGGACTATATCGGCCCCGCCGCCCCCGCTTACCTCGCCGCTTACAGCCGGATGCAGCTCCAGAAGAGCAAGGTATCCATGAGCTTTTCGGCTCTGCTCTTCGGCCCCTTCTACTTCTTCTACCGCAAGGCGTGGAAGCCGGCCTTCGGCTTTCTGGCCGCTGAGCTTCTGCTGGCAGCGCCCACCTTTATCGAGATGCTCCAACTCTCCGGCAGCGCCCTCGCCCCCGCCATGAGCACTTCGGCTCTGACGGTATTTGCCCGGGTTTGCTCTGTCCTCAGCTTCGTGCTGATGCTGGTGCGCGGTATGTACGGCAAGTGGCTCTACCGCAAGAGCGCCGCCGACCACATCCGCCGCATCCAGTCCGAGTTCCCCGACGCCCGGCAGCGTCAGGCCGTGCTCCGCGCCCAGGGAGGCGTCAGCTTCGGCGCGGTCTTCCTCTGCGGCCTGCTCCTGAGTGTCTGCGGCAGTGCGTTCACCCTGCTGCTCGGCCCGGATCTGCAGGCCATCCTCAACGCTTTCTATGGCTGATGCACCCAGCCGTAAATCTGAACGTGAAGGAGTTTGAACCATGAAAAAAATCACCAAGGCAGTCATCCCCGCCGCTGGTCTTGGCACCCGCGTGCTGCCCGCCACCAAGGCGATGCCCAAAGGATGCTCCCCCTCGTGGACAAACCCGCCATCCAGTATCTGGTGGAGGAGGCTGTCCGCTCCGGCATCACCGACATCCTTATCATCGTGAGCCGCAATCAGGACATCATCCAAGACCACTTTGACCGCAGCCCTGAGCTGGAAGCAAAGCTTGCCGCTCCCGGCAAGGAGAAGATGCTGGAAGAGTGCCTCGGCATCTCTGATCTGGCCAACATCTTCTTCGTCCGCCAGCAGCAGACCCTCGGCCTCGGCCACGCTGTCAGCATGGCCAAGCCCTTCACCGGCGACGACCCCTTCGTGGTCATCTACGGTGACGACGTCATCTGGGGCGAGGACCCGGTCTGCGCCCAGCTCATCCGTGCCTACGAGGAGTTCGGCCGTCCGGCTGCCGGCGTGTCCGCCGTGCCTTGGGCCGACGTGAGCCGTTATTGCAGCCTCAAGACCACCCCCATCCATGACAATTACTTCTTTGTGGACGACATGATCGAGAAGCCCAGGAAGGGTCAGGAGTTCAGCAACTACTCCATTCTGGGCCGTGTGCTGCTGACCCCGGAGATCTACGACATCCTCGCCAGGACCAAGCCCGGTGCCGGCGGCGAGATCCAGCTGACCGACGCCATGGCCGAGTATGCCCGCAGCTACGGCGGCATGACGGCTGTGGAGTTCACCGGCAAGCACTACGACATGGGCAACAAGCTCAAGGTCGCTGAGGCACAGGTGGAGCTGGCCCTGCAGCACCCCGAGATCGGCGAGGCGTTCCGCGCCTACCTGAAAGAGTTCTGCAAGACGCTGTAAATAACTGCATAAAAGCAACGCCCGGCATCTCATTGAGGTGTCGGGCGCTTTTTGCTATTTGGAGATGATACCTTGCGGAATGCCATGGCCTTCCCTTGATAGGGGCGGTGGCATCGCGCAGCGATGACGGAGAGATTTTTGTCCCGCAGCGGCTCACGGTCAGGCTGTCCTCGTAC
>ENA-OQJN01000066-OQJN01000066.1-human-gut-metagenome-genome-assembly--contig:-NODE-66-length-51416-cov-4.161516_pt1 | contig 51416 bp, 72 predicted proteins | sample MGYA00242610_ERZ504777 | MGnify/ENA primary metagenome ERZ504777 (study PRJEB26092, sample SAMD00036350) | human gut metagenome | host: Homo sapiens | study: EMG produced TPA metagenomics assembly of... | reverse complement strand
ATGAATATTGTATAATTGCGTAATTGTAAATAGATTAGAAATAAGATTAATCCACTGAGGTGTCGTCACCATTAGGTTCTAGTGTCAACCGATGTGCAGGTTCAAGTCCTGTCACCCGCACCAGTAAAGGTTGGTTTTTTAACCGCCTTTTATTTTTTTGCCAAAATTACTTAAAATGCCTTAAAAAGTGGCTTAAACACTGGGTTTTTTGAGATTTCAAAAATTCAGTTGAGTAATTTTGAATTAAGTTAAAACAAGATAAAATGCAGTCAAACTTACTGTCATTTTAGTTTGCCTGCCGATTTTCAAGGAAACAAGATAATATATTTTTAAAATTTATTACATCGTAACACAAAAGATTTTTTTATTTTGTTGATTACAGAGCATTCCCATACCATAACAATCCTCTATATTTTTGTTCTCAATTAACACTATGCTTCGCCTCCTGCAAGTATTTTCCATTTTACCCTTTCTATAAATATCTCCTTAATATGTTTATATTATACCATATATTATAATTAAATTAAATACTTTCTTTAGTATAATATTTATTTTTAGCATAGAAAAAGAGGGTTCATAAAAAAACCCTCTCTTCCCGATATTTAAGGATTTATACGATTTTATACTTGCTATCAAATTTAATTATCTGTATTCCCAATGACCGCCGTCTTTGACTTTCTCGTCGTAGGCTTCTTTCCAATAGCCGTCTTCTACTGTTTTAGTGCCAACCTTAATCTTCTGTTTCTCAGTGCGATATGAACCTTTACCACCATTTTCTTCTGCTTCCCAAAGGAGATGCTGTTTTCTCAGGTTAGCATCTGCTAATTGCATACATATACCCAATCATAATCATATACGTCTTCCTCATGAGTACCTGTCACAATCCATTTTCTTTCGTGGTGAACTGTTTTATAGTCGTCTACCCATACCTTCTGCTTTTGCTTTTCTGTAGGTGTTTCAGTCTTTGATGACTCACTCGGCTTAGCTGGCTTCTTGTCGTTACTTGAAGAAGTGCTTGGCTTAGCTGGCTTCTTGTCGTTATCAGATGTATTTGTCTTTGAAGTGTTGTCTTTCTTAGTATCTTCTTTCTTTTCGGTGTTACCCTTGTTGCTGTTGTTTTTATTAGATACTGTAGTTTTTACATCGTTGACCTTAACTGTAACTGTCTTACCGTCATCGGTTTTTACTTCTACCTTGCCGTCTTTTACTTCGACTTTCTTACCGTTCTTATCAGTGATGTTGCCGTCTTTGTCGACCTTGATTTCACCCTTGTCTACCAAATCTTTAACTGCCTTTGGTACTGTAGTCTTAGGTACAGTTGTTGGAACAGTTGATGTTTGTACGGTTGAAGATATTACTGACGGTTCTGTCGGTTCTTTCTCAGCGTTACAGCCTGCAAGAATGCTTATGCCGACTGCTGATATGCCTGCAAGTATTGTAGCACCGCAGACAACGGCAATTACCTTTGTTTTTACTGTCGCAGTTGCTGTTGCCTTTACGATAGATGAAACTGTTGACTTTGCACCTGTTGCAATGCCTTTTGTTGCAGAGGTTGCAAGTGTCTGTCCGTTCGGGAGCTTGATTGTAATGTTCGGTACTGCAAGGCTCTTTGCTTCTTCCTTGAAAATAGTTGTAAAGAAAGGTACAACAACAACGCCGTGAAGCTTGTCACCGCTCTTTTTTCGTAATCTTCAATTGCAGTTTTCATCTTTGCTCTTGAAGAGTTAAGGCGAGATTTTACTGTTCCCTCTGAAATTTCAAGTCCCTGTGCAATTTCAGAAATTGACATTTCATCAAAATAAAACATTAAAACAGTCTGATACTGATTGAATGAAAGTGTGTCTTCCATAATCTGTAACAGTACTTTTCTTTTTTCTGTTTTGGTTATGTACTCCTCGGGGAGCATTAACTCGTCTGTTTCTGCTTCTGTAATCGGAACTTCATCATCTATCTGATATTCCACCTTTCCTTTCAATTTATTTTTGCTTTTGTTTGTTGCTATTGCCGTGAGCCAACCGCAAAATTTTTCTTCATCTTTGAGTGTATCAAGTTTTAAGAATGCGGTGATGTAGGTTTCCTGCATTATGTCTTTTGCGTTTTCTTCGTCTTTGAGCAAAGAAACGCAAGTGAACCATACATCATTGCTTGTAAGTTTATACAGCTTATCAAATGCTTTTTTATTGCCGTTTTTAGCACTCAATACAAGCTCTTTGATTGTTTTCATAATATTTCCTCCTTTATAATTTTTTTGCGTTTCTATATATTAGACAATTGAAATGTCAAAAAGGTTCATTTTTTGCGAGAAAAAATTAAATTTTATTAAAACTTTTTATTTTTCATTAAAAAAAGGGTACATAGACAAGCTACGCACCCGAAAAACACATAGCCCTTTTGTCGCCAAACAAAAATTTCAATAGTCACCTTAAGTGTATCAAAATAAGAGCCTGTATTTTTACCGAAATAAAAATACACACTTAGGTGAACTTGAAATTAAATTTTGTTTGGCATTTTTATTTTAGCATACAATATGTGAAAATTCAATATTTTTGTAAAATAACTTTCAAAAATTATATGAATGAAACTGTAAAATTTGAAGTAATTTCAATTTTAGGGGAACAACTTTTCAGCTGTTCCCCTTTTTGTCAACTGTGTAATGTTGGAGTTTTGTTTCGCTTTGATTATACTTTTCAGAACCGAACATATCACGGATTTCATCAAGCGTTAATTCTCGTTTGCTTTTCTTGCGGTACGGCTCTGTGTGGTAATACCAAGCCTGTTTTTTGTGAGCGTATCGGAATTTTAATTCTTTCAACACTTCTTTGTGTGCTTTGGTGTTTCCCGATACCCACAACCAAGTACCGCAAATTTCAACCTCAATGTCCGAAAGGCTTGTAAGCACATTGATTATATTTATAAATTCCTGCGGTGTTTCCGTTGTTTCTTTGGTGTAGGTTTCGCCCTCTGAATTTGTATGTATATTTTTCAGGCGTTCCCACAAAATCTCATATTCGTTTTGCATTACCTTAAATTCTTCTGTATCACCGCCTAAATCGGGGTGAAGCTGTTTAGCTAATCTTCTGTATTCCTTTTTGAGGTCTTCTGCTGTGTTACAGTTTGTAAAGTATTTCATAATGGTTTCTCCTTTGAAAGTTAATTTCAATTAAAATTTATATTCGGTAATTTTGAATTGGTGGGCTTTTAATAAGTCCGATTTAGATATTCACGCTGTATTTTTCACTCCTTTCTGATTTTTTATATTCGTTTAAATCGTCATCGTATGGGCTTTATGAGCATTAAAAGCGTAGCGAAATTTCATAAGTCAAGAAGCAAGTTTACGATACGCCGTAGGGCAATTCTTTACTTATAAAATAAGCGGAGCAAAATGTGAAATTAAAGCCTACGGTGACGATTTGAATATAGAAAACAGTTAAGGCTTGTGAGCGTGAATATCGGCAAAAATCGGACAAAAAAATAACGCTATGGCTTTAACCATAGCGAACCTTATAAAAAAACAAACCGCAGAAGTGAGTGTTAAAAATAAAATTACTATACATATGCAATTTTATTGTTGATATTTTCCATATTTATACTATAATATAAGTATCTTAATAATGAAAGGGTGTTTCAAATATGACAAAAGACAAATCAAAATCAAATAACAATTACAAGGTTAGTGATAAGAATAAAATTTATAAATCACTCCTTGTTCAAACATCTGACGGTGAAAAATTGATAGTAGGTATACCTATGAAATTTGACTGCGAATCAGTAGATACCAATTTGATTATTGATTGTCAAATTCCATATGTGGGTATAGAAAACTATTATGAAAGATTATTACAATTACCACTTGAAAAAAGAATGGGAATAAACGATATTGTCAACTATGCTTTAGAAACAGGTAAAGCGACAATACATATGGGCAAAAATTTTGAAGTGTTATTCAATTACATTTATTCCCGAGAAAGACTAAGTATTGTTAAGACTTTAGAAAATACTTACCGTATTATAGGAAATTATTCGTCCTTTAGTAAATCTCCTGACTTAACGACTTATGCAACAACGAATTATAATAAAATGTGCCAAACAGCTACATTTAGGGTACCTAATATGCTTTTTTGCAGGCGTTACCTGTGCATATAATTTTATTTCTCCGTCATTTATAAAAAACGGAAAAGGATATTTGTACACATTTACAGAAAAATTACCTCAGGATAAAATTCAAAGCGGTAATGAAATCATAGAAGAATATTTGCATAACCAATTTAAAGAGTATGATCGTCGTGATGATATAGACATACATACAGATTACGATAAGATATTTGATATAGAGTATTGCTTAGACAATTTGGTAGGTGTGAAAGGAAAATATAAAAAAATCGAAATACAATGTATGTACAAGTTTATATGCCCTGAGAAATCATTTAATGGTTTGATAAATACCTTTTTAGATAAAAAATAAGTTTTTGATTATAGCTATCTCACTTCAATTAGTGAGGTAGCTTTTTTTAATTAGTATACATTTAGCTTTTCATACTAGAAGAAATTTAACCCTTATCATAAAATATAAGTAAATTAAGATACTCGAGTGCTTAGTTTAATTCAATAAAAATCCAAAAGGAGAAATTAACTATGATTAAAGTGATTTATTGTAAACCAAATGAGAGAGCAGAGATTATTGAAACATCAACAGACTATGGTTGTTTGTGCAATTTATTAGGCTGTGAAGAACTTGAAACAATGGAGCTTTTAATAGGTAGGGTTATTATTTTGTGTAACGGAGAGGGTAAATTGTGCAGAGCTACTCCAAGCAGAGCTATTTTTCAGGAAGATGAACTGACAGATTTTAAAACAAAACGCAATCATCAATTTATTGATTTTATTGCAGGCAGTTTCATTATTTGCGGTCTAAACGAGGACGGAGAGTTAGTTTCCTTACCCGAAGAACAATTATCGCAGTACCTTAAACTGTATCTTTATCCTGAAAAAATTTCTGCTTTAGATACTGGGTTGTTAATATTCCGTCTTAAAGAAGATACTTTTGATTTAATTACCGTGCCGTGGGCAGATACCCCATTATATGGTTAATATTTATATGTGAAGTTTTCCAATCCATGTGTCGGAAATAACAGCAAAGTTTCTTACAGGCTTATACAAACTAATTTGGTCTGTATAAGCCTGTCACATCGGTATTATCGGTCTAAATTTATGTCAGGGTGTTTTTTCCTGCAAATAAAAAGGAGTATGATAAAAATGTTTTTTATTTCGTTAATATTAATTTTGATTGTAGTGGTTGCGATTGTAATCGGAGCTTATTATTTAGTGATACATTTAATTAAATTGTGGACAGGCTGTGATAATGATGAAGCAAATGCAAAACTACATAATTTCTTCAACGGCTCAGCTAACTGCACAATAGAAAATGACAGTACGGTGTTTACGGAAATCGGTGATAATATTCATAAAATAATTGGTGAGAAACGCTTTCAGCAACTCGTCAATTTGAGCAATACACTACTTAACACACCCTTGCTGTTTTTCGATAACAACGGTAAAATACCAAGAATTATCATAACAGTAAACTATGAAGATGAGAGCGAAAAGATAATTCTTGAGAATATTCTTTGTAATGTTTTCAGAAAATATTTAGCTGTTTACGGTTTTAGTACAGAAATTATATCTGAGTGGCATATCCGTTCTGACTTAAAAATGCCTTATCTTCAGATTGGTTATGCCAAAAATAAAGAACAGAAGGCTGCACTTAAACTCTATATGCAACACGAACAAAATACATTTATTAAGACAAATTCTGATATTTTAGATGATACGGAAACGGACGATTTAAATGACTGAAAAAATAATGTTGGGATTTGATTTGATTATGTATCAGCAGTACAGTCTAAAAATTCCCATATATGCTCCCTTATCCGCTCACTATATTGTAGTGGGCGGTAGCGGTAGCGGTAAATCAACGGCTGTATTGTACTGGCTGTACAAAGCCAGAAAATTTAAAAGTCAGATATATATTGCTGACTTTAAGGCAAGTCACGAGTTTAAAGGTATTACCAATTGTTTCGCTGAGTTTGAGGACTGCTATCAACTAATAACGAACTTTTATAAAGATTTTCTTGATACTCCCGAAGGCGGTAATGGTACTGTAAAAATATTACTTATTGATGAAATCGCAGGTTTGTTGGCTCATTTTTCAATGACGAAGTCAACAAAAGAAAAAGCAGATACAATACGCAGTATTTTAAGCACTATTCTTATGCTTGGGCGTTCTAAAAAATGTTTTTTATGGTTATCAATGCAAAGATATTCAGCAAATATATTTCCTGCTTCAAGCGGAAGTGCAGACAATTTTTCATATATGTGTTGGTTTAGGCAGATTAACTGTTGACAGCAGAAAAGGGTTATTTGCCGGTGAACATTTTGAGGGAGAAGATACTATTCTGTTCGGTCAAGCTAAAGGAATTGTACTTATTGACGGTGAACCGTTAAGAGGAATAATTATTCCAAAGGTAAGTAAAAGAAAACTCTTGCAACTTCTGCAAGCTCAAACTTCTGAAAATAGACAATGACTGAGTCACTGCCTTAACTACTATACATTACGTTTTATATATTGGATACAGTAAAACGATATGCTACCATATAATCAATGAATGAAGTAATGAGAAAACAGTGAATTTACTTTAAGATTAAAAACAGAAATCTACTATGTTCACTCAATCACTATACATTAACATATGTATATTGGATTGAACAGTATCTTTAATTATAATAGTAAATGAACTAAGGATTTACTTAATTCAACAAAATATGTGAAAGGAGAAATAACTATGGATATTAAAGATGTAGTTATTGACGCCTACAAAACAGTAGGCACAGATTTAATGCTGGTATCAGTTTTACCTGCATACGAATATGACAACGGAAAGAGGACAGATCACATTTTGGGCTATAAATATGAGGTAGTTTTACCGCATCGTGCCTACGAAAAATTGTCTGTGAAAATTCTCGGTGATGTAAGGCTTGATTTGCAGGAAAATGAAGCAGTATTCGTTTCATTTACCGACTTAGTCTTAACGCTGTATTGGACTCCGCAGGGTTACCGCATAAGTGCTTCGGCAAGCGATATTAAGCCTGTCAATCCGCCCAAAAAGGCTGGGTAAGTCTTTGCCGTGGGCGGTAGCACCGTCAAGGTGCGAACCGCCTGACGGCAAGTCAATCCCCTCACTTTAATGAAGGGGGATAATATAATTTTATCGAATATGTGTTCGATATTATAGGAGTGATTATATGAATGGATAAGAATTGAAAGTCGGTGTAGATGAATTTTCATTAGTTCTCTTCTATCCAGTTGATGATATTTGTGCAGACTGGCAGAACACAGCTTATTCAATGATACAGGAATTTATCTATAAGGCAGACATAGAACTGTTGCTCGGTAAAGTTGTAGAAATGCGTGATAAAAAGCCGCAGGCATATTCACAAGCATTTACTATTGAGAACGCTCCATATTACTTCACTATAGCGTTACACGAAACTTTTGTGCATATGGGAATATTAGTTCGTTTCTCTGCTCACTCTTGGGCAGTATATCAAAAGCGGTATTTTGATTTCTACGGTGAGAATATAAATATCGGAAAATTTTTAAGCAACATTGAAAGTCCGTTATACAGATACAGACTGAGCCGTATAGATTTAACTGCTGACTACAAAAATTATGATTTATCACCGCATAGCATATACAGCAGGTTAAAGGACGAAAGTTTACAGGTGCTTGACTGTAACTACAGACACAGTAAAAGAAAGATTTCTTCTGTTGAAAAAAATTTGATGACTGAGTCAATATATATCGGTTCTAGGGCTGAAAATTCACAGTCACTACTCAGGGTTTATGATAAAAAATCGGAACAAATTAGCAACAACGGTTTTCGCCTTGATGAAGCATTGCAGTGCGACAGTTGGGTTAGATTTGAGGCTTCATACAGAGGAAACTATGCTCATCAAATAACCGAGCAATTGGAACATATAACAGATGATGTTTCTGTATCGCAGTTCATTGCAAGCAAAATATGTGACAGATACCGTTTTTATGACCCTCTTAACAGCTGTTTTACTGATTTCACAAACGACCTGCTTAAAGTAATTGAATGCAGTAATTTTCACGCTTTGCGTTGTGAAAGTCCTGCTAATAATAGCCTGAATAAAAGTATTCAGCATATCATTTACGGTAGCGGTTTATTTCCTTTGATATATAAAATCAGCTTTATATGGGGTGAAAAAGCTGTTGCTGAATTTTGGAGTATTCTGTATGAAATATACAAGAAATACCATAAGAAAAAACTTGAAATTAACCCTCAGATAAGGGCTTGGCTTAAAAAGAATTTTCTTAGTTTATCACAGCAAAGTTTATCAGATTGCTTTGTCAGTGTTGACCTTACAAAGATTGATGTTGCAGAGATTATAAAGAAAATTTCTGAAAGTGACAATCCATTTACGCTTACTGCAATAAATACAAGCAGTAACAAAAACATTGTAGATACTCAGATAGTATCTGATGAAGAATTTGAACGCTCGTTCTATTCAAAGGATATGGAGTAAAACATTTAAAACCGAGAAACCTATTTCCTAAAAACTAACTAATTCAAATAAATATAAAACCGAAAAACCGAGAAACCGAAATACTTAAATATTTTAACTCAATATTCTTTTTATATTTATAATTCAGAAAGGAGTTTTCACTATGTATGGAAATTTAAGTGAAAAGTGGCATAGAAGCCACAAAGTGAAAGTATGTGTATACTCTTTTTATTACAATAGCGTGGTATACAAAAGTTTGAAGTTATCAGAGAAAGCGTTAAGCTACATATTATACTTAGCCTTTTTCGGTAACGCACAGCATTGGGTAGAAGCAACTCGGTATGTGGGTGATGCCAAAGGCACTGACGATATATTATTTCCGATTGCCGAGGGTGGAGATGTCCATATTTATACCCGAAACGGAGAGCAATATGCCTTAGATTTAGAGCGCTTTTTAAGAGGTATTTATATTGCATTTGCAAATAAGATAGCTTTTCGTCAAGAATATGACTTCGATAATTTTATTATTAACCCAGTTGTTGCAGACGAGATTTTGCAATATGCCCTCTTTGAAGGTATCAAGTATCCTCATTGCGAAGTGGAAGGTGATGTATATGATTGAAGAAAAGAATATGTGTGATGAAGATGATTCCGATGAAATTCTCGAATATACAGGCGGTAGCGAGCTTAGCGATTTAACTTTTCATCTCGACATATGATTATTATTCCAGTTGGCGTATTAAGGAAGTGTTTCGAGAAGCTGGGTATGAATTAAAGCCGGTGTTCTTGGGTTATAAGGCATTACGGTACAGAGCGTGTCAGAGATATTGGATAATCGACATGAGTAACGGTCAAAAAATGGGTACATCTTATAACGGCTACAGTTTTGAAGACTTGCGATACTTTTTAGGTAAATTAGGAATACCTCTTCACGGAGATAACTACCGCTCTAAAAGACCTTCAAAAGATGAAAACGGCAGGCGTTATGCTTGTGAAGAGTTTCTAAAACTTGCAGAAAGCCTTCCTGATGAAAAGGAGGACTTAATATGAGTGTAGAGATTAAATTCATCGGTACTAAAGAGGTTGCCGAAGCACTTGGTTGTTCCTTGCCTACTGCACGCAATATTATGTTGAGAGCAGATTTCCCTTTAATACGGGTAGGTAAAAATCTTAAAGTTGAGCTAAATGCTTTTCTTAACTGGTCGCAGAAAAGAAGGGTATGAGTATTTAAAGCATTTACATAATATTTAAGCAACCGTATTGACACAAAAGATTTAAGGCTATACAATACTGATATAGTAAAAATCTTTTGTGCTTTACGGTTTGGAAAGGAACGATTTTTATCAGCACTAAAAGCACAAAACCTAAGTCTAAATGTAATAAACTTGATTACGGTGACGGTTCTGTATACTATGTTAAAAGCAGAAAATGCTTTGCAGGTCAGATAACGCTTGAAATTAACGGTGAGAAAAAACGCAAGACGGCTTACGGTAAAACCGAACGCATTGTTAAGAATAAGTTGCTTGAATATCGTATTCAGGCAAAAGCAGGATTTTTTGACGAACCCGATAACACAACTGTCTATGAGCTTGCCGAAAAGATGATTGAAGAACAATTCTCTCTTAATGAGATTAAGCAAACTTCATATGACCGCAAGAATGAAACATTAAAGTCAATGAGTCCTATTTATGATTTAGCAATGCGTGAGATTACGGAAGATGTAATAAAGCATTTTTTCATTTCTAAAATCTCTTATTCGCAGTCATACTTGGATAAAGCATATCAGCTTTTAAAGTCAGTTTTCAATGAAGCTGTAAGGAAGAAAATTGTTACAGAAAACATTATGCTGAACATCAGAAAGCCAAAGTCAAAGCAGGAGCTTGTAAAAGTAAGAGCATTGACTGTTGATGAACAGAAAAAGCTGATAGATGTTCTCAAAAGCGAGGATATACGCTATTCGGAACAAATGCTTTTGTCAATGTTTACAGGCATGCGTATGGGCGAAATTAACGCCTTAGAGGTAGGAGATATAAACTTTAATGACCGTACAATTAGAGTTTGTAAAACTGTCAGCAGAGGTCTTAACGGTAAAACATATATAAGTAATTCTACAAAGACTAAAGCAGGTATGCGTACAATCTATTTTAATGATGATATGGCTGATTTTTTAAAACAGTGTATCGGAGATAAAAAAGACGGTCTTATATTTGCTTCAAGTGTGGATAAACTTGTCACAACTAATCAGGTAAATTATCAATACGCAAACACGCTGAAAAAGTATGATATACTTGATAAGAGTGTTTACGGAAAGGTTGATTTACATTCACTTCGTCACACATATGCAACAAGATGTATTGAATCAGGTATGCCTGCAAAGGTACTGCAAAATCTTCTCGGTCATACTGATATAAGAATTACGCTTGATACATACTGTGATGTTTTCCAAAAATACAGTATGGAAAATCTTGCTGTAGCTGACAGCTATATGAAGAGCAATAACATTGCAATAGTATGACTGTCCGAAAATGCACTGTCAACTTTACTGTCACACCATAAAAAGCCGATAAATAAGCCACTTGTCAGGGTTACCTGCACCAACAGCCGTTTCTTATGTAGGGACGGCTGTTTTGTATCGCATTTTCGGTCTGTTTTATGGTGATTTTCAAAATATTTGAATTAATTTTTAATAAAAAACGAAATTATGTTGACAAATCCGAAAATATGGTATATAATAATTAAGCTGTTGTTATTAAACAACATTTCGAGGTGTAGCTCAGTTTGGTAGAGTGCTTGGTTTGGGACCAAGATGCCGCAGGTTCAAGTCCTGTCACCTCGACCATAGAAAAAACCGCATTAGAAAGCCAGTTTTTAGCTTTTTGGTGCGGTTATTTTTATATCTTTTTAAACGCTAAAAATACACCGAAATACAGGAAAAAACAGGTAAAATGTTAGGCAAATGCAAGGCAGGAAAAGTCAGATATAATCGGTACTTTCAGGCTTTCAAAAAATGCGATATTATGCAAAATCATTAAATTTACAAATAACAAACTCCCCTCACCTATCTTCAATGACTGTGTGAGGGGAGTTTTTGCAATTATGTGTTTGGTTTTGTTATGTATTTATTTGATTTTCGCAGTGTAATCAAGGGCAATCCAGCCGGCACCGCTCTTGAGTTTGCCCCACTTTTTTGCGCCTGTGCCTGATTTTTCGGCTACGATCGTGTACGCTCCGCCCTTGGGGATTGAGCCACACACGGGATAGTTCGTGCCTGCACCTTTGCGGATGTTCACACCGTCATTTGCGGTAATCCTGACAATGTACGGCTTAAACGCTTTTGATGTGCTCGGCTTTGATGTTGTCGGCTTTGCAGTCTGTGCAGGCTTTGTTGTGCCTGATGAGCTTGCCGACTTATACTTATAGCCGAAGTATTTACACATACCCTTGCAGATTGCCTCTCCGATTGCAACTGTATTCTTGCGTATCCAATCCGAGCCTGTCACGGTGTCGTGAAACTCACACTCAACATATACTGACAAAGCCTTCGGCACATTGATTTCGTAGAGATCGGTTTTGTAGCTGACCGAATCATCCTTGCCGGGCGATATTGCTCCGAGGGCATTTTTCACCGATTCGGCAGCCTTTCTGCCGTTTGAGTTCAGGCAGAAAACTCTTGTACCGCCTGTGTATTTGCCGTTAAAAGCGTTGGTGTGAATCGGCATATGAATGTCTGCACCGAACTTGTCCGATTCGGGACAGCGTGTCTGCATAAGCGTTCCCGACTTTGCGACCATAACCTCAAAACCGCAACGCTTGAGAGCTTTGGCTGTTGCAGCGGCAATTTTGTCGCACTGAGCCATTTCGTTTGTACCACCCGTTGCATAGGTGTTTCTGTTCTGATTCGACGGACTGAGATAGATTCTTTTTGTTGACATAATTATTATTCCTCACTTTCGTTTTTATTTTATGCACTCCCCACTTTTACTACATTTTTTATAAATAATATGGTATAATTCATAATAGAAGGGAGGTGAATCATATGGAGTTGATTTTAAAAGAAATTGAACGGGCATTAGACGCTAAACTATACTATTTAGCGTTGCAAGCTTCTCTAACATTGCCCGATATTTGTGGAGCACTGCAATCAGATGACGGCGTAGCAAAAAATTATAAATATATTGCTTGGTATGACACTTACGCAAAAGAACCGGGCGATCTATCTATTTCCGGCAAGGATTGTTACCATTTCCGTTGTTCATATGTGCATCAAGCACTAACCACACATGAAAAATCTTCATATTCACGAATTATATTTTTAGCACCAACTTGTCAAGGCATAACTTTTCATAACAATGTTATAGATGGTGCCTTAAATATTGATGTTAAGCGTTTTTGCAATAATATTCTTAATGCAGTACGCAAATGGCAGAAATCAATCAAAAATAATGAAAACTATAAAAGAAATTACAAAAATCTCATTAAACTTTACCCAGATGGACTTCCACCATATATAACCGGCACACCAGTAATTTCGTAACAATAATCTAAAAAACATAGATAGTCCAGAAGAAATTTAATTTTCAACTGGGCTATCCTTTTATTTTAGTTAGTTTTCCGAAACTTCGGGCAAACCTGCAATGCTTGTCAACACAGACAATACACCTGCAAGCAAAGATGCCGAGCCTACTGCAAGCCAGTTTACATCTGTCATAACGGCAGATACTCCGATTGTTGCAATAGCAGTCTGTGCAACGGTCTTAATCGCTCTGACCGCCGTAGCTTTCGCCCAATTTTTGGTGAAAATTTTTTTCATTTTTAATCTTTCCTTTCGCTGATTTTTTCGAGGTCATCAATTCTGTGATTTGCGACCTTAATTTCTTCGTCCACAACCGCGTTGTGCTGTTCAATCGCATATGTACGCTCGATGAGGCTGTTATGCTTGTCAACCTTTTTTTCGAGCTGTTCAATGCGATAGTTCGACATTTGACTGTTAATCACAATACCGCCAAGAGTACCCACCGCAGAACCTGCAAGCGTGATTAAAGCGATAATAATTTCAGTTGTCACTTATTCGACCTCGCTTTCTGTCGGCTCGTCAACGGTTGGATTATCACCCCACACCGCCATAACGGCATTGTAATATTCGTCAGAGAGAACCTTTCTCAACTGTTCTCTGCCGGATTCGTCGTTCATATATGCATTGCGGATGTTTCCGCCGACCTGCATTTCTTCACCGTTAAAGGTCAAAAACTGCTGTCTGAGTACCGAAACGCTGTCCTTTGTGAGCATATCAAGTGTAATTTTTTCTTTAAGTTCCATTTTTCATACCTCCGTTATTTTTATATTTTGTAAATCAAAGAAAAGTTTACCTGCTCATCAGCGACGAAATTATAAGCCTGTTTATTGAGCGGAGTAAACTGCAACCAAGCCGATTTATTTACACTTCCTCTGAACATTCCGCCGTTTTTGCTTATGCCGATATCATGAACAATCACATCCGATTTGTTTGAGAAAGGCATATTGAGCAAAGCTATTGTAGATGTTCCGCCTAAAGTTGTTGCGTTCATAATGACGGTGACATTTACAATAACGATATCGCCAATTCTTTCATAAAGGCAAGTTGCAGATTTTATTTTATCAATCTGAGTAGAGTACGGAGTAAGAGTAGCTGTACCGAGTTCGATATTTGACGAATCATATTTAGTCGCCAAGGCGGTTTTATCTGCTTTCACAAGCAGAGCGTTGTAAACTGCTCCGCTTGTGAGATAACACGGGCTGTTATTTTTTGGCTCGCTGTCAAACGGCATTGAATCGAGCTTTCGGGCAATACTCTTGTCTGTTTTATCAAGCCTTGCTCCGAGTGAATTAGAACTACCTCTTGCATTTTCGACTTCTTTTGTGATTTCCGCAATAGAGCTTGCACCCGGGAAAGCTTTACTGTCATCATTGATTACGCTTTTTCCTACACGCAAACAAACGGTTTCAGCAGTTATGATTTCGTCGTTTTCTGTAAGCACAATGTCCATTTTGCAAATTCCCGACAAAGCAAGCATTGTGTCTGTGAGCGTAACTGTGACTACATTATTTTCGGTGTCAACGACAGCGGCTACGCTGTCCGCAACGATTACATCATCAACCGTAGCATTGACTTTTGCTGACATTGTAGAGGCAAGGTCAACAGTTTCACCGTTGACGGTGAACGCAAAATCAATAATGCGTGAGCCTTTGTCGCCCTGTCTGACTTCCAAAATTTCGTAGTTTTTGCAACTGTTGATTTCGAGTGTCATTTTTGTATGATTAATGTTCAAATTTTATCACCTCATTTAACTATATAATCTGATAACTTTGATTTTGGTGTGCCAAGCTCAAGGCTGTTCCACCGTTCGAGCACGAAATCATAGTCTGTTTTAATTATTTTTGCTTGCAAGCTATCGTTTTCAGTATCGACATAAACACTATCGCATAAATGCAGTCCAAGCATTTCATTAAGTGTTGGGGGATAGTCAACCTTTACATTAAGCGTAGGCGCTCCGTTTGTGTTTACGAGCTGTCCTCTTAAAACCTGTGCTTGAATATTTAGCTTTTGAATCAAAAAGTCCTTATTCTCGCCTGTGTGGGCGTTGAAATCCCAGTAGCCTGTTTCGTCGCCGATGTAGACCGAACCGCCGTCCGAAACATCAACCGTTTTCACTTTAATGAGCTTAGATTTATGGGTTTTGAGTTCTTGCGGTTGTGAGCAGAGGACGAAGTTCTTGTCGCTATATGTATCATGGCAAGTGGCATACGCTGCAACATGGGAACAGATATCGTCTGAATTAAGCGTTTGCGTAAGACTGCTGATGTTACTGCCCCAGCGCAAATGGTAGCCTGTAACCGCCCCACGGTTCTTGAGCAACGATACGTTAAAGTTGTCGTATTTATATTCACCGCCAAACACGTCAACAAGCGAACCGTCTGCACCGCCCATAAAATCTCCGAGAGTACACGGAGTAACAAAACCGAGTGTCATGGAGGATTTTGTGGTGATATCAGATGTAAATTTAAAGTAGTGCGCCCACAAGGTCATTTGCGTTTGCAAGCCCTCCTCATGTCCCGTGCAAAGGCGATACCACCATTCCGCAGGTGTGCACATTATGTCTGTCTGATTTTGTACTTCAACCAAAAATTGTTATACAAATTATGCTTGATATGCTTTGCTTTGATTACAACGGATTTTTTATCTTTGTACTGCAAATTATAGATTTCAAAAAATTGCGGTTCGTCTGTCGGATTTGGTTTTGCTTTGACAAAGAGTTGTGTATCAAGCAAATCGGCGCAGTCATCTGTCACCAAAAGCTCAATTTCAAGCAAATAGTTGCCGTTGCGTTCTTCGGTAACTTTTCCGCTTATAATCTCGGTCATCATACCGATTTTAAACATTGCATTTTGATTCAAAATATGGGTTGTGTTTTTCAATTCGTATAGCAAGGGATAAAACATTTACAAACACCTCCAATTCGGGGTAATGCTAACCTCGGCATTGCTAACAGCTGTAACCGTAACCTGATTGTTTCCGACAAAAAATTCGGGTGGTAATGCATCGTTGATGAATTTCGATGTACCGTCAGACTTATACGCTCTATTCTGCATCGATTCGCCGTCGAGTAGAGCGTAGTCATAGCCCGCAACGCAAGACAATGTATATTTTGTTCCGTTAATAGTTAAATTAGCCTTAGCGTTACTGCCACTGCTTGTATTTGTATTGGTAATCTTGACAGTTGGTAAACTTGCGTATTTTTCGGGATTACGCAAATTCACCGCCTTATTAACCTCTAATTCAATAGGTTTAGCACCAATCTCTGAGTACCACCAAGGAACACGATTGAATTTGATTTTGGTTGTAAGCAACGAGGGCAACTCTCGTACAATGCTATCAATATTTGATATGTAAGCCTTAGTAAAATAACCGGGATTATAAGTGTCTTTGTACTTCTGATATCCCCGATTTTAAGGTCAGCCATTCAGTAACAGCCTTAGCAAGATGATGTGCGGACATCTCAGACAAATACGGCAGAAAAACAAATTTCTCTTTCAAACTCCACATTCTGCCACCTGCCATTATCGAGGAGAATGTCGCCGTCCTTGTATGGGATTTCAATTGCTGAAATATCCCTTTTGGAAATTTCGTGCTGTGGAGCTTGTACGAATCTGCCACAAAAATAAGACAGCCATTTGTCTGCAAAATAAAAGTTATGCATATGCTCTCTGCCTCCTTGTTATTTCATCGGCAAGCCTGTTGCTGATATCATCAACCAAGCTGTCAATGTCCATATCGTTATTAATCGCAACAGAAGGAATGTTAATACTGATATTGTTGACTATATTGGTTGAATCGTTTTCAAATACCGAGCCTCTGCCTTCACGCTTTGACTGACGGTATTCCTCAGCCTCTTGAGCTGTGAGAACTGCCTCACCGGCATCAAGATATGCGGCAAACTTATCGTGTGGGACATAATCAATACCGGCACGGAAACGAGGTAAGGTCACTTCCGGAATCGGATCTATTTCCCAGCCTATCATTGATGTTGCCCAGTTTACGCCTTCCAACAACTTATTGATAATCCAAATAATGCCGTTGATTACATTCTCAACAAATGTAGGTAAAAGGTTGAAAACATTCTTGAAAATGTTAACAACACCGTTCCACGCTTGTTCCCAGTTTCCCGAAAAAACACCTTTTACAAAATCCACAATTCCGTTAAAAATCCCCGAAATCGGTTCAAGAATTTTTTTGACTCCTTTAATTGCACCGCCTAAAACCTCCGAAAAGATTTGCGCCAACCATTCAATCACCGGAACAAGAGCAGGAATAAGTGTTTCAAGCATTTCACCGAGTAGGTCAAGAACCGGGCGAAGAGCATCAAAAACCATTGAGATGACAGGTGATAGCTGTTCAAAAACAGGCTGTAGAATGCCGACAATTGTATCGCACAACTCACTGATAATCGGGATAAGAGGTGTAAGCAAATCATTCAAAAATGTAGCTAAGTCCTCTATAATCGGAGTAAGTGCCGCTAATAAACCGTTGAGCAGAACACTCGCCAACTGAATAAACATCTCAATTACGGGCATCAGGAGCTCTACAAGCGTGCTAAACAGAGGCATTATAGCCTGAATTATCTGCATAAAATACGGAAGTAAATCCTGAATAATCTGCAGTAAAGGCGGAAACAATTGTTCAACAATCTGTATGATGAGAGGGGCTAACTGCTCTATAAGCTGAGCTATAAACGGGAGCAATTCCTCAATCAATGGCATAATCTGTTCAAGCATTGATACAATTATCGGGGCGACCTCTTCGCAAATGTTGATTAAAACAGGGGCAAGGTTGTTTGCCACACTCTCAATCAATGGTGAGAGCTGTTCGAGGAGTTTACCGCCAAGACCGATAAGAGAGTTAAGGACAGGCTCGGCGACAGCACCAATCTGAGCCATAGTGTCAGACAACTGCTGATGAGCTCTGTTAGATTCCATTACATCGCCATTTGTTTTCTTGTATTGAGCCGACGCATCAGAATATAGCGATGTGAGGGTGGATGTGATTAACTGCTGTCTTTCTTGTTCTGATGAGCATTTTGCAAGTTTTTCGTTGAACTCATCTTCTGACACGCCCATCCAGTTAAGAGCATCGGCAAGCGGACCTGTTACCTGTCCAACTTTTGCGGTTTCGTTTGCCGCCTCTGTCAAACCCTCAATAGGCAAGGAATCACCGAATTGACCGTAAACACCTGTGCAAATCTCTGTCCAACTTTGCAGGTCTTTTGTGGAATCGCAAAGCAATGATAAATGATTAGCCGCCTCAGTTGCTTGTCCGCTGTCGCCAACCACAGCATAGAGGTCGGAATATGTTTGCTTTGCGTCTGCCGCTGTAAATTTGTTTGTGGTGAAAGCTGTGTCGAGTTTACCCATTTCGGTGCGGTATTCTCTGGTATTTTCGGCAACTGACGATAATGCTCCGACACCTGCCGCCGCACCTCCGACCATTGCCGCTCCCCATTTGCCTGCGGTTTTGATACCGTTACCTAAGGTTGCGGCAACACCTTTACCTTTTTTCTCGGTTTCGGCGATTGATTTGTTTGCTTCATCATTGTTGACGAAAATAGAGCCAAACAGCTTAAATATTTCAACAGCCATTAGCTACACCTCCTCCCATTTGTAGTTATCAAGATAGTTTTCAACTTTTCTTTCGATTTCCTCTGTATTGACACTCTCAACGCTTTCAGACCGTGTCGAGCCTGTTGCCTTGTTTACAAAATCCATGTACGACAAGCCTGTGAAATTTCCTACAACAGTCAAAATATAGGCTTTGTAAAGCAATTCGTCATTACGGTCATTTATAGCGTTTTTGATAATTTTGACAGCATCTGAAAAAGACAGCTCATGCAGTACGGCAGTATTACCGCAACAATACTGCACGAGCATTCCATATGTTCTTACTTCAAGGCTGAGAGCGAGGTAAAAAAACTCTTAATATCATTCTCCCTGATGATTGCCTTTACATTGTCAAGAACCTCGGGGATACTTAATTTACTTACATCATCTGCCGTAATGTCGCCTCTGATATCGGCCAGCAATGAATAGAATTCCTGTTCTGTTTCTTTGGTTGCCAAAGAAGTTAACAGAGTAATCACAAATTCAAGACCGACCGCTTCGGTGTTGACTGTTTCATCTTTGCTGTTATTTTTAATAGCGATACGATTTGCAAAGTCTGCAATTTCCTCTTTGATGTCTGCTTTTTTGATAATGCGAGCAAGAGTGAATGCGTCTTTAATGCTTAATTTTCTCATAATTATGCCTCCGATGTTTCCGTTGTTTCCGTTTTTCTGTCGGTCTGAAAATTTTAAACGGTGGTTTGATTTCGTCCTCCGAATCATAAACCTCAGGTGAAAGGTTACCATAGAACTGAGCTTCTACCTTACCGTTGTCTTTGTCGGCAATTGCAAGTGTAAGACCGTTTTCATTAAAGCCGTTAAACACCTGAATAATACACGGCTTATCCTCTCCGAGGAGACAGCCTACCCAAGTGATGTTCTGAATGTAGTCACTGTCAAGAATAACATCTCTACCTGTGATTACATCGTAGCCTACGACCTTTTCGTCTGTACCTTTGTCGGCAATTCCAAGACCATAAATGAAATTTTGTGTGGTCATCTCGGCAAGGGTTGCCTTGATGTAAACCTCCCAACCGTCAACTACCGTATCGCCTTTAGTTCTTGTTTTTACGCCGTCAAATTCAAGCCGTCTGAGTGTCGGCTTTGCCGAAAATTCACCGCCTTTGATTGTTACACCAAGGCACTTGCCTGCCTTTTTTGCACTTGCGTATGTGTCTGTAGCAGGGTCGTAATTCACAAAGAACGCACCTGCATCAAGGAGCATTCTGTCGGCGGTTTTCGCCGAATAGCCGCTATATGGCTTAATTTTTCGTGGCTTAACTGTTGCCATTTTAATCATCCTTTCTGTTGTATTTCCTCATTTCGAGAGTGAACATCACTCTCTTTATTGATTTGTCTGATTCGGCAATATACTGCCGGTCAAAATTGTTGTAGAATTTGTAAAAAACATCATCAACCAAGTATGTAGCCTTTGCTATGTCGTCGTAGATTCTATCCACAACATCATCAATGTCCGCCGTAGTCTGCCTATCATAAACATTAATGGTCACAACAAACTTGTCATACGGCTCATCCGTGTAGAGCTGTTTAACCTCATATACAAGGCGAGGAAATCCGCTTTCTGCCTGTAAAAAATAAGAGGGTGCATACTCAGCGAATAAGTTTTTCAAAAATTTCTTGATATTATTCACCGCTGTATTCCCCCTCGTTCAATTTGCGTTCTGCCTCTTCTGTACCTACGGCACTGAGGTATTGCTGTTCAATCTTTATAATGTCTTTGATGTTGCTTTCGGCAGCGTCGCTCAATGCTCCGATTTTTGGAGCTTTGCTTGTACCGATTTCTTGATACAAGCCGTAAAATCCGCCTGGCTTAAATCCTACCTGCAAATCAGGAATTTTTTGCTTTGAGCGTACCCAATACTGTGTGTTTTTCGCTAAGCGTCCCGTCCTGCGTTTTATTTTTTGTCGTGACCGTTTACATACCAACTTGCCAACATCACGCAGAGCGGCTCTTTCAAGCTCTTTGAGCGTATATTGAATACGGTCAACATTACTGATTATCTCAACGCCGTTTTGTGTGATTTTAACTGCTTTAGGCAAGGACATTGTTCTCACCTACCACATCCGTTAAATACAGCTCTGTACGCTCTGTTCCTTTGATTTGATATGCACGATAGATTTTGAACTTTCTATTGTCAAGGTAGCAAAATTCTTCGTTCTGATACTCAAAGGAATTAACTTCAAGCATACATTCGGGTTTTAATCCATTAGCTTGCGCCTGAAAGAACTCGGATTGTCTGACATATTGCCGCTGAGCATAGACCTTGCGGAGCTTTTCGGACTGAACGATTTCACCGATATCGTTTGTTGTTTCGTTATAGCCCGAAACAAGCAAAATCAAAGTATCTGCATTCATTCTGTTTGCGCTCCTCTCGCCGCCATTGCATCACGCAATTCTTCGTAATGCCGTGCCCATTCGCTATCAGCTGTCACCGAAAAATAAGCACGGCAATAGAATTTGATTGCCTGCATAACAAGTGCAGTTGAGTTTTTGTCGTTGACATCAACTCCTGCACCTGCCATGTCACTTTTGGCAGAATCAATGAGGGCAGATATTTCATCATCAAACAGCACCGTATTGATACGGAGCGAAACCTTTACGGCTTCAATTTCATTTGATACTGCCATAATTCAAACCTCTTTTAAGCGCTCTTTTTTACGAGCTTAACAAGGCTGTGAGTATCCACGACCTTACCGTCTGCAAGCATTACGGCTTTAAGGACTGTGTTATCGGTGTCGTCCTCTTCGTACTTCTTGACACTTAAACCCATTACCTCGTTGAAGATGTAATCGTTAAGATTGAACATCATCGCAAAGGTTGTGTCGGCTGAAACCGTGTCAGCGTACGAATCCATATAGCCGTCTGTTGGGATAACAGCACGACCGAAAAGTGAGAGTGACGGCTTGCCGTTAAGTCCTTCGGACATACGAGCGACAGGCTGACCGTTGCTGTCTGTGATGCCCATGAACGCAAAGAATGACTTCTTCGTCATCAGCCATACAGCGTCATCGTATGCAGCAGGAAGAGCCGCCTCAGCAGAGCAAAGTGTTGAATATGTAAGCTTGCCGGTTTTTGCAATTTCAATTGTCTGGCCTTCAGGGGGAGTGCAAGAAAGAATGCCGGTTGGCGAACCTGAACCCGAACCCTTAACGATTGCCATTTCACAAGCCTTAACAACTGCGTTCTTAATCTGGTCGATAAACTGTGATTCAAAAGTGTCAAGCGCCGTTTTGGTCATAAAGAGCGAGAACGCAACCTTGCATTCAAGCTTATAGCCGGCAAAGACAACCTTGTCAGTAGTTACCTGCTGCTGGTCTGAACCCTTTTCCTCATCAACCCAGCTTGCTGTCGGGCGGATGTTCTGTGTAGGGATAAGGAGCGCTGTCGGATAAGCCGTCTTGAACACTCTTGCGTAAATTTCGCCGATTTTTTCAAGTTCAACGATTAAACGCTGATACATTGTGGTCGGCACAATAGCCGCCGCAGTGCTTGATGTGGTCTGTGATGCCACATTCATAAACTTCTGTGGCACGGGTACGCCGTTCTGAATATAGTTAGCGAATGCTTTTCTGTATTCAAGTGTTGCGTACATATCTGTTACCTGTTCGCCCTCATCTGTAAGGTCGATGTTTGACTTGTGATTTTCAAATGGTGCAGGCGGCATTTTGATTCCCTCCTCTGCATTTTTATTTGCCATATTCACGGCAGAATTTTCAAACTCACTGTCAAGTTTATCAATCTGCTGTGTTACCTCTCTCGCCTCAGCGAGTTTGTTCTCTGCGATAAGCTGTTTAGCCTTATCATAGAGTGCATTTCTTTTGTCAAGATATTCCTGTCTGTTCATTCTGATTCAACATCCTTTCGTTTGAGTAATTCAAGCTTTGCTGTAAGCTGTGTTTTTTCACTTCTCATCTGTTTGATAATTGTGTCAGGGATAAGACCGTTAAGGCTTGCCGCAAGTTTAACTTCCACGGGCTTATTAGCGGCATATTCGGTAATTTTGTCAATAAAACCTTTTTCAACCGCCTCATCGGCAGTAAGCCAAGTTTCGTTATCCATAAGTTCGATAAGTTCGTCCTCACTCATACCGGTTTTTAGCCTGTACGCTGTTGCAACGGCTTTACTTGCTTTGAGCAACACACCCGATTCGTGCGCCATGTCATTGTAATCGCCTGCGGCATAGCTTGAAACATTATGAATCATAAGCATACCTGTTGGCACAATTTCAGATGTGCACGCACAAGCGATGTATGAAGCGGCAGAGGCGGCAAAAATGACCTTGATTGTAGCCTTGCTTTCGGCGAGCATATCGTAAATTTCGGAGGCGGCAAAGATATCACCACCTGATGAATTGATAACAACCTGTACGCCCTCATCATTCGCCACTTCGTCAAGCTGTGAGCGAATGTCGGCTGGGCAACAGGAGGCTACTCCAAACCAGTCGTAAATCCACTTATCATCATTCGTAATGATAGGACCTTTAATTTCAATTGTTTTCGGCATCGTTTTCACCTCCTTCATCGACCGCAACTGTATCTAATCTTCTGAGTGGAGTGTCACCGCCCGGAACAGGAGCAAGACCAAGTGATTCACGCCATTCGTTTGGGAGCATTGCTCCACGGTCAACCATTCCAGCGAAATTCAGCTTTGTTTTAAGGCTTGCAGATTGTAGATTGAACGAACCTACTGCGATGTAATTTCCACAACTCCGCTGGCGGCGAGTGAATAGTTTCCGTGTCAGCTCGTTTTTAAGCTGAATAATTTTAGGTGAAATCACCGCCTCGAAGTAGGCGTTTTCTTCATCTTCGTTCGCTGTTGATGTGATAATTTTCACATTGGTGTTGAACAACTCTAAAATTCTGTTTTTTGTTCTATCCATTTGCAAAGCATTCGGCACATAGTCGTTCGGGGTTATCTGATTTGCGTCAACCTTTGCGTCGACTGCCGCAACGCCAACGGAGCTGTTGCTGATGTTAAGGTAGTTGTCAGCAAACGCTTTTGCGTTTTTCTTCAAGTCCTCAGGACGCAACGATGAAGTATATTTCAGCAACCATTTAATTACGCTTGAATTTCGGATAGCGCTGATGATGCCGCTGTCAGTTGTTTCAACAATTTCAAGCAAAGGTGCAAGAGCCTTGAATTTACCGCTTCCAAATATGTCATTTTCAGCAAAATCATCACGCAAGTGAATGACATCTTCGGAGGCAAAGCGGTAAGTCTTGCCGTTTGCAAGAATAAATTCATACACAAGGGTGCCGTTAGTGTCGTACAAGTCCGTAGCTGATTTAGCCGGAATGAAATACAATTCCGTAGGCAAGCCGTTTGTGTCTCTAATTATCAACCAAAAAGCATTGCCCGATAACGATAACTGTGTGCTTGTCCTATACAGAAGCATATCCATTGTTGTGTACGGGTTGGGTTCTTCAAGCAAAAATTTGATGTAAGGTTCGGGATTGATTAAGAGGTCTTTTCTGCCGTCAACGATTGTTTCTCTTATGTGTTTAATGGATAACTTCGAGAATCTGAGAGCCTGTGCATTAACGCAAGCTCGGACAGTGTCGGAATCATATGCTCTGTTGCCCCACAAAAAGAAATTTGAATTGTTCTGTGTAACAAGTTCAACCCTTGAAAAATTCTTTGTCTTTCTGACATTGCGAACAGAATTTAAAAAGTTCTTAAATTTTCCCATTTTCTCACCTCCTAAACAATGCTTAGGTATTCATCTTCGTACTCAAAATATATCGTGTAAGCGTCAAGCAATGCCGCAGTACCGTCAATTCGTCTCGTTGACTTTGAGGTCTTAATTGGCTGTATATTACCGTTTCTGTCCTCATCAATCGCAGTATTTGCAAGACACCATTTATCTATCGGGTTGTTGTTGTAGATTATTCTTTTCTTGACAAGGTCTGCTTTAAGGGCTTTCATCGGGGCAGACAGTGTTTTCTTGCCCTGATGTACAGCTTCCATAACGGTAGGACCGAAAGCGTCAATCATCTGATTAACCCACATCTGAGCTGACCAAGCGTCATAGCCCTCTTTCCACAAGTAAATATCGTATTCGTCTTGTAGTTCTTGATACCATGCCGTAACAACACTTGCGTCAATCTTGTTTCCGGGGCAGGTACGCATAAAGCCCTGTTCTATCCACTTATCATACGGGATCTTATCCTCGGTTACTTTTTTCTCTACGAGGTCGGCAGGTATCCAGTACATTGACAATACAAAAATATTTTCATTGTCAGGCACTCGGAACAACATCTTTGCCGCTGTAAGGTCGGTTGTGCTTGACAAGTCTGCACCGCCTATACCGTAAGTCGGGCGAAGCTCCTTCACATCAAATTTTGTTTCGTTGTTAAGTTCCTCGAAATTGAGCCACGATTCAGTTGATGTTTCGGCTATGTTAAATTCCTTGCATACAAGGTTGCGTACAAGTGACGGATTTGCCTGTGCTTTCTTAACTTTGCTTGCAAGAGCATTTCGGTTCTTAATCGTGCCAAGTCCCGGGTTAGCCTTTATCCAGCAATCGGGCTTTTCCCATTCTTCACGCTTGTCAAGCTCATAGATAATGTAAAGGCTGTGTTCGTCTTTGTAACCTACATCGTCAAACAAACCATTTGTGGTGCGGACAGCATCGTCATAGATTTCATCGTAGATGTCCTCTCTGATTTTTCCGGCTGTTGTTGTCACAAGGATAAGCGGTTGATCTCGTCCGATCGTACCGTCTGCCATAATGTCATACAACTGTCTGCCGTTTTTCCATTGGTGGAGTTCGTCCATAAGGCAACAATGCACATTCAAACCGTCGAGTGTATCTGAATCGGAAGCAAGCGGCTTAAATACTCCGCAGTTGTAATCTTCTGAACTCAATTCATTCAGCAGTGGTTTAATTCGCTTTAGCAGAGTTCACTCTTGCGAACCATTCGTTTGCTTCCTGCCATATAATCTTGGCTTGGTCTCGCTTGGTGGCGACTGCATACACTTCGGGACCGGGTTCACCGTCACCGATAAGCATATACAAGCCAATCGCAGAGGCGAGCAAAGACTTGCCGTTCTTTTTTCCGATAATCAGCACAGATAAGTTATACTGCCGGATGCCGTCATCGTCCACAAAGCCAAAAGTCGCCGCAAGCCACGCTTTTTCCCACAGCTCAAGCTTTACGAGCTGACCACCCATTTTGCCTTTACTATGTCGGCAGTAGTTTTCAACAAATTCAATAATGTGATTTCCTCGCTTAGCTTCGTAATGATAGCCGTCTGTCGGATTAATCACCTTATCGCTTAAATGTTTGTACCACTTGCGTATTTTGTCGCAAACAGTAACCTTACCGCTTTGTATCTGTTCGTAGTATTCGAGTATCGGGTTATAGCTCAGTGGATAGCGTTTCAAAGCTTGTCACGCCCTTCAACGAAATCGTCAAAGCCGTCTGTTGTTGCAGTCTTTGCCTCGGTCACTTTTGGAAGCATATCGTTGAGTTGCTTGATGTATTTAAGATAATTTCCAAGCATCGTGTTATACAAATCTGCCTCAGGTCTTTTGCGTGAGTACGGCTCTTGCGTTTCCGACTGCGAAAACAATTCAGTCAAGCCATAAATTGCAATGTCTTGTTGCAGTTCTTTCAGTCTGATTCGAGTAAACGCCGCATTCTCGATTAAGCCAACGGCGAGATCTTTTCTCTTAACTTCTATGTCCTTGTAGATTTCCGTTAATCGCTTTATCTCTCGTTTAATCGCTCTTTGTTCTCTCTGTTCGTCAGTCATTTTACAAGTCACCGTCCTTTCACACAAGATTTTAGGGGAGGGGGCTATATGTAAGGCGCGCAAAAATCTAACTGCCCCCTCGGTCCTACGGTTACCGGTTTCCGATTTTTCAACGGGGGGGATAATCGGTCGGAGCATTCCGCTTTCGTCGAAAAAATATTTTTTTGGTTTGCAACCTATCCCGTGTCCCGGCAAATCATCGTGACATTTTTTGCACACAAATAATAAATTGTCGTGGTTGAGAGTAACATCAGGATTGTTTATGTTGCTCTCATTGATCATGATCTTATGATGTACGATAAAGCCGTGTTGTTCTTTACATAGCTGACACAATCCGCCGTCAACAAGCATTCGCTCTGCGATAAAGCTCTGTCGACAATCCTGCCAACGCTTTGATTTGTAGAAACTCTTAGCAAACGCTTTAGCCATATATGCACCGCCAAATAATAATGGACTTACAATACAGATAGTCCTTCTGCATCATAAGTCCATTGTATAATTTTTTGCTGTTATTTTTAGGTGCAATTTTATTATTGTAAGCTACTGTTTGTCTGCTTTAACCAGCCCTAATAAATAATCAGATGTTACGCCTAAAGCAATAGCTAATTTACGAATAGTCATTGCTGTCGGCGACATCTCAGCAGTCAAATATTTGCATATCTGACTACGTTGTATTCCTGACATTCTCGACAGTTTTGTTGCACCTATGTTCCTTGATGTCATAGCCTTTTCAAGCTGTCTTGAAAATGTTAAATCTGTTCTGTGTGACTTATCCATTAATCAAGCCACCCTTTACCGGATTCGTATCTTCGTGCAATCGCCGGCAATGCGCTGTAACAGTCATAGCAAATCTCTAATCTTACAAACCTCACCTTGTGTCCCTCGTTAGCCTTTGCCCAAAGTTTTACTCTAAAATCTCTTTTTCCTAACGCTTTTTTACAAGCGTCGCAATGATGTACTTTCATTTGTTTTAATTCTCCTTTAAAATTCCATCTTTTGTAAAAGTGCGCCCGCATTCTCCGCATTTTACACATACAATTCCGTAACTGTCTGGATTTTTGCACTCGTTACTAACATAACAATCTGCAAAAAAGTTCTTTTCATCGTAATCCTTAAATTTTTCAAGCTCCTTTTCCATACGATACAGATCAAAATCTATTATTTTGCCCTTAATCTCTCTCGCTGTCAATCACTGTCTACCTCACTTTCAAGCCAATGTTTCGTGCAGTCAATGCAACTGCCATTGAATCGTTTTTCCATAGGACAACCGAAATATGGAGTTCCATATGGACAGGCAAAAAAACTCATACAACTCCGAGCCATTTCATCGATACTCATTGATTTGATTTTTTCAAAGTTTGTCATTGTGTTCACACCTCACCTCAACAATTCATCTGTTGTGATGTTAAATAAATCCGCTACAGCTATTATGGTCTCGATATTAGGCTCAAATTTTCCCTGCTCATAGTAAGATATACTTGTTCTGCTCAAATAGAGCTTTTCACCCAACTCATCTTGCGTTAATCCATTTTTAAGTCTTAACGTTTTTAGCTTTTCGGGGAATGCCATTACTCTTCACCGTCCTCAATAGGCTGATTCCAGCACTTTACACAGTTACCGTCTTTTCTGCAATCATCTGCACCCATAAGTCCTAGTCTATAAGGACAAAAAGTGGGTGTTCCGTCATCATTGAGCAAAGTATTCGGATGATTTTTTAAAAGCTCACTCAAATAAGTTTTTGTGGGTGTTCGTCGCTCCACTTCTGAACGATTTCGATTGCCTTTTCAGGATAGAGCATTTCAAAAGCTGTACATGATTGCCCTTTATTGTTATTTATGCTACATAAAGGGCAGTTAGAGCAGCCAAGTTTACATAGCCCATTCTTTGTTGTTCTTTTCGTCATTCTTCGCTTTTCAGCGAAATAATTTTCGGTTTTTGAACAATCAATCATTTTATTCACCTCTCAACGATTCGGCAATTCTTTGTTGATTCTTGCAGATAAGGTCATTTATGTTACAAAATAAATAATATGTCAACCCTCTTATCTCTTCTATATCATCTGTGACCATAATGCGATTGAGTTCACCGTCAATCGTATCACGGGTGTTATTGATTTCCTGTCTGAGTTTCATTTTCTTCATTCTCCTTCAAAATTAACAACTTTTCCGTTGTCGGTGTAATCTCGTTTGTCAAATTCAAGTTTTAACTTGTCGATGACAACCCTGTCGATATGCTCCCAAAACACTTCGTCAGTGTCGGAGTGTTCAATTATTTCGGTCATAGACTTTAGTGCCTTTGCACATCTGTCACGACCAAATCCGAAATCCTTATGCAAAGCATACAGCATTGTTTTAAATACTCTGCGTGTGATGTCCTTATTTTCTTTTTTCTCGGATCTGCTCGTATGCGTTTTTGGCAATCCGTTCAGCTTCCTGTTTAAGCTGTTTCGGAATCTTAGGCGGTATTCTCGCTTTCAATGCTTTCTCTCCTTTCGTCAATCTTATCAAGTGCAGTTACAATCAACGAGCTTTTGGCTTTGGTGTCCATAAGCTCTGCTTGATAGTAAAACCGACCCGTTGTATTCCGTCTGATGATACAGCCTTTCAGAACGTATTCTGCTCCATTGTACAGCACGGTTCTTTCAAGGTTGCGTTTAACTTCCGAGATATTCACAGCATTTCCACCTCGATGTAAATACCCGGAACATCCGCCCAAAACTTTTCGCATATCTCACTTGCGACAAGTGCGTCATCAGACCAAAAGCCGAGAGCGGTCATACAGTCTTTTAGCATTTTTTGCAGATTGTCCGTGTCAGGTTTTGTTATACGATATTCGCCGTCTTGATGTTTACCACGAGGAAAGCACCACTTTGTTATCAACCTGACAGCCGACTCGTACGGTTCTGACGGTTTAAACTTTGCTAAATGTGACGTGAGCTTTTCTCTTGCCTGTTTCACCTCGGGCGGATTGTAAAAAACAGGTTTGCCGTTTTTTACCATAACCTTATGTTCCTGTGCAGTTACGGTCGGCGGTATCATCGCCATAAAAAAATCCATTTTTATATTTCACTCCTTTAAAGCATTAAAGCTACTTTTAATTTTTGAATTTTGCTTTTAGTCACAGGTCAGGGGAAGGAGTTGTTGTGCGTAAGCTTCGCACAACTACTTCACCCCTGTGACCTTTAGGGAACGGACACCGTTTATATATACGTAGTATATATACTTTTTCTTTCCCTCGGAAAATCTCGAGAAAAAAGTCATTTTCCGTCATTTTTAGAAAAGGAAAATCTCGGGAAATTTTCCCTATTTTCCCTCACGGAAAGAGAAAATCTCGATAAAATTTTCCTTCCAAATTTGACGGAAAGGGAAAATTTATTCGACTTTTTCCTTTTCCTTTAATCCTGTTTTACCGCCGTCAATCCAAAATCCGCCGTGTTCTTTTAGTCGATTTCGGACTGTTTTTTCGGTAACTCCAAGATATGTAGCAATGTCATTTATATCTGCCTGACCGTTATTCTCTTCTGCCGTAAAGGCTGTCATAAGAGATTCCATGCGTCCTTTTTTGTTTTCCGATTTAGTATTTTTCTTACCGAAATTCTTCTTATAAGGCGGGTCAAAATCGCCCTCAAAATTACAGTCCTTCAACACACCTGTTGCGTCCGATTTGTGAATCGGATAATCAAACCAAAGGTTAAGTGCATCAAATGCCGGAAACTCTCGCAGAGTACCCTCTATTCTCCACGCTGACATCCCTTTTACGGTTTTTTCGGCACGGGCAACATCTGACATCATCAGTTTAAAAGACTGTTCAGGAAGCGTTTTGCGTGCGATGTCAATCATATTATTTGCCATTACCAAATCATCCTGCGAACACACTTCACTGATTTTGTTGAAGCGACCTATCCAGTCTTTGCAGATTTTACAGGTTCTTTCATCCTTTTGCTGTTTCATCAAATCTTCGCTGATTTCAAGCCTTGTAAGGTCAAGGAGTGCATCGGGGTCACGAGCGAAAACACCCGAGCCCGAAACTCTGTCCATTGACTTTTTACCGCCCTGAGCACCTTTTGAATGGTGGTGACAGTAGATTACCGCACAACCGATTTCGGTACACACCTTATCAAACTGGTTGCAAAAGTGGGCCATTTGGTCAGCACTGTTCTCATCACCTGTGATAACCTTGTATATCGGGTCAATCACAACAGCTATAAAGTTGCCTTTTAAAGCTCTGCGTATGAGCATAGGCGCTAACTTATCCATAGGCACGGACTTGCCACGCAAGTTCCAAATATCAATTCTGTTTAAGTTTTTTGGTTCAAGTCCTAATGCTTCATATACATCCTTGAATCTGTGAAAACAGGACGCACGGTCAAGTTCAAGGTTCACATACAAAACATTGCCCTGCGCACACTTAAAGCCGAACCATTCTGTTCCCTCGGCAATTGCAATACACAATTCAATCAGCCCGAACGATTTGCCGGCTTTAGAAGGTCCGCCGAGGAGCATTTTATGTCCCTGTCGCAATACTCCCTCAATCAGAGGCGGAGCAAGTTCAGGAGGATTTTCAAAAAAATCTGCGAGGTTCTCAAGATCGGGCAAGTCATCGTTAATGCTCTCCACCCAGTCTTTCCACTCGGCAAAGTCGGATTTACCGATATTGGTGTCAATGATAAACTGCTTTTTGCCGTTACGGATAACACCGGGCATACGGCTCAGCCTTGACGGATTGCGGTTCTGCTTGTCGATTTCAAAGCCGTTCTTATTGCACACATTGTAGAGATAATCAACTCTTTTGCGGTATTCGTCATAGTTTGCGGCATCAATCTTAACAATAGCGTGGACTGATTTTCCGCCCGAATAAACAAGCACCGCAACAGGCAGCTCAAGCTCTCTGATGATTGCTATTTTGTTCTTCAAGAGCCATACAGTCAGATTCCACCAGAGCGTAACGATAATCGGTTACATTCTCGTTTTTAACACCCTTACCGTCCAATGGATTAAACCTTATCCACGCTCCTGCCTCGGGTTTGTAATCGCCGAATACATTTGAAATATCACCGTCACAATTGTTGAGGGCGGCAATAAGCTCACCTGCCGTACGGTCACAACTGCCCTTTGTAGGCAGATATTTAACCTTGCCGTTATCGTTCTTCTCCCAAGTTTCGGTTACATAGCCGACATTTTCGGAGCTGTCAAAGAGGGTTTCAAGGTAGGTTACAATTTCATTCACAGGATTCCAGTTTGCAGGCTCGTGAAACTTTACACCCTCACAGGCTGTTACTCCAATATCGCCCTGTTCAAAAGCAATTTCGTCATTCCAGCCGAGTTCTTTCGATTCACGAAAAGTCATCCCCCTGTCTTTAGCCATTTGGATTATCGTGCCTGCTGTGACAGGTGAAGCAGAGCCGTTAAAGCTCTGCCATTTCTTTTCGCACTCACCGTTGTGATAGCGGTTGTCTGCTCTGCTCCAATCGTCCCAGTCTTTTACGCTGTATCCCTCTTGTTTGAGTGCCATTCCGACATTTACCCAGTCTTGGTAGTCAAGCTCTGACGGACTGATGTATTCAAGTGCATTAAGTAAGTCCAACCGTATTCACCTCGCTTTGCGGTACATATGTTTTCGGGTTAATGTTTTTCGGAGTTCTCCAACCGTTTGCGGCAATCCTTGAAATCAAAGCTGACGCTTCGTCAAACTGCCATTTGCCCACGTGCTGAAAACCTCTGCTTTCAAGCATACGGATTTGTTTAGGTGTGGTTAAGCCCTCAATTCTTCGCTTTTCGAGCCTGTCAAGAATAAGTTTTGCTTTGCCGGCACTCTGAATTTCATCGGGGAATATTCCGAGCTTTTCAAGTTTTGCTTTCTGTTTGTCTGTAGGCGGAGAACACTCCCAGCCGAATGCAGGAACATATCCTGCAAGGTCCTGCGCCTGAATTGACATTTCGTACTGCAACGGATCTACAAGTTTGCGTTTGCGTGTTCGCATTTCCGCAAGCTGATTTGCAAGCGCTTCTTCACGCTGAGCAACAACATCTTCACTTGCTTTTTCCTCCGCTTCTTCAATGTCAATCGGACAGCCTGCCTGTTCCGATAAGTTTTCGGTCATCTTTTGTGCGACCTCTTCGTTATCGCAAATGAGATGTGCAGGTCTGCAAAGTTCGTGCCTTTCTGTGTGCCACAAAAAGTCGAGTAGCAAAAGCTCCGTCTTGTTTGGTGCAAGCCTTGTTCCTCTGCCGACCATTTGGCAGTAAAGCCCACGCACCTTTGTAGGTCTTAAAACGACAACGCAGTCAACACTTGGGCAGTCCCAACCCTCGGTTAAAAGCATTGAGTTGCACAGCACGTTGTACTTATCATTTTCAAAATCCTGCAATACTTCCGCTCTGTCTTCGCTGTTACCGTTGACCTCTGCCGCTTTAAAGCCTTTTTCGTTCAAAATGTCTTTAAATTTCTGCGATGTTTTTACAAGTGGTAAAAACACAACAGTTTTACGGTTCTTACAGTATTTTTTCATTTCTTCGGCAATCTGATAAAGATACGGATCAAGTGCCGTGTCAATATCACTTGCTTTAAAATCTCCTGCCTGTGTGGCAACTCCCGAAAGGTCAAGTGTAAGCGGTATTGTCACAGCTTTAATCGGTGACAGATATCCCTCTTTGATAGCCTTAGGGAGCGTGTACTCATACGCAAGCGAATCAAATACTGTTCCTAAATTTTTCATATCTCCTCGGTCGGGTGTTGCGGTAACACCCAACACTTTTGCATTGTCAAAATGCTCAAGCACACGCTGATAGCTGTCGCTGATTGAGTGATGTGCTTCATCAATAATGATTGTGTCGAAATAATCGCTGTCAAAGTTTGACAGCCTTTTCTCACGCATAAGCGTCTGTACAGAGCCTACAACAACCCTGTTCCACGAACCTATGCAACTTTGCTCGGCTTTTTCAACCGACGAATTAAGTCCTGTTGCTTTTTGGATTTTGTCCGCCGCTTGGTCGAGCAATTCTCCACGGTGGGCAAGTATCAGCACCCTGTCACCTCGACGGACACATTCTTCGGTGATTTTTGCAAAAACTATCGTCTTGCCACAGCCTGTAGGCAAGACAAGTAATGTTTTTAAATTGCCGCTTTCCCACTCGGAGAAAACGGCATTCTTCGCTTCATTCTGATACGGTCGTAACTGCATTAAAAGCTACCCGGTGTCCAGTTATTCGGCATCGCAGTATTTGGCGTTGCAGGCTGTGTGTTATACTGTGGCGGATATGTAGGCTGTACATACTGCTGAGGTGCAGGCTGTGCTACGGCAGGAGATACCGTTGTCACCTGCTCATCGTAGGCATAAAAATACTTGATGTCATTTGTTACGCCCTCTGTACCGTCATTCTTGACATATTTGCGTATGATAACCTGACATTTACCTTTCTTGCCGATAATGCCTGTCCAGTCCATACGGAGCGGTTCGCCGTGCTTTTTCATTGACACGGACAAAAAGAGCTGTGACAGCTTCCATTCAAGCGAGGAGTGCAGTACGAAATTAACTGTAATTTCTCGCTTGTCATCTGCTCCCCACACATCAAAAGTCACCTTTGCCATATTGCACGGCGGCAGTTTGCCTTTACCCTGTGAGCGAGCACGCTCAACCTTTGCTACTGTAAAATCATAATCATCCTCGGGGAGCGGTTCATAATTTCCGCCCTCTTCGGTTATTTCGTCGTTCCAACCAAATTCTCTATCCATTTATACATCTTCCTTTCTTATTAAAACGGTAAGTCACGGTTGCTCTGTATCACTTCGAATACCTTATTCCACGCTCCCACAAGGCAACCGTTAATAAATCGTGGGTCATAGTTTGTGATTGGTGTATCGTAAGGGTAGTGTCCCTGTGTAAACACCGCCTGTCTGATTTCGCTTTCATCAACACCGTTAGCTCTCATAAGGTCGGCAAGAGCTTTTGGTATGCCCTCGGGAATATTGACAGATTTATCATTCTGTATCTGAGGTGTTGACAGCGGAACAGGCTCGGGAACTTTTTCAATCTGCGTAGGTTGTGGCACAGGCTGTGTCGCAGGCTCTGCCTTAGGTGGTTGAGGTATCGGATTCTGCGAAACAGGACCGTTATTTACAGGTGCAACATCATTAAAAATATGGGCAATGCCTGCATAGCTAAAATCCATTTCTTCGGGCAGTCCGTGACGATTCTTTGCGTCCCAACAGGGATGATGAAGCGTGTGCATTACTCTCCCTCCGCCCTGCGCTTTGTACTTTCTGCCGTCTTTGTCGGTTGCTACCGCTACTGTTTTATAGTTTGCGAAAAGCACCATATCCGCCCATTCTTTTACAAGCGGAGAAATCTGTGAAGCAGTCTTTTTGCCGAGTTTAAGCTCCCAACGGTCATATTCACCGATTTCATCAGGCTGTGAAAACTTGCGGAGCTGTGCGTGTGCGGTGAGCACAACATTGATACCTCTGTCAATCAAATCTTCAAGGCTGTTCAAAAATCTGCCGAACTCCTCTTTTTCGTAAACATATCCGTTTCCGTAACCGAAATCCTCAATACCTTTTTTGCCGTACTTTGAGCAAATATCATCAATACAAAGCTGTTCTGCCCAGTCGATTGTGTCAATAACAACCGTCTTGCATACAGTCGGATTGCTTTTGATATATTCAAGCTGACTTTTGAGCATAGTCCACGATGTCGGCTTATCCATTCTCGCAACATCAAGGTTTTTTGTGCTGCCCTCCGTGTCGATAAACAGAGGGTTCGGAAACTGCGAAGCAAAAGTTGACTTGCCGATACCCTCGGGACCGTAAATTACAACCTTTTGAGCCGACTTGATTTTACCTCTTGTAATGTTCATTTATCTTACCCCCTGTACATCTGAAAAATTGATTTTATTGCCGTCAACATCAATGACAACATAGTCGATTGCGTAGTTGAGCAGTTCGTTTGTCAGATCCTGTATTGACTTGCCTGTCATACCTGCAATCAAAACAATTCTTGAATAGTTTTCAGGCATAATCTTGACCTTGGTATAACCGCAGGCAAGCTCTCTGTGCGGATTGCATTTGATTACACATTCGTTTGTATTTGTTTTTGCTGTTGTTTTAGCTGTAGTTCTTGTAGCCATAATTAAAACTCTCCTTCTGTCCAAGTCGGTGTTGTAACAGGTGCGGTTGTTTCGGACTTAATATAACCGTCCTCAATGATAATTGAACATTCATCACCGTTTGAAACTCTTGTTGCAATAGCCTGCAGTCCCTCTGATTCAAGCCATTTTGCAAAGTCTTTGAGTGTGTCGGTGTCCATTTGTTCGAGCTTGTCAAGCAAGACAAATCCGCATTCGGGATTGAGTTTGCGTACAATTGCCGTAGCGACACGAAGCTGTTCAGAACCGCTCATATTGTCCCACTTAAAACCGTTATATGTAAGCTCGCCCTTTTCAACCGATAAGCCGTCAAGGGGTAAATTTGCGTTGTTGAGCAAGTCATATTTTGTTTTGCGGATTTCTTCAAGCTGTGCTGTCATATCGGCGTACTTGCCGTAATATTCCTTTGCGTCCTCATCAGCTTTCGCTTTATCGAGGTTGGCTCTGACTTTGCGGTTAATTTCGTCAATCTCGGTAATGTTTCTTTCAAGCTCTGCCGTGCTTTCATCGTGCAGTTCGGCAACGGTCTTTCTGCTCTGTTCAAGCTGTGCAAGCACTTTTGTAAGTTCGGAATTGTATTTTCTCAAATCCTCGTTAAGCCTGTTGATTTCGCTCTGCAAATTGTTGGCACGGATTTCAAGGTTATCTTTTTCTGCTCTCAGACGGTTATTTTCACCGTTGCGTGCAAGAATTTCCTGCTGTTTATTGATAAGTTCAGAGGCTGATACAGGTTCATTCGGCACGCCTTCGTATTCGGGCATTTCGGCGGCAAACTTTTTCTTTTGGTCTGCAATCTGACCGATAGCACGACGCTCGTTATACACCTGTGTTTCCTGCGTTTCAAGTTCATAAACTCTGTTGCCTACACCGATAATCTGCAGGAGCGTGTCAGCCTTTTCCTTGCCGGTTGCATTCATAAATTTCGGCAGGTCAAGAGCAAAGTTACTGACAAATGCGTCAAGCAAAGCCTGTCCGCCTTTGTTGCCTGCGGTGTCAATTACTTTAAGACTGCTGTTCTTACCGCTACGCTCCACAACAATACCGTTTGAGAGCTTGATTTTAAGATGTGGCGGAATCGTTGAACCCTCACGGTACGGAGCAGACGGAGCGAAACGATTACCGCCGAGAGCCCACGCAATTGCGTCAAGAACAGATGTCTTGCCCTGTCCGTTTTTACCGCCCAACACGGTAAGTCCGTTTTCGGTCGGTTCATAAGCAACCGCCTTTACTCTTTTTACATTTTCGATTTCAAAAGCTGATATTTTTACTGACATATTAAAGTCCTCCTTGACAATTCGCTTAAAATTGTCTATCATTTAATTAAGGTATTTTTCTTTGTCCGTTGAGGCTTTGCAGAGCTTCAGCGGATTTTCTTTTTCAGTTGGCATTTTCAACCCCCACACATTCAAAACCGATTGTTTCGGGGTCCGATGATTCGTAGGCTTTGAGCTTTCGGGCAAGTTCTGCGTTTTTCGCTCTTTCGGCAACATATAAGGCTGTCACTTTGTCAAGCTTTGCCTTTGTTTTTCGAGGTGGCTGTTCGCAATGTCACGCTCCTGCTCGGTGCTTGCAAGACTTTTTTGCGTGTATTTAAGCTGGTCTTTGCTGTCACGGTACTTTTTTCTAAGCGACCTTTTTGTTTCTAAATCTTTAAATGCCATTTTTAATGCTCCTTTATGTATTGTCTGATTTCTTCCTTATCAAATCGCCAAAGCTTTCCGATTTTGTGGGCAGGAAGAACGCCCCTTTGTGCAAGCCGTGTTGTGTAATCAACATTAAGTGCAAGCAACCGTGCCACATACGGCACATCAATTATCACCGGCACTTCATCCCAATTGATGATAGGTCTTTCTCTAGGCATATGTACACCTCCTATTTTTCGTTGGTAATTTTGTCTGAAACGATTTCGACTGTGTCAATAAGTTTAAGTTTTGCCATTTTCTCACCTGCTTTTCGATATTTTATTGCTTTACACGACCTTAAATGTTATGATTAACTATGAAAGGAGGCATAAATATGAATGATATTTTATCGTGGTTGACTTTAATAATATCCGCAGTTTCAACCTTATGCACTTTGGTTCTGTCTTGGATATTATTTAAAAAGGAACAGAACAAAACCTATCTGAAAGAACGATATGAATTAGTGATTTTCCCCATATTCAACCTGCTTGAAGAACATTTGTACAAAAAGGAAATTACTTCTGAAATTAAACAAGCCGTTGAAAAATGCGAAGATATTATTGCCGATAATAAACTTATCGCAGGCGGAAAACTCAGCTATGTATTTTCTCTTCCATTAGATAAAATTAACTTTCAAAGCATTTCAAAATTAGTCGACAAAGAATATGATGATTGTTGTTGTGCTTTAGGAATTCCTTTAAGACCGTTAGATAAAAAGATGTATACATACAAAACACGAAACATAAAAGTTTTAATATTAGGAATTACTAAATATTCAATGCCGTTGATTGCGGTTTTCCTATTATCAGTAATTCTAATTGTACTTTTTGAATACTTCTTTCTTAACGGATAACTCCTGCTTTGATAAGCATTGCTATAATCAGCAGAAGTAAGCTAATTGCGTTGAGAATAAACACTACAAACATTAAAAACTTGTTCAATTTTCATTCTCCTTTGCCCACTTAATCAGATCCATAATTTGAGCGTCGTGCTTATCAAGGTAGCTGTCTATTGTTTTATACAAATGGGCGGCTACTATTTTTATTGCTAATACTGCTGAAACAAAAGCTGTGCAAAGCATTAGCAGTCCTAAAATTATTATTACTTCCGTCTTTTCTTCACCTCCTAAGCTGATTTCTGCTGTTCGGCAAAGTTAGTTTCTGATAGTTTCTATGAAACAAGAAGGATTGTTAGTTCTTCCTAATAAGTAATCGGTTGAACAATTAAAAATATCAGCTAAACTCAAAAGTATATTAATGGGGATATTACCTTTTGTTTGCCAATTATAATAACTTTTACGTTCAATTTTCAACTTATTAGCAAGGTCTTCTTGTGTCATATTAGCTCTTGCTCTTTCGGCTTCAATATTTGGATATAAAAACAGCACCAATCTCACCTCCTTTATCGTATCAAGCAAAATACTCTTATTGCGTATTTACAAGCTAATTATATACGCGATAAGAGTATTTGTCAATATCTTTTACAAGTAAATTACGCACAAAGAGTATTGCAGATTTTTGTGCAATTACACTAATTGAATATTATTTTAATTATTCGCTTGACATTTTTACTCATTTAGAGTATTGTATTTATAGCAAATAAATCGTTTTATTGGAGGGAAAAATATGCTTGGAGAAAAACTTAGAGAACTTAGAACAGAACTTAATCTTAATATGAAACAAGCTTCCGAAAAATTAGGGATCTCATACACAACTTACGTTGGCTATGAAAAAAATGAAAGGGAACCAAACTCTGAAACTTTAATCAAATTAGCTGATTTTTATAAATGTTCTGTCGATTATTTAATAGGAAAAACTATAAGACTAAATTTTATTCCACATGAAATCGAAGAAGCTGAAATTAAATGCCCTTTGTGTGATTATGATTATGTCCATTTTATTAGAGTTTTATCGGTAAATTTCTCACAAGAAAAAAGTAGCGGAATGGCTATGGAATTTTTATGCGAGGATGGGCACAAATTTTATATTGTTGTTGAAACATACAAAGGTAATACATATATGGTAAATGTGGATGACAATAACAATATTTTAGGGTACACCTCGTTTATTAATAGTAACTCAGACGACAAAACAAACATTCACAAAGAAAAACTAATTACTAACTATGCGGCATTAAATAATTTTTGGAAAAAATAAACTTCTCGAATATTCAAATGATTTAATATGTAGTGGTAATTACAATAAAGTTTACAAAATAAAAACTGCCGCCCGAGACGGAAGTTTTAAGGAAACAACCGTTACAGACGACGATTTTAATAAACTTATGGATTTGCCTGATGTTGATGACTTAAAATAAAGTCTTGAAATTTTTTGTAAACTTCCCGTTCAAGCGGAGCAATTAAAAACTTGTTCCGCTTGTAGAGCTCCTGCATTCGTTGCCAGCGATATTCCGCTGCAGTTTGACTTATATCACAGAGCTGAGATATTTCGTCAGCACTTTTGACCTTTAATCCCCACAACACACAAGCCGGAGCAAGTAGCCTGCTTGCAAATACATTTGCTTCCTGTTCAATGGGATTGTCATTTGGCGAGATTTCTCGGTTGATAAGTTCATAGCGGCCAACATGGCCAAGCATAATGTGTCCGAGCTCGTGAGCAACGGTAAAGCGTTTCCGCTGTCGGTTACAGTCTTGCCGTACAAGTATGATAGGCTGATTGTTAATGACGGTGCATTTACCGTCATTGCCCTGCTCAAACTTATCATAATACTTTACTGCAATGCCGAGCTTGTAACACAGTTCAACAATATTAACAGGGAGTTCTCGGACGTTTTCTTTTAACAGGATTTCCCACGACATATTTCGGGACTTCTGATACTTTTTATAATCCATAAAAATCACCTCGTAACTATTATGGATTACAAAAATAAATTTACAGCAATAAAGCAATAACAAAATAAAAAACCGCCCACAGCGGCAACTGTGAGCGGTCAAAATAAGGATTAGAGAAGTAGGAACTCCTCGAATATTATTATATAATATTTGACATTATGTGTCAATGAGGAGGCTATTATGGGATTATTATCAAAATTATTTAAAAAGCCAAAATCAGAGGTAAAAACTCCTGCGATGCAACCGGAATCGGGCAAGTCGCACACGAAAGTTTTTAAAGTTGCAGGTGTTACCTTTCAGGGCAGGCAGAAGTTACTTAAACAACTCAAAACCGACAAAAAAGCAGGCAAAGTGCTTAATGTGCAGTTACAGGAATACGATTATAAAGGCGAGCCTGCAATCAAGGTGCTTGTCAACGGTTTAGATGTCGGCAATCTCCATATAGAAGATGTAGCTTTTGTTAAAGAAAATCAAGAGCGAATTCTTGGCATTAACGATTTTACAATTGGTGAACATTACGATGAGAACGATAAAGTAAGTTATAATGCAAAGGTTAAATGCTCATAGCAAATAAAATTAAATAAAATAAAACCGACCCTGACCTGTTGGCGCAAGTCAGAGCGGAAACCACCACACGCAGGGTGCAGTGATACTACTAAAAGCAATAATATTGTACCACAATCCCCTGAAATTTTCAAGCATTGAATATCAGGGGATTTTTGCACCCTTTTTAAAGCAAAAGGAGTGTATTACATTATGAAAAAACGAAAAGACGGTCGCTATCAGAAGAACATCTATATCGGTCGGGATGAAAACGGTAAACGAAAGTACAAATCCGTATGCGGCACATCACGAAAGGAGGTTGAAACGCTTGCCGCCGAATTAAAACAAAAACTCGGCAAAGGCATAGATATCTCATCTGATGATACATACGGATGTTGGAAAAAACGCTGGCTAACGGTTCAGAGGTCACTGCAAACACCACAGCAATACAAAACGCTTGAACGGTATCTCAAACATTTTACAGAGCTTGAACCTTACAAAATCAACAAGCTGACAATTGCCGATTTTCAGGAAATCGTGTTCGACTTAGCCGCTAAGAACCCTACAACAGGCAAACCCACAGCGAAAAAGTCGCTGAAAGAGTTCATCGCAACCGCAAGCCGAGTGTTTGAGTATGCTATTGAAAACCGAGCTATCGACTTCAACCCACTGAAATATGTCAAAATATCAAAGAATGCGGCAAAGAAAAAAGAACGCAGAGCCTTGTCACCTGAAGAGCAAAAGCTAATAATCAACACTCCGCACAGAGGAAGATTGCCGGCAATGATTATGTTACTTGCAGGACTGCGAAGAGGTGAATGTCTCGGCTTGCAATGGGCGGATATTGACTTGAAACGCAACAAAATAAATGTTCATCAGACTTTGGTTCTTGACGGAAACAATTCTTACATAAAAGCAGGAGCGAAAACAGAAGCAGGTGTCCGCAAGGTTGATATTCCGACCGTTCTGTCAGACTATCTGAAAAGTCTTGCACCCCACTCCCCATTTGATTATGTAGTCACAACCACCAAAGGCAAACTTATGACAAATTCAGCGTGGCGGAGATTGTGGGAGAGTTACATCAATTGCCTAAACCTTGAAGCATTCAATTCACAGCAAGGCAAAATTGTTGGCATTGCTCCACGCAGTAAATACTGCCCCGACGGTATTCCGCAGGTCATAGAACCGTTTACAGCTCATTGTCTTAGACACACCCACGCAACAAATCTTTTCTATTCGGGCTATGATATTCTCTACATTCAACACCAGTTAGGGCATACCAAACCCGAAACCACCTTGAACATTTACACGCATTTAATGCAAGATGATACTGAAGCACCTGCGAAAAAACTTGATGATTTTCTCAATCGTAAAATAAGCTAAAAAAATAAATGCAAGGCAAATGTTAGGCAACTGAACTTGAAAAGTCCGATAAACACTAAGCTTTTCACACATTTATTAAGTGGTTTGGGACCAAGATGCCGCAGGTTCAAGTCCTGTCACCTCGACCAAAAAGGTGGTTTTTTAACCGCCTTTTATTTTTTGCCAAAATTACTTAAAACGCCTTAAAAGTGGCTTAAACACTGGGTTTTTGAGATTTCAAAAATTCAGTTGAGTAATTTTGAATTAAGTTAAAACAAGATAAAATGCAGTCAAACTTACTGTCAAACTTACTGTCATTTTAGTTTGCCTGCCGATTTTCAAGGAAACAAGATAATATATTTTTAAAATTTATTACATCGTAACACAAAAGATTTTTTATTATTAAAACAACAAAGAGGTTAAGCAATTTTTTCTAATGCTTAACCTCTTTTTTTTATTTTGTTGATTACAGAGCATTCCCATATCATAATTACCCTCTTCAGGAGTTATAACTTTTCATATAAATACCTTCTTTAATATGTTTATATTGTACCATAAATCCTAACTAAATTAAATACTTTCTTTAGTATAATATTTATTTTTAGCATAGAAAAAGAGGGTTCATAAAGAACCCTCTCTTCCCAATAATTTTCTTTAAGGATTTATACTTGCTATTAAATTAATACCCTCTCACTTAGTTGATAGGAACTTTCTTATCCCAGTGATCATTTTCAGATACTTCCTCGTCGTAAGCTGGAGTGATTGTTTCGGTCCAGGCTGGAGTAATAACTTCTGTGTATGCTTCTTTCCAATGACCGTCTTCTACTGTTTTTGTGCCTACCTGAACCTGCTGTTTTTCAGCGTGATATGAGCCTCTGCCACCATTTTCTCTTACTTCCCAAAGAAGATGGGTCTTTCTCTGCTTAGCATCTGCTAACTGTTGACCGCAATCATTGCAAACATCTACCCAATCATAATCATACACTGGTTCCTCGTGAGTACCTGTTACAATCCACTCTTTATCGTGAAGTTTTGCACTGCAGGGTGATATTTTGCACAGCATCGTGGTGCTTATAGTACTTGTATTTCGGAGCCTCAGTCGCTGTAGTATTTGACGCTGGCTTATTATTTGAAGAGTTGCTCGGCTTGGACGCTGGCTTCTGGTTGTTACTTGAAGACTGCTATCATTCTTGGTGTTTGAAGAAGTGTTGTCTTTCTTTGATGTATTTGACTTGGTATCTTCTTTCTTTTCGGTGTTACCCTTGTTGCTGTTGTTTTTGTTAGATACTGTAGTTTTTACATCGTCAACCTTAACTGTAACTGTCTTACCGTCATCGGTTTTTACTTCTACTTTGCCGTCTTTTACTTCGACTTTCTTACCGTTCTTATCAGTGATGTTGCCGTCTTTGTCGATTTTTAGACCGTTATCCTCAATAGCCTTGCTGACCTCAGATGATACAGTTGAAGTCTGTACGGTTGAAGATATTACTGACGGTTCTGTCGGTTCTTTCTCAGCGTTACAGCCTGCAAGAATGCTTATGCCGACTGCTGATGTGCCTGCAAGTATTGTAGCACCGCAGACAACGGCAATTACCTTGGTTTTTACTGTCGCAGTTGCTGTTGCCTTTACAATAGATGAAACTGTTGACTTTGCACCTGTTGCAATGCCTTTTGTTGCAGATGTTGCAAGTGTCTGTCCGTTCGGGAGCTTGATTGTAATGTTCGGTACTGCAAGGCTCTTTGCTTCTTCCTTGAAAATAGTTGTAAAGAAAGGTACAACAACAACACCGTGAAGCCTGTCACCGCTTTTGTTTTCGTAATCTTCAATTGCAGTTTTCATCTTTGCCCTTGAATAATTGAGCCTTGAAAGCACAGTACCCCTTGAACATTCAAAGACTTCTGCGATTTCATCAACAGTCATTTCATTAAAATAGTGCATAATCACTGTCTGATACTGAACATCGGACAGTGCTTCCTGCATAATCGAAAGAATAATTTCTCTCTTTGCCTTGTCTGAAATGTATTCTTCGGGAATTGATATACGCTCGTCAACTATTGCCTGATTTTCAAAAATTTCATCGTCCAGTTGGATTTCACCTTTACCTTTCAAATAATTTTTGCACTTATTAACGGCAATTCTGTTAAGCCAACTTCTGATTTGTGATGATTTTTCCAAAGATTGGATTTTTAAAAAAGCCGTTATGTAAGTTTCCTGCATAATGTCCTGTGCGGTTGTTTCGTTCTTTAAAAAGCTGATACAAGTAAACCACACTTCACGCTCTGTAAGCTTGTAGAGCTTTTCAAATGATTTGTTATCTCCCTTTTTAATTTTCTCTACTAAGTGGGAAATGTTCATAAAATAACCTCCTCTCATTTCCTTTCATAATATAGACAATTTAAAACGGCTTTTGATTTTATAAAATCCGAAAAAATTTTAAAATTTTTCAAATTTTGTCGATTTTTTTAAAAAGCAAATATTTTTCGCATAAAACAAAAAGTGCGTAGCTGAAGCTACGCACGAAAAATACATAGCTTTGATTGTTGCGACACAATATTTCACTTATAAGGTGTGAAAAGTAAAGCCTGCATTTTTACCGAAATAAAAACACACACTTAGGTGAACTTAAAATTAAATTTTTGTTTGGCATTTTTATTTTAGCATACAATATGTGAAAATTCAATATTATTTTAAATTAACTTTTAAAATTTATGTAAAAGAATTTAACAATATCAATTCCGTACTATCATATTTCTGTTTATCAAACATCCCGTTTACAAGCAAAAGTATATCGTTGTATCATTGTTATTATACAGAATTAAATTTGCATAAAAAATCAGGCAATCGTTATGACTGCCCGATTTGTTTTTGGAAAATTTACAATTTTAATCCTATTTATGCACTGTTTTACACGCACTAACCGTAATCAAAGTGCCATGACTTTTTGAGAGATTTCTGCCGGGGATGACACTGTGCCGACGCATTTGTAATTTTCGGTTTCTTCCTTGGTTTTAAAGCCCCAGCCGTATAGCACAGCGAGGAAGTCCATACCTATTTCTTCCGCACCCTTTGCCTCGATTGTGCTGTCGCCGACAAGGATACTTTCTTCAACGGAAACTCCTGTCTGCTCACACGCCTGCAAAAGCAGATGACTCTTTGTGAGGTTTGTACCGACATCTGTTGCACATACTGCGTCGAAAACATCCGACGCCTCGTAGATTTCAAGAATATCCGTTGTGAACATTCTGTGCTTTTGAGTTGCTATTGCAAGCTTAAAACCGCTTTTCTTGAGTTCACGAAGAGCGTCATAAATTCCGTCATAGACGGTGAACATCTCTTTTCCTTTCTGGGAATAAAGTTTACTGTAATTCTTTACGGCATATTCAATTTCGTCATCACTCATATTAAAGAGCGTTTTAAATCCGTATTCAAGCGGTGCGCCGATTACTCCGTAGAGTGCGCTGTGTTCAACAGGCTCATAGCCCATTGCAACTGCCGTTGTATTGAAACAATATAAAATTCCGGGGGCTGTGTCGGCAAGAGTGCCGTCAAAGCCAAAAATAACTAATTTTTCATAAAACCACCCAATCTGCAAATAGATAAATTCATAAACAATTTTTTACAAAAGTCTTTGTCCTGCAAATATGGAAATACATCTCAAGGGGAATTATACCATTTTACGGAGATAAATACAATACTAATTTCTCCACAAGTATTAATTTGGGAATAAAAGTGCTGAAAAATATGCAATTATTGTTCTTTTGCAAGCATATGCCAATCGAAACAAGTCGAAAACCAGAGCTTTCAACTTACTTTATTTCTTGACAACATCGTGCGTGCGTTATAAAATTGAAGTACATTATATTGAAAGGTTATTTTATTATGACTTCTGCAAAGCATAAAAATCCGCCTGCCAAACCCAAAGAAAAATATTCGGTGCAGCAGGCGCTCACAAACTATTATCTGCTTATTATGTTCACGCTTTTTCCGTTGTTTTTTACCGACGCATATTTTAACATCAGGCATGACAAGTATTACTTTTTCATTATATTGACGGGTATTCTCGTTATTGCGGAATTTCTTATTATTATGACCGCAAGCGTTGATAAACCGCCGGAAGACTCAAAGCTTGAAAAGCCTAAACCAAAGCATTTGTATGAAGAGCTTTCGTTTATGGACTGGGCATTTATTGTATTTTTAGGAATAAATGTCATTTCAACGCTGTTGTCCGCAAGTCCTTTGGATGCGCTTTTAGGCACTGACGGACGAAACAACGGACTTGTGCTCATGGCATTTTACACCGCAGCATATTTTATGATTACAAGGTGCTTTAAATATTTTGAATACATATTCGTTGCGCTTGCGTTCGGTTCAATGATAGTTTATGCACTTGCGGTGCTTAACTCATTCTATATTGATCCTCTCGGGATGTTTACTCTTCTCACCGACCAACAGACTATTACCGACTTCACTTCAACAATCGGCAACAAAAATCTGCTTTCAAGCTACATCTGCATCGCTATGCCTGTTATGATTGCAATGTCGGTTATCACGGAGAAAACCTTGCTCAGAGTAATTTATCTTGTAGCAACAGGATTTGGCTTTGCGGCTCTTATGACTGCCGACAGCGATTCGGGCATTCTCGGTATGGCTGTATTTATGATTATTTACCTTGTATGGTTTTCAAACAGCCTTGTCAGACTGAAAAGATTTTTTCCTTTCGGCAACTGTTATGCTGTTGTTTGCAAAACTGCTCAGATTGTTCTCGCTCTGCTTTGGCGACAAAAACAAGGGCTTTGATAAGTTTCAGGAAATTTTCGTTTTCTCAGGCATCGGCTGGATATTGCTTGCAGCTTGTGCCGTTATTACAGGGATTTTGTATCTTATTGATTACAAAAAACCAAACATCACAATTTCAAAAGCCGTGCCGATTGCTCTTGCCGTTGTATTCGGACTTTGTGCTGTTGCCATGATAGGAATTATGGTTTATTTCAGCTGTATTGACACCAAAACCGACCTCGGCAGTTTTGAAAGAATTATCCGCTTTAACGATATATGGGGTACGCACAGAGGCTTTATGTGGATAAGGTCGATATGGATTTTCGGCGACGCTTCATTCATTGAAAAGCTGTTCGGCGTAGGTCCGGATATGTTCTACTCCGCATTCAGTCCGTACTTTGACGACCTTTCAAAATACGGTGACAGCTCAACAAATGCCGCCCATAACGAATATCTAAACTACCTTATCACAATCGGAATTACGGGACTTCTCTCCTATCTTGCCATTGTGTGCGGTACGATTAAGAACGCAGTTAAGTATGCAAAGGAAAATCCGATGCTGATTGCGTGCGTTTCGGCTGTTATCTGCTATGCTGTTCAGTCTGTTGTAAACCTTTATCAGCCGATTACAACTCCGCTGTTTTTCATCTTCATAGCTTTGTGCGAGGCTTTTGTAAGAAACGCCAAGGCTGAAAAATCTGCCGTATAAATATTATGACTGCATTTCAATTCGGATAAGAAGATTCTGCATTGACTCGTTGCGGTCACGGCGGTATCGTCCCAGCTCGTAGAGGCTGTCGGAATTTTTAGTAATTATATTGGGCTTTTCCGTACAGGTTAGTGTACACGAAAAGCCCATTTCTTTTATCAGCTTTTCGGTCAGGTCATTTTTTGCACCGAACGGATATACAAAGCAGGTCGGTTTTTTCCCTGTTGCATTTTCAAGCAAGGCTTGAGCTTTGACAACATCTTCCGTAAGAATAGATTTATATGCTTCGTCACTCTCCCCCGCTTTTGGCAAAACACCCTTTCGTGATTTCAAAGAATGCATATCGTACGAATGATTCTGAATTTCAACATAGCCCGAATCGGACATTTCTTTCATATCGTCAAAAGTTATATGACCGTAGGTCACGGAAATGTCCTTGGTTTCGGTGAATTTTTCGGACACTGACGCAATCGGAGATATGACCGCCTTGCAGTTGTATTTTTCGAGCAAAGGGAGTGCATAATAATAATTATTATAATAGCCGTCGTCAAAGGTCAGCATAATGCATTTTTCGGGCAATGATTTTTTGCCGTAAACATAATCGGTAAGGTCTTTTACAACAACGGTTGTGTAGCCGTTTTCGGCAAGATATTTTAAATCGTTTTCAAAAAGAGTCGGTGAAACGGTGTAGTCATTTTGCAATTTTTCATCCTTTAAAAGTGAGTGATACATTATTACGGGCAGTTTTACGCTGTCGGTATCAGCCGTTGTTTCTTTTGTTGCACCTGTCATTACCGATATTAAAATTACCGCAGACAGGAAGAATGCCGTAAAAATGATAATTTTTACTGTTTTGTTTGATTTCACTATATTTCCTCCCAATTATTTGTGCAAGATTTTTTATCTATAATTCTTTATTGTAAATATAATCAAACATCTGCGTGATAGAATATAGCCAAAGTTAATACTGATTACTGATTTTGGTCAATCGGTACTGACTAATATTGCATAAGGATTTATGAATTATGGCAAAAAGAAATTTCAGCTCAAAACGCAATGCAATTTACAACGCTGTGTGCGGTACGGACACTCATCCAAGCGCACGCTGGGTTTATGATAAATTAAAGCCCGAAATTCCCGACCTTAGTCTTGGCACGGTTTACAGAAACATTGCTCTTTTTAAGGATGAAGGAAAGGTCAGCGTTATATGCAATGTAAACGGTGAGGAGCGTATTGACGGCAACACAGAGCCGCACCCCCACTTTGTCTGCAACAAATGCAATGCAGTTATTGATGTTGAAGACAATCAAAATGCTGATGACCTTGAGTCACAGCTTGCCGAAGAGGGATTTAAGGTAGAAAACAGATTTGTTATCTACTACGGCATATGTCCTAAATGTTCGGCAGAAGTACACTAATATTTATTACAAAGGAGAAGTAATTATGAAATGGTATTGCACAGTATGCGGTTATGTTTATGAAGGTCCCGAAGCTCCCGAGGCTTGCCCTGTTTGTAAGGCACCGAAGGAAAAATTTAAGCAGATGGACGAGGAGGCGTCTTTCGCAACAGTTCACGAGGTTGGCGTTGCTCAGGGCGTAAGCGAAGATATTCTCAAGGATCTCAGAGCTAACTTTGAGGGAGAATGCAGCGAAGTCGGTATGTATCTTGCAATGGCAAGAGTTGCAGACAGAGAAGGCTATCCCGAGGTTTCTGCCGCATTTACAAAGTATGCTTTTGAAGAGGCTGAACACGCTGCCAAGTTTGCAGAGCTTTTAGGCGAAGTTCTTACAGACAGCACAAAGAAGAATCTTCAGATGCGTGTAGATGCAGAAACAGGTGCTTGCGAAGGTAAGTTTGACCTTGCAAAGCGTGCAAAGGCTCAGAACCTTGACGCTATTCATGACACGGTTCACGAGATGGCAAAGGATGAAGCAAGACACGGCGCAGGCTTTAGAGGTCTTCTTAACAGATACTTTAAGTAATCATTAAAACAATAAAAAATCAAAAAAGTCAGCTTGATAATCGTATGACCAACAACTAACCGATTACACAACAGACTTTGAACAGGAGATTTGATAGTATGAAATATGTATGCGATGTTTGCGGATATGTTTACGATCCTGAAATCGGCGATCCCGATAACGGCGTTGATGCAGGCACAGCATGGGAAGATGTACCCGAGGATTGGGTATGCCCTCTCTGTGGTGTAGGCAAAGACGAATTTTCCGCAGAAGAATAATTAACAAATTGGCAATTTGGGAGCAGGCAATGCTTGCTCCCTTTTGCGTGTACGGGAGTAAATTATGAAAAATTAATTTCGTGGAATGTAAACGGACTTCGTGCCTGTGTTACAAAGGGCTTTGAGAACTTTTTTAAAGATGTTGACGCAGATATTTTCTGTCTTCAGGAAACAAAACTTCAAGAGGGACAGATTGACCTCTTGCTTGAAGGATATCATCAGTATTGGTGCTATGCCGACAAAAAAGGCTATTCGGGAACAGCTATGTTCACAAAGGAAGAGCCTTTGAATGTATGTTACGGGATCGGCATTGACGAACACGACCATGAGGGCAGAGTTATCACGGCAGAATTTGACAATTGCTTTGTTGTCACCTGCTACACTCCAAACTCGCAAAGCGAGCTGAAAAGGCTTGATTACCGAATGAAATGGGAAGATGATTTCAAGGCATATCTGAAAAAACTTGAAGAAAAAAAGCCTGTTATTATGTGCGGTGATTTGAATGTTGCACACAAAGAAATTGATTTGAAAAATCCGAAAACCAACCGTAAAAATGCAGGCTTTACCGATGAAGAGCGTTCAAAGATGACAGCGTTGCTCGATGACGGATTTATCGACACCTACCGCTATTTCTATCCCGATACAGAGGGCGTGTATTCGTGGTGGTCATACAGATTCAAGGCTCGTGAAAAAAATGCGGGCTGGCGTATTGACTATTTTATCGTTTCAAAAGCTCTTGAAAGCAAGCTTGACGGTGCAAAAATCCATACCGAAATTTTAGGTTCTGACCATTGTCCCGTTGAACTGACGATTGACATTTAAAAAGCAAAATAAAAACCCGACACAGCATACACCGTGTCGGGATTTTTGTATATTATGAAAAATTTTCAAGACCGACAATATACTTTTGAATAAGGGTTGCGTCAACAACTGAAATTTCTCCGTCACCGTTCACCTCTGCAGACTTTTTCTGCAGGTCTGTAAGTTTTTCAAGACCGACAATATATTTCTGAACAAGGGTTGCATCTACAACCGAAATATCACCGTCGCTGTTCACATCTCCGATTGGGAAAATTTCAACATTCTGCGTTACATCGGCACTTAAAACCTTGACCGTATACTCTCTGTCAGCGTGTGATTTTTTTGAAACTCTCATCGTGTATGTTCCGTTTGCCACGCCCGAGATTGAATAGTCAGTGCTGTTGCCTTTTACGGTTGTTTCATATACCGCAACTCCCGATTTTTCAAGCTGAATTGTGACCGTATCATCTGCGGTCAAATAGCTTTTTGCAGTACCCTTTACGGTTGTACCCGATGCAATGCTGTTGAACTGAATACCGTTCCTGTCTGCATAAGTCTGTGCCTCTGTACCGCTTGTTCCGTAAATTACAAAATTGGGAATGACTTAGGGATATGAGAAAGGATCATCAGGGTCGACAGGATAGTAACCTATAGCTTGTACGCCGATATGAGTTACACTTGCAGGGACTGTCACACTCTTGATTTTTCCCTATAGAGAAAAATACTCCCTCACCTATATACTGCAAACCGTCATTGAG
>ENA-OQJN01000065-OQJN01000065.1-human-gut-metagenome-genome-assembly--contig:-NODE-65-length-51492-cov-4.936961_pt1 | contig 51492 bp, 44 predicted proteins | sample MGYA00242610_ERZ504777 | MGnify/ENA primary metagenome ERZ504777 (study PRJEB26092, sample SAMD00036350) | human gut metagenome | host: Homo sapiens | study: EMG produced TPA metagenomics assembly of... | reverse complement strand
CAAAGGGAGAGCCTGAACCTGACCGTCAGGCTTTTGCCTCTCCCTTTGGGAGAGGTGGATTTGCGAAGCAAAGACGGAGAGGGCAAGCCCGTTCCAAAAGGAGATCACACCTATGTATACGATAAAAACACTCAACGCCATCAGCCCGGTGGGTCTGGCCAAGCTGAACAAAAACCTGTTCGACGTCTCGGTGGACACCGACGCCCCCGACGGCATCCTTGTCCGCAGCGCCGATCTGCTGAACACCACCTTCAATGACAACCTGCTGGCCATTGCCCGCGCCGGTGCCGGTGTCAACAATATTCCTCTCGACCGGTGCAGTGAGCAGGGCATCGTGGTGTTCAACACGCCCGGTGCCAACGCCAACGCTGTGGCGGAACTGGTCGTCGGTATGCTCATCGCAGGCAGCCGCAATGTGGCTGCTGCCGCCCAGTGGACTCAGGGTCTTGCCGGCGACCCCGCCATGGCAAAGAGCGTGGAGAAGGGCAAAAAGCAGTTCGTGGGCAACGAGATCAAGGGCAAGACCCTCGGCGTCATCGGCCTGGGGGCCATCGGCTCCCGCGTCGCCAACTGCGCCATCGAGCTGGGGATGAAGGTCTACGGCTATGACCCCTATATCTCCATTGATGCCGCGTGGAACCTGAGCAGTCAGGTCCGTCACTGCGTCAACCTGAATGATATGCTGCCCCTCTGCGACTACATCACCATCCATGTGCCGTATCTGCCCACCACCAAGGACACCATCAATGCCCAGACGCTGGCCCTCTGCAAGGACGGTGTCAAGCTGCTGAACTACGCCCGCGGTGAGCTGGTGAACACCGACGCCCTGCTGGAAGCCCTTGACACCGGCAAAGTGTCCTGCTATATGACCGACTTCCCCACGGAAGCTCTGCTGGGCCGTCCGGGCGTCATCTGCACGCCTCATCTGGGCGCTTCCACCCCGGAGGCCGAGGACAACTGCGCGGTCATGGCCGCTCAGGAGCTCAGCGACTACCTCAAGAACGGCAACATCACCCACTCGGTGAACATGCCCGAGGTGCATCAGCCCCGCGCCGGCGGCAAGCGCATCTGCATCATCCACAAGAACGAGCCGGGCATGATCAGCCAGATCACCGCCCTGACCACGGAGGCGGGCCTGAACATCGAGAACATGGTGAACAAGAGCAAGAAGAAGATGGCCTACACCATGCTGGACGCCACCGGTGCCGTGAATGATGTACTGGCCGCAAAGCTCTCGGCCATCCCCGCCGTCGTCCGGGTGCGCATCCTGTAAACAGAAAAATATCATCCGGGCTGCCGTGCGGAAAAGCACAGCAGCCCTTTTGTCTGAATCCCGTCATTGACCACAGCGGGGATTTGCGGTAAAATCATATCAGCCGGAGTGTCAGCCTGCACGGCCCGCCCGGCTGAAGATGATGAATACAGGAGGTTTGTCCATATGAAGGCCAAAAGATTGCTTTCGCTGCTTCTCACAGCATCCCTCATGCTGAGCATGGTGACCCCGGTGCTGGCCGCCTCGGCAGAGACCGAATTGCCCCGCGCCTCTCAGACCCGGCTGGAAGAGACGAATGAAGTCGTCTCCATCCGTCTGCAGGCTGCCGGCAAGCTGGTCTATGGCTCCCCGTTCGAGCTGTCGGTGGTCACCCGCCCGGCGGACGCGCAGTATATCGGCGTGGTGCTGGGCATCAAGGGCGAAGCCAAGGGCTACGTCACCCTCGTGCTCTCCGATAAGCTCCGCACCCTGCTCAAGATGATACCCCTGCCCCGCAAGATGTCCAAGACCCCTGATCAGGTAGAAGAGTTCAATGTCTACGCCTATATCAAACAGCTTATCGACGGCAACGATGTCAGTGTGCTGCTGGGCGTGGCCGATGAGGTCGTCAAGGTGATGGATACCCTGAAATTCTATATCCCCACCCTGAAGGATATGTCCATGGGCCTGAAGCTCTCTCTCGAGCTCATCCGCCGCTACCTTCCCGAGGGCGCGTTCAGCCGCATCTATCTGGATGAGCAGCCCGTGGATTCGGGCAGATATATCGCGGGTGCCGTGGCGCTGGAATCCGGCGATCTGAACACCGCCGGTGTGGCCATGTTCAAGATAAAGCCCAAGACCGAGGGCGTCCGCCTCTACTGGGCCGAAGACCTGCCCGCCGGGATGACGCTGGCCGAGGCTGAGGCACACAATGTCGGCGCTCTGCTGGAGTCGGACGGCGTGGTGGTCGATAATGCCAAGGTCACCTGTACTTATAAAAAGAAGGGCCTGTTCAGCAGCAAGTCCACGGAGTTCCCGACGCAGCCGGGTATCTACACCCAGACGGCAACAGTCTCCGGCAACTATTCCTGCGAGAAGATCACACGGACCATCGTTATCAATTAACATCAAAAGAAAAAACCTCCTGTGCGTCAGCACGGGAGGTTTTTTCTGTCTTATTCACATCCGGAACCGCCAGCCCCAGCCGCCGCCACAGCAGCAGTTGCAGAGCAGATTGAGCAAGATCATGCTCCAGCACCAGCGCATCAGCCCGCCGGGCTGGGCGTAGGTGGTCTGGGTGCGGTAGGTCTGGCCGGGATTCTGCATCCGGCGCAGGTGCATCTGGTACTCGGTGTTATTGGGGTCCAGCTGAACGGCGCGGCGGGCGTCCTGCAGCGCGTCGATGCTGTTGCCGAGGCCCTGATTGGCCAGCGAGGAGAGGTAGTACCACCGCGCCGAGCGGCTGTTCATGCCGTCCAGCACCCGGCGGGCCTCCGCATAGCGGCCATTGGCCACAAAGTTGCGGGCCGCCTGCATCTCGGGGCTGTCAGAGCCGGAGTAGCTGGCCCCGCTCTGCTGCTGGTAGCCGCCGAAGCCGAACCCGAAACCAAACGGGTCGAACCCGAAGCCGAAATCGCCCTGCTGCCAGCCGTTCTGGCTGTAGCCCTGGTCGTATCCCTGCTGGTAGCCGCCCTGATAATAACCCTGCTGGCCGTAACTGCCGCCGGGCTGTCCGCCCATCTGGGGGCCGGTGTCACCCTTGGTGATGGCGTCGTAAGCTGCCTGCACCTCTTTGAAGTGCTCTTCGGCGGTGGGGTCGTTGGGGTTCAGGTCGGGGTGCCAGCGCTTGCACTTGGCACGGTAGGCTTTCTTTATCTCGTCGTCGGTTGCGCCGCGCTGGATGCCCAGCACCTCATAGGGATCTCTCATGGGTCTACTTCCTCACGTCTCTCAGGCCATGCGCGGCCTTTTCGTTCCATACAATATTACAGTCTACAGGACAGTGCCTGCAAAATCAAGACAAAATCCGCCTTTTGGGCGGAATTGGTTACTTTTTGGGGCCTCTTTGGCCTGTTTGCAGTTGTATTTGAGCCACACGCCGGAATACAGGATGTTCCGCAGAAGGTCCGCGTCCTCCACGCAGGGCAGACGCTCGAAGCTTCTGGCGCACCGGGCCAACAGCAGCTCGAAGATGTCCCGCATCTCTTCCTCGTAGCCGGGCTGACGGCTGAGGGGGCGCAGCGGATTGTATGCGCCCTTTTTCTCGTCCCGTGCCAGGTCATCGTAGGCGTCCAGCAGGTAGATGAATTTGCCCAGATGGAAGCCGATGCTCCGCAGCTCCGGCGACCAGTGGTCCTGCTTGTAGTCGAACAGCTCGGCCATCAGTTCGCCGAAGCAGCCCGACACAGCGTCGAGGTCCTCGCTGCCCTCGGCTTCCAGCTGAGCCAGCCGGTCGAGGCAGGTGCGGATGGCGCTGCACTGTCGGGGCCAGCGCTGTGCGGCGGTCTGAGCAGGGGAGTCCAGCAGCTTTTCGAAGCCGAGGCCCAGCAGGCTGCGGTCGTCGTTCCATTTATCGGCGGCGTTGTAGTAGTGGAGCGCCACGCTCATATCGGCGCAGTAGTCGGTGGGGCCGCTGTGCCGCCAATTTATCTTCCGGATGGGGTGGATGGGGCAGTGGCCGCTGCCGGTGACGCACTCGCTCTCACCCTCGTAGAGGCTGGAAAGCAGCAAATCCAGAAACGTCAGATCGTAACTCAGCGTCAGACGGCCCCGCAGGCCGTGGAGCGCACCGATGCGGCGGCAGAGGCCGCAGTAGGCCGTGCGGTAGCGGGCCTTGGCCTCGTCGTCCAGCGCGGCCTGATTCGGGATGACATATCCAAACATACGTTAGCTCTTCTTGATGAACTGGGTGCCGCAGCGGGGGCAGGAGATCTGGATGCGGCCCCGGCCCCGGGGAACGCGCAGCTTCTGGCGGCACTGGGGGCAGCGGTAATAGTGGTAGAGTCTGCGGTTGTCCCACTGGTCCTTCAGGCCGCTGAACTTATTGCGGATGCGGTCCTTCACGGCGTAGTATTTATAATTTTCTTCGGTGCGCTTGGAGATGTTGCGGCTGAACATCCGGTAGTAGCAGAAACCCAGCAGCACCACGCCGACGTACAGCAGCAGCGGCAGACGGGTGAGGATATAGACCAGGATCAGCACGAGAGAGGCGATGCTCAAAAACTGGTTCAGACCATCGGTGCCGTAGCGGCCTATCATGAACTGGCGTATCTTTTCCTTCATAAACGTCCTTCCTCATAAAAGAGGGCGGGTGCGCCGCCCCTCTGTGTTTTCTGCTTTCAGGATACCATGCAACCATGAGAAAATTTTGAACAGAGTGCAAACCTATCGTAAAGAGACGGCATTTAAGGGCCGCTCACTCCTCCCGGCAGCGGATGGTGAGGGAAGCTTCGGTGTCCAAAGCGCCCTCCATCCGGCAGTGGAGCTTGGCCGGGCCGGCCTCGCCGGTGGTGGCGAGATAGGTGCCTGCCATGCCGCCCCGCAGAGGGACGACGCTGGGGCCGAGGATGCGCAGCGGCCCCTCTACGCTCAGCTGAACGGCCTCACCACAATAGGGCAGGAGGTTGCCGTTCTGGTCGATGGCCCGCAGGCTCACGGCGGCACAGTCCCAGGTGGGGCCGTCGGTCAGGATGGGATTGTGGACGGTGCATTCCAGCCGGACGCTCTGCACCGGCTCCTTCACGACGGTGCGGACGGCCCGGCCATGCCACACGGCCTCGAAGCGGTAGACGGCGGCGGGGCTGCCCAGCACGCCGATATATTTGTAGTAAAGCTGCACCAGCTCGTTCCAGCTCAGGCGCAGCGAGTACATCCGCGCCCGGGACAGGGGCGAAAGCTCCATGGCGTCCCGGCGCATCTCGTTGAGGATGGCGGCCACCTGCGGTGCGGCAGTGCGGTCGATGCCCTCGTATTTCTCCAGCAGCAGGCCCACGAAATCGTGGATCTCGATGGGCGGTGGGGCAGAGCCGCAAAGCGGCCCCGGCGGTCGGGGTGAACTCGGCTACGAAGTCGTTGTCCCGGTAGAGCCGCAGGCTCTCGGCGTTGGTGAATGCCCAGCACGCCCCGCAAAGCCGCCCGGATGGTCGCCCAGCGCCATGCTGGATGAAATTTCGAGCACGATGTCGGAGGGGGAGCGGGGCGTCTTCTGGCTGGCGTAGACGGCGGCAGAAAGCTTCGGGCTGCGGAACATATCCATCACACCCTGATAGCTGATGCGGTCGCCGCTGCCGAATTCGCGGTGGGTGTTGTAGTCGGTCATGCACCAGCCGAAGCTGCCCGCCACGCCCTGCTGAGCGATGGTGTCGTTGAGGACGGCGGCGTAGCGCAGGGCCTGCGCCAGGCGGTGGGGCTCGTCGTCGAAGGGCTTGGCCGGGAACTGGGCGCCCTCGAACTCGCTGATGAGATAGCCTTTCCGGGTGTCGGGGGTGACGGCGGTGTGGGCCTCGCACCCGACGCCGCGCCCGTGGTAGGAGTAGTCCGTGTAGGCGTATACATCCTCCAGAAGCTGGCTGCGGCGGGTGCTGCGGGTACCGGCCGTGGGGCGGGTGGGGTCGAGGCGGCGGACCGTCTCGTTGGTGCGCTTATAAAAGCTCTCGTCGTCGGCGCTGCCGCTGACCCGCACGCCCCACAAAAAGATGCTGGGATGGCTGCGGCACTGGCAGACCATCTCGCGGCAGTTCTGCAGAGCCTGCGCCTTCCAGATGTCGTCGCCGACGTGCTGCCAGCCGGGCATCTCCACAAAGACCAAAAGGCCCAGCTCGTCGCAGGCATCGAGGAAGGCGGGGCTGGGGGGCGTGGTGAGGCGCACGGCGTTGCAGCCCAGCTGCTTTTTCAGGAGCTGAGCGTCCAGCCGCTGGATGCTGTCGGGCATGGCATAGCCCTGATAGGCGTAGCTCTGGCGGCGGTTGAGGCCCCGCAGCTCCACCCGCTGGCCGTTGAGGTAAAGCCCGCCCGCCACGAACTGCAGGGTGCGGAAGCCGAACCGGCAGCTTTTCTCGTCCAGCACCCGGTCGGGCAGGCCGCCGGTGCCGGGACGGATGAGCCGGACGGTCAGGGTGTAGAGGGTGGGGTGCTCGATGCTCCACGGATGGACGCTGTTCAGTGCGCCGGTGATGGGCAGCGACAGCTCGCCGGTGTAGAACGCCCGGCTGCCCGAGGGGCTGCGTATCTCGGCCTGTAACGTGCAGCCCACCGTCTCGCCCACGGTGGCCGTGTAGATGCGGAAACCGCCCTCGGCCTTCGTCTCGATGAAGATGTCCCGCAGGTAGGCGGGCTCTTTCACGTCGAGGCAGACGGCGCGGCAGATGCCGCCGTAGGTCAGAAAGTCCATCTGCCCGCCGAAGGGCGGGATGTTCAGATCTTCGCGGCTGTCGCAGCGGACAGCCACCACGTTCTTCTGGCCCAGATGGAGAGCGCTGGTCAGATCGACGGTAAAAAGCGGTGTAGCCGCAGCTGTGGTGGAACACCCGCCGCCCGTTGCAGAACACCGTGGCGTCATGGGCCACGGCTCCGAAGGTGAGCAGGACGGTGCGGCCCTCCCATTCTTTGGGCGCAAAAAACTCCCGCCGGTAGCCCGAAAGCTTCTGGTAGTCGTTCTCGTTGCAGTAATTGTAGGGCAGGGCCTTGACCGTGTGGGGCAGGCGCACCGGCTCAAGGGTCAGCTCCGGGCATTCCGGCCGCACGATGGCGGGGTCAAAGACCGGGGTAAAAAGCCAGCCGTCGTTCCAATCGTAGTGTTCCATGGCAAATGTTCTCCGTGGCAAAATACTTTAGTTCCTATGCTACCACAAAGTTATGAACGAAAAAAGAATCCGGGCCGGATTTTATCGGTTTCTGAATAAAATTTAGCCCTCTCAGTCTCGCATCCGCTCGCCAGCTCCCCCAAAGGGGGGAGCCACTGGCGTGTCGGATAGGTCAAAGCGAGACGAGAGGGCCAAATTTTTCGGACACGGCATTGCCCTGCTGTCCACGGAAGCAAGGCTATCGCTTTTGCGCAAAGATAAGCCTTCAGCAGACAGAGAAATGTGGCCCGGCTTGCCAATGGCTCTCCCACTGGGAGAGCTGGCGCGCCAGCGCCTGAGAGGGCTTCAGCGTATAAAGTTGGTCATGGGTCTGCGGGGATTCTCCGGGTGCTGGATGCCTGCGGCTTTGCCGGCCTCGATGCACCGGAGCAGCCAGGCCATGTTGCGGCCCAGCTCCTGCATGACGGCGCAGCCCTCGGCGTCCTGCAGCACCTGCTCGGGGTTCGAGCCGTGGACCATGGGCCAGTAGGAGCCGCTCACCAGCGGCATATGGAAGAACTCGGGGTACTTCACCAGCTGGTCGAGGGTGGATGTGGTGCCGGCGCGGCGGGCCGAGCAGCAGACGGCGGCGGGCTTGTAGGCCAGATACCTGCCGCCCGCGTAGGCGAGACGGTCCATGAAGCTGGTCATGTTGCCGGAGGCGGAAGCGTAATGCACCGGCGTGCCGAAGACGAAGGCGTCGGCAGTCCTGGCTTTCTCGATGGCCTCGTTGACCACGCCGCCGAAGACGCAGCCCTTGCCGGCGGCACAGCCGCCGCAGCCGATGCAGCCGCCCACGGGCTTTGTGCCGACGTTCAGGATCTCCGTCTCGATGCCGGCGGCGTTCAGCTCCCCGGCGATGAGGCTCAGTGCGGTATAGGTGCAGCCCTTCTCGTGGGGGCTGCCGTTGATGAGCAGGACTTTCATGATAAATACTCTCCTTTTGTACGCCCGAAAAAGCGGCGTTCTGGTATGATTTTAGCACATTCATGACCGTAACGCAACGAATCATGACGCTGCCCTTGACAAAGACCGGCGGTATGACGATAATATGAAGTTACGATAACAGGAAAGACCCGAAGGAGGCCAAAACCATGCGAGTCATTGCAGGAGAAGCCCGCGGCAGACGGCTGGAAGCGCTGCCCGGCACGGATATTACCCGCCCCACCCTCGATCAGGTGAAGGAGGCGATGTTCAGCATCGTCCAGTTCGACCTGCCCGGAGCCCGTGTGCTGGACCTGTACGCAGGCAGCGGCCAGCTGGGCATTGAGGCGCTGAGCCGGGGCGCTGCCCGGTGCGTGTTCCTGGACGAGAACCGCGAGGCCGTGAACATCGTCATGAAGAACTGTAAGAACTGCGGCGTCTTCGACCGCAGCCGCGTCAACATCGGCGAAGCGGCCCGCTTCCTCTCGGCCTGCCGGGAGCAGTTCGATCTGGTGCTGCTGGACCCGCCCTTCCACAACGGCACGCTGGAAAATATCCTCCCCATCGTGGACAAGTGCGTCGCCCCCGGCGGCATCGTCATCTGCGAGAGCGAGACGAAGCTCGTCCTCCCCGCCGAAGTGGGCGGCTTACAGCTGAAGAAGCAGTATAAGTACGGCAAAGTCCTGCTCTGGAAATATGTGAGGCCCATGGCAGACGCCGCAGAGGAAGAAGGAGAAGCGTGATGAACGTCAACGAGCTTTTGGATACCATCGAAGACCTGCTGGAAGAGAGCACCGGAATGCCCCTTTCGGGCGGCAAGCGCATCGTGGATGTGGAACAAATTCGGGACTATCTCGATGACATCCGCGCAAACCTCCCCGTGGAGCTGCGTCAGGCCCAGTCCATCGTCAGCGACCGCGCCCAGCTCATCGAGTCGGCCAACGCACAGGCACAGGCCATCGTCAAGAAGGCAGAAGAGCGCGCCCGCATCCTCGTGAGCGAGGCCGAGATCGTCCGCGCCGCCCAGCAGCGTGCGTCCGAGATCGTCTCCGCTGCCCAGACCGAGGCCCGCGCCGTCCGCCAGACGGTCACGGATTACTGCGATAATATGCTGAAAACCACCGAGGAGACGATGTCTGAGAACGCCGCCCAGGTGAAAAACGTCCGCGCGAACCTGCGCCAGACCCCCCGCCGCGGCGTGTGATGGGCCGCTCCTGACCTGAATCCAGTCCCCTGCGAGTAAAAATGACGATTCGCAGGGGCTTTTTTTGTAACATTTTGTAGGAAAAAAGCGCAGGAAAAAACTTGCATTCGGCGTTTCGATTTGCTAAAATAAAATAGAGTCGTCAGGTATCTTGACAGAGCAGAAAACGGGACAAACTCCCCGGGAGATGTCCGGCGTATCGGACGGCTCGGAACACGAAACGAAAGGAGGCTGGGCGGGATGACTCAGACAGAAGATTTGGCACAGTTCGACCCGGCCTCGTTTGAGCATATCCCCGTGCTTCTGAACGAGTGCCTCGACGGACTGAACATCGACCCGGCAGGCACCTATCTCGACGGCACGGCGGGCGGCGCGGGACACTCCCGGCAGATCGCCCTCCGGCTGGACGGCGCAAAAGGCGGGCGGCTCGTCTCCCTCGACCAGGACCCCGACGCGGTGCAGACCGCCAGGGCGCGGCTGGCCGGGCTTCCGGCCACGGTGGTGCAGATAAACTTCCGCTACGCCGGACAAGCCCTCGAGAGCCTCGGCATCGAGAAGATAAACGGTGCGCTGCTGGACCTCGGCGTTTCCAGCCATCAGCTGGACGACGCGGCCCGGGGCTTTTCGTACCGGGCAGACGCCCCGCTGGACATGCGGATGAGCCAGCAGGGGGAGACGGCGGCAGACCTCGTGAACACCGCCAGCCGGGAAGAGCTCTCCCGCATCCTGCGGGACTACGGCGAAGAGCCCTATGCATGGCAGATCGCCGGCCGCATCGTGGAGGCCCGCGAGACGGCCCCCATCGAGACGACTTTGCAGCTGGCCGACATCGTGGCCGGCGCCATGCCGCCTGCGGAGCGGCGCAAGAACAAGAATCCTTCGCGGCGCACGTTTCAGGCGCTGCGTATCGCGGTCAACCACGAGCTGGACGCTCTGGAGGAAGGTCTGGATACCATCTTCGACCACCTTGCCCCGGGCGGAAGGCTGTGTGTGATCACCTTCCATTCGCTGGAGGACCGGCTGGTGAAAAACAAGTTCCGCCGCTGGTCCACCGCCTGCACCTGCCCGCCGGAGTTCCCGGTCTGCGTCTGCGGCGGCAAGGCGAAGGCAAAGCTCATTACCCGGAAGCCCATCGAGGCCGACAAGCAGGAACTGGAGGAGAACCGGCGCAGCCGTTCTGCTCATCTGCGCGTTTTGGAGAAACTCTGAGCCGGATAAGACGCCGCTCAATGTAAGAGGAGGAGATCAACTATGGGTCAGCCAGCTTATGATATGTCGTCTGAGGTGCGTCGCAGAAAAGCGCCTCAGACTCAGCGCAAGGTCGCACTGCGGGTGGAAAAGGGCGGCAAACGCCGTCTCAGCCCGTTTCAGGCGGCCATGCAGCACGCACTTCAACTGATCTCGGTGGCGCTGCTGGCGGGCTTTGCGGTAAGCCTGCTGTGGAGCGAGGCCCAGTTGGTGGAGGTCAACGACCAGATCCAGAAGGCCAAAGCGGAACTCGTGAGCGAGCAGAGCCAGTACACCTACTATAACAGTGTCCTCAACAGCAAGACCAACATCACCAGCGTGGAAGAAGTGGCCGGGCGGCTGGGCCTCATGAAGATGGACCAGAGCCAGCTCACCTACATCCGCCTCGACAGCGACAGCGTACTGGTGCGCAGGGAGTCGGCTGTCCACCAGTGGACGGATTTCCTGCACGACGGTGCCATGACCATTCTGGCCTCCGTCCGCAGCGCAAAATAAGCAAACAGACAGAAAAGCGTGCGGCAGCGCACGCTTTTCTGGTTTCTGCAGGAGAATACCATGCAAAACAAGCCCTCCAACGACCAGCATAAGAGCATCTACTACCGCCTCCGCCGCAGCGACCCGCACGAGCGCCTCAGTGCGCGGCTGCGGCATTTCAGCTTCGGCGCGGCGGTATTTTTTGTAGTGGCGGCTGCGGGCATCGTCACCCACAGCCTGTATAACATCCAGATAAAACAGGGCGCGACCTTCCGCCAGTATGCGGCCCAGCAGCAGCTGCTGGACAGCACCATCCAGGCCACCCGCGGCGAGATCTACGACGCCTCCGGCATCACGCTGGCGTCCACCAGCGTAGTATGGACCATCTGGGCCGACCCCAGCTACAGCACGGCCCTCTTCACCAGCCAGACCGTCGAGGAGACGGGTGAGGCTGTCAAGACCGTGGACGAGACGACGCTGGCCGATGTGAGCCGCCAGCTCACCCTGCGGCTGCTCTCCGGCGACGGCGAGAGTCTGGACAGCGTAGATACCTCCTCGGCGGAATATCAGACCCAGTACCAGACCGTCCATGATGCGCTGGCCAAGAACGGCTCGTCCTATCAGGTTCTGGCCACCAAGGTGAACAACGCCGTCAAGCTCTCCATCGAGAAATACATCAGCGAATATAATAAAGATCACGCCAAAGCCAAGACTCTGGAAGACGGCACCGTCATCAAGAAGGGCCGCGTCTCCGTCTCTTCGTCCAAGAGCTTCCAGCGCGACTACCCCTACGGCGCGTTCGCCGCATCGGTGCTGGGCTTCTGCAACGGCGACGGCGAGGGCTTCTACGGCCTCGAAAAATCCTACGATGACACCCTTGCGGGCGTCAATGGCCGCACCATCACCCTCCGCAATGCCTACGGCAACGCCATCGCCGACGCCAACGCCACCACCTACGCCGCCAAGGACGGCTCCAATCTGGTGCTGTCGCTGGACGTCAATGTGCAGGAGGTCGTGGAGCGCTACCTCAACGAGGCCATCTACGCCAACACGGTCGAGAACCGCGGCGCAGCCATCGTCATGAACGTCAAGACCGGTGCCATCCTTGCCATGGCCTCGAAGCCTGACTTCGACCCCAACGCTCCGCTGGATTTCAGCGAGAACCTGGCCTATCTGAATGAGCAGGTGAACGCCGAGCCGGAAATTTACACCATCTACAAGAAAGACGCCAACGGCAGCTATCTCCGGGATGAGCAGGGCAAGAAGATACCGGAAGAGGACCCCGATTACACCGGAACCTACCGCGACATCCAGTGGAAGAACAAGACCATCACCGAGCTGTACTATCCCGGAAGCGTCTTCAAGGTCATCACGGTCGCCATGGGTGTGGACTCGGGCAAGGCCACCTATTACACCACCTTCAACTGCTCCGGTGCCTACGGCGTGGCAAAAGAGACGTATCACTGCGCCGGTAAGAAGTCCCACGGCGTCCAGAACCTCGCCGAGGCCCTCCGGAACAGCTGCAACATCTACCTCATCCAGCTGGGTCAGCGGCTGGGGCCCAGCGTCTTCTACGACTACTTCGACGCGTTCGGCTTCACCGAGCGCACCGGCGTGGATCTGCCCAACGAGACGGGCATGATGAAGTATTACACCAAGAGCCAGCTGGGCGAGGTCGAGCTTTCGTCTTCCTCCTTCGGTCAGGCAATGGCTGTGACCCCGCTGCAGGTCTGCACCGCCATCTCGGCAGCCGTCAACGGCGGCTACCTCGTCACCCCTCATGTGGTGGATAAGATAACCGACCAGAACGGCAACGTCGTCGAGGAGATCGGCGCGAACGTCCGCCGCCAGGTCATCAGCAAGAGCGCCAGCGAGACCATCCGCCAGATCATGGAATACGAGGTCGGCGACGGCACCACCACCGGCGGCGGCTCCAACGCCTACGTTGCGGGCTACCGCATCGGCGGCAAGTCCGGTACGTCCGAGCAGCTGAACATGGAGCGCCGCGCCGACGGCGACTACAAGAAGGTCGCCTCCTTTGCCGCCGTCCTGCCCGCCAACGACCCCGAAATTCTGGTCTACGTCATGCTGGACGACCCCAACAACGCCCATACCGACTATTCGTCCATCCTGGCTGCGCCTGTGGTCGGCAACATCATCAGTGAGATAGCCCCCTATCTGGGCATTGCCACCGACGGCATCGACCGCAGCCAGAACACCGTCAAGGTGCCGAACCTCGTGGGCAAGGAGTGGAGCAATGCGCAGGTCTCCCTGAATACCAAGGGCCTCAAGCATCAGCTCGTGGAGAGCGAGAGCGACCAGACCGCCGCCGTCGTCACCTACCAGTACCCCCACGCGGGCGCAGCGGTGGCCAGCGGCACCACCATCTATCTTTACACCGATACCTATTCCGGCAGCCACACGGAAGTGCCGGACGTCAGCGGCAAGAGTGCCGACTTTGCCCGCCAGATGCTGACCGCCGCCGGTTTGAACTGTCAGGTGGCGGGCGACAGCGCCGGTACCGTGCAGAGCCAGAGCGAGGCCGCCGGCTCCAGCGTCCAGAAAGGCACTGTCGTTACAATTACCTGTGGGTAATGCATCAGGCTCTCCCTTTGGGAGAGCTGGCGCGTCAGCGCCTGAGAGGGCAAGGCTGGTAAAAAAAATGGAACCGGCTTGGACAACATTATATGAGGGAGAATGATTTATGGAAAAAATCGCAGCAGACCTGCTTTTGAAGGGCCTTGCCCCCGAGGGCTTCGCCGACAGCCAGCCCATCGGCCTCGTGACCACCGACAGCCGCGAGGTCTGCCCCGGCTGCATCTTTGTGGCTTTCCCCGGTGAGCGCTTCGACGGCCACGATTTCGCGGCTAAGGCGCTGGAAGAGGGCGCGGCCTATGTCGTCCTCAACCATCCGGTGGAGGGCGTCCCGGCTGAACGGGCGGTTATCAGCCCCGACAGCTACCACGCCATGATGGTCATGGGCGCGAACTACCGCAGCCAGTTCCACCCGAAGGTGGTGGGCGTCACCGGCAGCGTGGGAAAGACCACCACCAAGCAGATGACCTACGCCGCCATCGCGGGCTTTGGCAATACCATCAAGACCGAGGGCAACCAGAACAATGAGCTGGGCCTGCCCCGCACCATCTTCCGCATCGGCAGGGATACGGAGTACGCTGTCGTCGAGATGGGCATGAGCCACGCCGGTGAGATCGAGCGTCTGGCAAAGTGCGCCCGCCCCGATGTGGGCATCATCACCTGCATCGGCGTGTCCCACATCGGCAATCTGGGCAGTCAGGAGAACATCTGCAAGGCGAAGCTGGAGATCTGCGCCGGCCTTGCCGAGGGTTCGCCCCTCGTGCTCAACGGCGACGACCCCTTCCTGCGCAAAGCCGCGCTGCCCACCCATGTCCGGCCCGTGTGGTTCAGCCTCGGCGACGAGAACGCCGACGTCTGCGCCCTCGATGTCCGGCAGGAGGGCGACGGCATGGCCTTCACCCTCTGCGATAAAAATGCAGGCCGCTATGAGGTGACGATCCCTGCGATGGGACGTCACAATGTGGCGAACGCGCTGGCCGCTTACGCCGCCGCCACCCGTCTGGGCCTTGCGCCCGAGGGCGTCATCGCGGGTCTGGCCGATTTCGAGCAGACCGGTATGCGCCAGAAGGTCGTCCACGCAGGCAGCATGGATGTCATTGAGGACTGCTACAACGCCAACCCCGACAGCATGAAGGCTGCGCTGGCGATGTTCAAAGAATACCCCTGCAAGCGCCGCTTCGCCCTGCTGGGCGATATGCTGGAACTGGGCGGGATGAGCGCGCCTGCCCACGAAGAGCTGGGCCGTCAGGCCGCAGAGGCCGGGCTGACCGCCCTTGTCACCTACGGCCCCGAGGCCGCACGGACGGCAAAGGCTGCAAAGGACGCGGGCCTCGCCGACGTCGTCCACGCCGAGGATTACCAGCAGGCTGCAGACGCTCTGCTGGCCCGGATGGCCCCGGGCGACGCTCTGCTGGTGAAGGCCAGCCGGGGCATGGCACTGGAAAAGGCACTGGCCCTGTTTTATCCCGTCTGCGCAAAGTAAAATACTTGGAGTATCGTTATTATGATTCGTTTTGCCTTGATCGTCGCCTCAACGCTGGGGTTCGTCCTCACGGCGGCGCTCGGGAATTTGATGACGCCGCTGCTGCGGGCGTTCCGCGTCCGGCAGGAGGAAAATGAGCCGCCCACGATGGGCGGGCTCTGCCTGATGGTGGGGACGCTGGCGGCGGTGGGCGTCGGCTGGACAGCGGCCTGTGTCGCCCAGCCGGAGCTGCTGGGGACCGAGAGCCTGCTGACCACCCGGCTGCTCATCGCTCTGTTCGGGGCGCTCTGCTTCGGGGCCGTGGGCCTGGCGGACGATCTGGTCCGGCTGCGGCATCGGTCGCCGCTGGGGCTGCGCCGCCCGGTGCGGCTGGCGCTGGAAGCGGCCTCCGGCACGCTGGTGCTGGCCCTGCTGGGGCTGAACCACTGCCTGCCCGATGGGCTGGCCCTGCCGGGGGTCGGCTACTGCACCCTCGGGCCGCTGGCCCCGGTGGTCTGGCTGGCGATTTTAGTGGCGCTGGCCGAGAGCGCCCGCACCGCCGACGGCATGGACGGCACGGTCTGCGGCTGCGCCTTCATCGCCATGCTGGGTCTCATGACGGCGATGACCCTCCTGGGCTGGTTCCCGCTGGGGGTCCTCCCGGCGGCGCTGGCCGGGGCATTGATGGCCTTCCTGCTCTGGAATTTCTACCCCGCAAAGCTCCGCCCCGGTGCAGTGGGATGCCAGTTTTTAGCCGGTGCGCTGGGCTGTGTGCCGCTGAGCGTCGGCTGGCCCGGGCTGACGCTCCCGCTGGCCCTGCCCTACTGGCTGGAGGGCGGCATGGTGGCTCTGCAGATCATCGTCTGGAAAGCCTCCGGCGGGCGGCGGCAGCTGTTCGGCACCGCGCCGCTCCACCGCTGGCTGGAAAAGCGGGGCTTTGACCCGGTGAATATCTTTTATATTTTTGGAGTCCTGGCAATGCTGGGCCTTGCGCTGACCTTGCAGGCGGCGCGGGCCAGCTGAGCCGGGACCCGATAAGGAGGGAATGCGGATGGCGACCATCCGGAGAAAAAAGTCTGAGTCCTTTGCCATCTTGTCGAGCCCCGGCCCCTGGCCGCAGGTGCTCATCAACTGGCTGGCGACGCTGGCAGTCATCATCGTGTTCGGACTCATCATGCTGTTCAGTGCCAGCTACACCACGGGCTACCTGCGGATGGGCGACAGCTTCTACTACATCAAGTCGCAGGTGCTCTGCCTGGGTCTGGGCCTCGCGGTCATGCTGCTCTTCTCCCGCATCGACCACCGCTTTCTGCGCAGGATGGTCGGGCCGGGCTATGTCGTCTGCATCGTGATGCTCATCGCGGTGCTGTTCAGTGCGCCCCTCAACGGCTGCCGCCGCTGGCTGCGCATCGGCTTTACCATTCAGGTGTCGGAGATCGCAAAGTTCGAGATGATCCTGCTCACGGCCCATCTGGCCGCGAAAGCGCCCCATCTGGAAAAGCTGGACCCCGCCTCCGGGCGGCGCGTCCCGGCAGGCCAGTGGCTCTATCAGCGCATCGTGCGGGAACTCATCGTCCCGCTGCTGCCCCTCATCCCTGTGGTGTTTCTGCTCATGCTTGAGCCCCATATGTCCGGCATCGTCCTGACGATGGCCATCTGCGGCACCATCCTGCTGCTGGGCGGCAGCGGCGGCATCATCACCTGGGCGGGCGCTGCGTCCGCTGTGCTGCTGCTCCGCACCGTGCTGGAGCACATCGACTCCATCCCGTACTTACAGAGCCGTCTGGACGGCTGGACCCACGACCTGAGCAAGATGACCGACCAGACCCTGCAGAGCCTCTACGCCATCGGCTCCGGCGGTGTCACCGGCCTCGGCCTCGGCAACAGCATCGAAAAACAGCTCTGGCTCCCCGAGAGCACCAACGACTTCATCTTCAGCGTCGTGTGTGAGGAGCTGGGCTTCGTGGGTGCCGTCATCGTCATTCTGCTCTTCGTGCTCTTCCTCGTGCAGGGGCTGTGGCTGGCCTTCCACGCCGAGAACCGCTACTGCACACTGGTGGGCATCGGCATCATGGCCCAAATTGCGTGGCAGGTGTTCTGCAACATCGCGGTCGTCACCAACACCCTGCCCAACACCGGCATCTCGCTGCCCTTCTTCTCCTCCGGCGGCACCAGCCTCATCCTGCTGCTGGCTGAGATGGGCGTGATGATAAACATCGGCCGGGGCGGCGAGCGCGCCCGCCTCGAACGGGAGAATCTCCGCGCCCAGCGGGAACAGCGGGAAAAAGAAAAGTCCGACAACACCATCCGGCTCGACCCCAACATGGGATATTGAGCACATCCAGATAAGGAGGAGATCACCATGCGTGTACTGATCGCAGCCGGCGGCACTGCCGGACATATCAACCCGGCTCTGGCCATCGCGGGAGCCATCAAAAAGGCCGACCCGTCCGCCGAGATACACTTTGCAGGCCGGAAGGAGGGGATGGAATACCGCCTTGTGACCCAGGCGGGCTACCCCTTCCACCACATCGAGATCACCGGTTTCCAGCGCAGGCTCTCCCTGAACAACATCAAGCGGAACATCATCACCCTCTGGAATCTGGCCCTCTCCGGCCCGAAAGCCCGGGCCATGATGAAGGAAGTGCAGCCCGACCTCGTCATCGGCTGCGGCGGCTACGTCTCAGGCCCGGTGGTGCGCTGCGCCGCCAAGAAGGGCATCAAGACCGCCATCCATGAGCAGAACGCTTTCCCCGGCGTGACCAACAAGCTGCTGGCCCCGGACGTGGACATCGTATTCGCCGCCGTGCCTGCCGCTGTGGAAAAGCTGGGTGCGCCCGAAAAGACGCAGGTCGTGGGCAACCCGGTGCGGCCTGAAGTGTTCGAGAAGGCAGGGGAGCGGGACGCCATCCGCGCCCAGCTGGGTGCCGGTGACCGCACCGTCATCCTCTCCTTCGGCGGAAGCCTCGGCGCCCGCCGTGTCAACGAGGTGGTGGCCGACCTCTGCGCATGGGAGCAGAAAGAGCACAAGCCTGTGCTCCACATCCACGCCACCGGACAGTACGGCGTGGAGCTGTTTCAAAATCTCGAAAAGGAAAAAGGCTTTGCTCCCGGCGAGAGCCTCGTGGTGAAGGAATATATCAACAATATGCCCGAGCTGCTGGCCGCTGCCGACCTCGTCATCAGCCGTGCCGGTGCGCTGACGCTGGCCGAACTGGAAGCCGAGGGCCGCGCCGCCATCCTCATCCCCAGCCCCAATGTGGCGGAGAACCACCAGTATTACAACGCCATGGAGCTGCAGAAGGCCGGTGCCGCTGTGGTCATCGAGGAAAAGGATCTGACCGGCGAGAAGCTGGTCTCGACCGTCTCCGGCCTGCTGGCCGAGCCGGGCAGGCTGGCTGCCATGGGCAGGAATGCCCGCACCCTTTCGGTGGACGACAGCCTCGACCGCATCGCCGACGCCCTGATGAAACTGGTCAAGACGCCGTGATTGATTCGGCAGCACTCTTGTGATAAAATAATCAGACGGAAAGGAGGCGACGCCGCACCATGCAGCAGGATCGGAACAAGAGCCGACGCCCCAGCAGTTCGATCCGGCAGAACAGTGCCCGGCGGCCAGGGGAAAAGCCCCCGCAAAGCCTATGACTGGACGCAGGACCGGCGTCCCTCGAATCAGGACCGCCGCCGGACGCAGGGCTATCAGGAGCAGACGCTGGACTTCTCGGGCGGCAATGTGACGTTCGAAAACCACAGCTCGGGATATGCGGACAACAGCATCCAGTTTCCCCAGCAGACGGCGCGGCGGCCCAATAACCAGAACCAGAGCCGCCGTCAGGGCCAGCAGAGAAGCCAGCGGCCCCGTCAGAACACGACTGCCTACCCCACAAATGGGAGCCTCCCCCGCAATGGCCAGCGGCCCCAGAACGTCCAGAGCGCCCGGAGGCCCTCAGAGCGGCGGGCGTTACCGCCCCACGGAGGCGAACCTCCGCAGTCCGGCCCGGCGGGAGGGCAGAAAAAAGCGCCGTCTGACCCGGGCCGCTGTCCGCCGCCGCAGGGCCATCCGCCGCCTGACGGCGCTGGCGCTGCTGCTCTGCGTCATCGGGGTGGGCGTCTACCTCACCGTGACCATGCTCTTCAAGATAAACACCTTAGAGGTGGCGGTCGATGGAGAGGTGGTGCAGGAGGTGGGCGGCTATTCCAGCGCTGAGATCCTGCAGGCGCTGGGCGTCCACGCGGAAGAGAACATCTTCAGCTTCGACCCCGCCGAAAAGGCCGCTGCGCTGGAAAAGCAGTTCCCGCTGCTGGAAAATATCCGGGTGGAGCGGGATTACCCTAACACCGTAGTGGTGCGGACCAACGCGGCCACTGCCGTCTACGCCATGCAGACGTCCAGCGGCTGGCTGAGCCTTTCTGCGGGGCTGAAGATACTGGATAAGGATTCGGCCCAGCCGGACCTTATCATCCTCTGCGGCGGCGAGCCGGTGTCCACGACGCCGGGTACACAGCTGGAATTTGAGACAGGACCGTCCGGCCCGTCTTCGGGCAGCGCGGTGTCTGACAGCGCCGCATCCAGCGAGGCCGGACCGCCCACGGATAAGCGGCTCGAGTCCCTGAACACTCTGCTGACCGCACTGGACAGCAGTGAGCTGGGGGCGGGTGTCACCCGCATCGAGTTCGAGGACCCGGAGCAGATGGCGTTTTTGTATCAGGGCCGCATCAGCGTGCTTCTGGGTACCCTGAATGAGCTGGACTATAAGCTCCGGCTGGCAAAGTATGTCCTGCTCAACGAGGACGGCAAGGGCTGCTCGCCCACCGACACCGGTATGCTGGATCTGAGCCACCTGAGCGCCTCCTCCAGCCGCAAATTCCGCTTTGCACAGGGCGAGCCGACCCTGCCCTCGGGCTGGACGGCCCCGGAAGAGCCTGCCGCCCCGGCGGAGGCCGAGAGCCAGCCGGAGGAAGCCCCCGGCACCGAACCCGATACCGAGGGCGCGGAAGCCGCGCCCGCCGAAGACCCCACTGCCGCAGCGGCAGAACAGCAATAAGGAGCATTTGAACGATGAAACTGGAACAACTGTTGGAGGGCGTGTCCTATACGCTGGTGCAGGGCAGCCTTGAGCTTGACATCGAGGACATCATCTACGACAGCCGCAAGGCGGCCCCGGGCCGGCTTTTCGTCTGCGTCGTGGGTACCCAGCGGGACAGCCACGACTACGCCGCCCAGTGCGTGGCCGACGGCGTGACGGCGCTGGTGGTCCAGCACGACATCGACCTTTCCACCGTCCCCGGTGCTGCCGTGCTGAAGGTGGAGAGCAGCCGCTATGCGCTGGCACTCATGAGCGGCAACCTGTTCGGCAACCCCTCCCGCCGGATGACCATGATCGGCGTCACCGGCACCAAGGGCAAGACCACCACCACCCACATGATAAAGAGCGTGCTGGAAGCCGCAGGCCGCAAAGTGGGCATGATCGGCACCAACGGCATCTACTTCCTCGGCCACCATCAGGAGACGGCCAACACCACTCCTGAGAGCTACGAATTGCAGAAAACTTTCCGGGAGTTTCTGGACGCCGGCTGCGACACGGCGCTGATGGAGGTGTCCAGTCAGGGCCTCATGATGGACCGCGTGGCGGGCATCCACTACGACATCGGCGTCTTCACCAACCTCTCGCCTGACCACATCGGCCCCGGCGAGCACAAGACCTTTGAAGAATACCGCAGCTGGAAGGGGCAGCTTTTCAAGCGCTGCACCACCGGCGTCGTGAACATCGACGACGAGAACACCGAGGCCCTGCTGGAAGGCCACACCTGCAAGCTGGTGACCTACGGCTGCAGCGAGAAGGCCGACTACTGCGCCGGTACTTATCAGCTGCTCCGCACCCATGACTTCCTCGGCGTCCGGTTCCATGTCTCCGGCAAGGACGATATGGACGTCAAGGTGAATATGCCCGGCGAGTTCAGCGTCTACAATGCGCTGGCCGCTCTCACTGTGGGCAAGGTGCTGGGCCTGCCCGATGAGGCCATCCACGAAGGTCTGAGCCGCTGCGTGGTCAAGGGCCGCGTGGAGCTGGTCCCCATCAGCAGGAAGTTCACCATCCTGCTGGACTACGCCCACAACGAAGTCTCCACCGAGAGCCTGCTCACCACCCTGCGGGCCTACGCCCCCCACCGCCTCGTGGTGGTGTTCGGCTGCGGCGGCAACCGCTCCAAGCTGCGCCGCTACGGCATGGGCGAAATTTGTGCCAAGATGGCCGATTTCTCCATCCTCACGGAGGACAACAACCGCTTTGAGAAGGTGGAGGACATCCTCGCCGACATCCGCGTGGGGATGAACAAGGGCAACCCGGACGCAAAGTTCGTGGAGATCCCCGACCGCCTCGACGCCCTGCATTATGCTGTTGACCACGCACAGGAGGGCGACCTCATCGCCGTCATCGGCAAGGGCCATGAGACTTACCGTGACCGCGAGGGCGTCAAGACCCCCTTCCTCGAGCGGGAGCTGCTGGAAGAGTACGCCCGGCAGATCGGCCTTGAGTAATATCTGAGCATAAAAATACCGGCTGTGCTTAAAAACACAGCCGGTATTTTTGTAATATTTGGACTTTAGTTCTTTTCCGCCAGAGCCTTCTGAGCCTTTTCCTCGGGGATGAGATTGGTCATGCTCTTGAGGCTGATGCCGATGGTGGAGAGGTTGTGCAGCATGGCAGAGGACGCAGGCTGCAGGATGCCCATTGCCCCCAGCGCGATGAGGGCAGAGTTGAAGGTCAGCACAAAGCGGTAGTTGGCGCTGACACGGCGCTGCAGGGAGTTGGCGATGGTCTTGAGGATGACCAGCTCCTCGAGGCTGTCGGCCTTGATGGTCACATCTGCGATCTCGCGGGCGATGGCAGCGCCGGAGTTGATGGCGATGCCGACGTCAGCGGCAGAGAGGGCGGGGGAGTCGTTGATGCCGTCGCCGATCATCACGACGGTGTGGCCCTCGCTCTTGGCCTTCTGGACGAAAGCAGCCTTGTCCTCGGGCAGGACTTCGGCGAAGAACTGGTCCACGCCCACCTGCCTTGCGATGGCGGCGGCGGTGCGCTCGCTGTCACCGGTCATCATGACGGTGTTGGTGATGCCGAGGCCGCGCAGAGCGCGCAGCACGCGGGAAGCTTCCGGACGCAGCGGGTCGGCGATGCAGATGACGCCGGCCAGATGGCCCGAAGCGGCCAGATAGAGGTGAGAATACTCCGGCTCAAGGTTATCGAACTTCTCGCGCTCGTCCTCGGGGATGGTGCAGTGCTCGTCCTCAAAGACGAAGTGGTGGCTGCCGATGACGACCCGCTCACCGCTGACGCGGCTGGCGATGCCGTGGGCCACGATATACTCCACCTCGGAGTGCATCTCTTCGTGGGAGATGCCGCGCTCTTTGGCCTCCCGGACGACGGCGTTGGCCATCGAGTGGGGGAAGTGCTCCTCGAGGCAGGCGGCCAGCTGCAAAACTTCTCTCTCGCTGCAGCCGGAGAAGGGGACGACCTTGACCACCTTGGGGGTAGCGCGGGTCAGGGTGCCGGTCTTGTCGAAGACGATGGTGTCGGCCTTGGACAGGGTCTCGAGGTATTTGCCGCCCTTGACGGTGATGTGGCTTGCGCCGCACTCGCGCATGGCAGAAAGAACGGCCAGCGGCATCGAGAGCTTGAGGGCGCAGGAGAAATCGACCATCAGGCAGGAGATGGCGCGGGTGGCGTTCCGGGTCAGAGCGTAGGTGACGACGGTAGCACCGAGGCACCAGGGGACCAGACGGTCGGCCAGAACCAGCGCACGGTTTCGTGCTGGACTTCAGCTTCTCGGATTCCTCGATCATGGCCACGATCTTGTCGTAGCGGTTTGCGCCGCCCTCGGCCCTGGTGGTCAGGACGCACTCGCCCTCTTCCACCACAGTGCCGGCGTAGACGGTGGCACCGATGGTCTTGCGCACCGGCATGGACTCGCCGGTCAGAGCGGACTGGTTGACCATGGCTTCGCCCTCGATGACGGTGCCGTCCAGCGGGATCATGTTGCCGGAGCGGACGACGATCTCGTCGCCCGGGTGGACCTTGGTGAGCGGCATGAGCACTTCGCTGCCCTGTGCGCGGACCCAGACCTTATCGACATTCAGGGCCATGCTGCGGGCCAGGTCGTCAAGGCTCTTCTTGCGGGTCCACTCCTCCAGCAGGGAGCCGACGTTGAGCAGGAACATGACGGAGCCTGCGGTGGAAAAATCGCCCCGCAGGATGGAAACGCCGATGCTCAAAGCATCCAGCACCTCGACTTCCAGTTTGCGGTGCCACAGGCAGCACACACCCTTCCAGAGGAACTCGATGGAGCGGAACACGGTGTAGGCGGCGTTGAGCGGGGCGGGCAGGAACAGCTGGCGCAGCACCCGGCCTGCCAGGAGGTTATACATCTTTTCCTGATATTCCTGATTGATGCGGCGGCTGTCGGCGCTGGTGACCAGTGCGTCCAGCTCGGGGTCATCGAAACGGTAGGTGCTCAGGGCGGCGACGGCGTCCCTGCGGGCACCGGTGTAATACACCACCACATCGCCCGTCCGCTCGTAGACCTTGGCCTTGCTCACAGCGTCGTGGTGGTTCAGATAGGCTTCCAGCACATCGGCCCGGTGCAGGGTCATCCGCACATTGCAGACGTGTACCCGCAGGCGGCCGCGGCTCTCATGAAGAATAGTACATTTCATATCAGAATATCCTCTGCGTATTGCAAAAAATAACCATAAAAAGAGCCGCCCGCAGGCGGCTCAGAGACTGCAAAATTACTCGTTGGTCTCGGCGGTCTCTGCCTTGGCAGCGTCCTCGATGACCTCAGCCTCAGCCTTGGCAGCGCGGGCCTCGTTGATGGCCTTTGCATCCTCGAGGATGTCACCGGCCTGCTCCTGGACCTTGCTGACGGTCTCCATGGTGGAGTCCTTCATGCGCAGGACAGCAGCGGTGGTCTGGGTGTAGACCTTCTTGGCATCGCTGCTGGACAGCAGCTTGAAGCCAGCGGAACCGAACAGGGTGCCGGCAGCGAACAGAGCGATCTTCTTAATATCGACCATAGTAGTATACCTTCCTTTTTATCGTATTCCCTCATGCCACAAAGGGCATGGGATAAGTGTTTCTTCCGTTATTATAACGCGGTTTTTGGAAAATTCAAGGGATTTTGATGATGTTTATATCTGCTAACATTTTACGATAAGTAGTTAGAAATGTCTATCTTTACGTGTTTTTTGCCGCAAACTACAGTTTGTATTTTCAAACAAACCCCAAAGTGCCGAAGAAATATAACAAAGAGTCTTGCGCTGAGTGGTGCATTCATTGTACAATAAAAAGGTGTGCGATAAAATCGACAGGGCCGGGACGTTCCGGTCTGTAACAATAAGTGAGGCTGGATATGGAAAAGAAAGATATTCGTGTGCTGGCGCTCGATCTCGACGGCACCCTGACCAATGACCAGAAGGTCGTCACCCCCGCCACCCGCGCAGCGCTGGATGCCGCTGCTGCCAAAGGTGTGACCATCGTGCTGGCCTCGGGGCGTCCCACGGCAGGCATCATGCCGCTGGCAAAGGAGCTGGGACTGGATAAAAAGGGCGGCTGCATCCTCTCGTATAACGGCGGTGCCATCATCGACTGTGCCACCGGCGAGACGCTCTACCGCAAGCAGCTGGATGCAAAGTATGTGCCGCAGCTCTGTGCCTTCGCCAGGGAGCAGGGCGTGGTCATCATTACCTATAATAAGCAGGGCGTCGTCACCGAAAGCCCCGAGGACGAGTGGGCGCTGAAGGAGTGCTTTACCTGCAAGCTGCCCATGCAGAAGGTGGAGGACCTCGCCGCCTATGTGGATTATCCCATCTGCAAGATGCTCATTACCCTCGACCCCGCCCGCCGCGGCGAGGTACTGGAGGCAGGCCGGAAACGGTTTGCGGGCGAGATCGACCTTTACCCGTCCAGCCCTTTCTTCATCGAGGCTGTGCCGCTGGGGGTCGCCAAGGACGTGAGCCTTGGCAGTCTGCTGGAAAGCAGGGGGCTGACCCGCGACAACCTCATGGCCTGCGGCGACGGCCTCAATGACTGCTCTATGATACGCTTTGCCGGCGTGGGCGTGGCCATGCAGAATGCAGAGCCCCCCGTCAAGGAGGCGGCGGACTATGTGACCGTCGCCGACAACAACCACGACGGCGTGGCGGAGGCCATTGAGAAGTTCATTTTTTGAAAGGATACCAGACGCAAATGCCGCGCAACTTAGTTTTATTCGATTTGGAGTGGAACATCGGCTATCAGCCGTTTATCTTTAATTATCACGGTGTCCAGCAGACGTTCCGGGGGGAGATCATTGAGATCGGTGCTGTCAAGATCGACGAGGACGCCAACGTGCTGGATACCTTCTCCATCCACCTGCGTCCCCGCATCTTCCGCTGCCTGCAGCACCACATCGCCAAAGTCACCGGTCTGACGCAGGAGGACCTCGACAAGGGCGAACCCATCATCCAGGGCCTCCGCCGCTTTATGAAGTGGTGCGGCCCGGACGCCGAGTTCGCCGAGTGGGGCATGGATGACGTGCCGGTGCTCAAGCAGAACCTTTTCCTCTGCAATCTCGACGAGAGCTGCCCGACGGTCTGGTACGACCTGCAGCAGCTCTTTCTGCGGGAGTACCCCCGCAAGGAAGGCGAGGGGATGAAACTGGAAAATGTCGTCACCCGGATGGGCATCCCGCTGGAACGCCCCTTCCACGACGCTCTGTCCGACACCCTCTACACCGCCGACCTCTGCCGTATGCTCGACCTGCGGGCCGGACTGGCCGCTTACCCCAGCGAGGAGGACACCCTGCACCAGAGCCTTTGCCCCACGCCGGGCGACTACCGAGACTTCAAGGTCTTCCGGGGCTATCTGGACCAGTCTATGTGGAAGCTGGACCCTGTCATCGGCACGATGGCCTGCCCGGTCTGCGGCACGGCCCTGCAGCCGGATGACGTCTGGCTGAAAAAAGGGAGCAGCGGCTGGTACACGCTGTCCCAGTGTCCCGTCTGTAAGGGCCGGGGCGGCGAGGCAGGCCGGGGCGTGTTCCAGAAATACCGGATGTCGCGCCGGGACGGCCTGCACTGGGCCTTCGCCCGCTGCGTCCAGATGCCGGACGATGCAAGCCTGGTCCGCTGGAAAAAGCAGAAAGCCCAGTATCTGGAGCGTCAGCGCCTCAAGGCCGAACGGCAGGCCGCCGAAGCAGAGGCCGCCCGGCACATCTTCTGAGGCAGAAGAATAAAATATCGTGCAGGAAAGAACAACGCTGTTTCGTATCGTAAGGAGAGACAGGAAGAAAAAGGCAAAAATGCTCAGATTTTGTTCATATCCCGGTCATAGATGCTGGATATACTAAGAAGGAACTTCAGGCAGAAACGAAAGGGATGGTACGAGCACGATGGAAACGATGCTCATCGACTGGCTCCACCAGCTGGGTACGCTGGAATTCTGGGAGGCATTGTTAGAGGGCTTTGAAGGGCTGGGGCCGTTGGTCCCTATCCTGCTGGCGATGGTGGAATCCATTTTTCCGCCGCTGCCCCTCATCGCCATCGTGGCCCTCAATGTCGCGGCCCACGGCGGATTTCTTGGCTTCGTCTACAGCTGGCTCGGTGTGGCCGCGGGCGGCACGGTGGTGTTTTTATTCTGGCGGCGGGTGGTCAAGCGCTTTTTCTGGAAGCTGGCCTCTCGCTCCGAACAGCTGAAAAAGGCCCAGCAGTGGGTCAGTCATGTGGACACGGCCAGCCTCTTCATGCTGGCCGTCCTGCCCTTTACGCCCACGTCGTTCCTGCATCTGGCCTTCGGCATCTCGGACTTTGACGAGAAGCGCTATCTGCTCACCCTTCTGGCGGGCAAGTCCGTTATGGTGGCCATGATGGCTCTCTTCGGCCAGTCGCTGCTCAGCTCGCTGAAAAATCCGGTGTATCTCATCCTCGCCATCGCCATCTGGGCCGGGATGTACTGGGTGAGCAGGAAGTTCTGCAAGAAGCACGATTTGGATCGATAAAATTGCGAAGCGCTTGACTTTTTTGCTGAGAGTGCATATAATAAAAGCAATGAAAGAAGATATTGCTTCATAGGTTTTCACCAATGAGCAGCAAAACGCCCACGGTACTGGGAATACCGCGGGCGTTTGCTTACTAGGGTTAGTGCTTACCGGCCTTAAACTGTTCGTCAAGCCACTTGCCAATGCAATGAGCCACAACATTGGCTGCGACGGACAGAATGAAAGAAGATAACATTTCCATAGGTTCTCACCCCCTTCCCCAATTTGAATGGAGTCGGAAGGCCGACACCTAAAGAATATCATAAAATTCGACAAAGCACAAGAAAAGCCGCTGTACAGCTACAAAACTGCACAGCGGCTTTCTGTATATAAAGTTTAGTTCTCGGCCAGATTGCCGGTATAGAGCTGGTAATACTTGCCCTTCTTGGCAATGAGCTCGTCATGGCTGCCGCGCTCGATGATGCGGCCCTGCTCCAGGACCACGATGCAGTCTGCGTTGCGGACAGTGGAGAGGCGGTGGGCGATGACGAAGCTGGTGCGGCCGTACATCAGGCCGTCCATGCCGCGCTGAACCAGAGCCTCGGTGCGGGTGTCGATGGAGGAAGTAGCCTCATCGAGGATGAGCACCGGCGGGTCGGCGACGGCTGCGCGGGCGATGGCCAGCAGCTGGCGCTGGCCCTGCGACAGGTTCGCGCCATCGCCGGTCAGCATGGTGTTGTAGCCCTCGGGCAGGCGCTTGATGAAGCCGTCGGCGTTGGCCAGACGGGCTGCGGCGATGCACTCCTCGTCGGTGGCCTCCAGACGGCCATAGCGGATGTTCTCCATGACCGTGCCGGTGAACAGGTGGGTATCCTGCAGCACGATGCCCAGAGAGCGGCGGAGGTCGGCTTTCTTGATCTTGTGGATGTTGATGCCGTCGTACCGGATCTTGCCGTCCTGGATGTCGTAGAAGCGGTTGATGAGGTTGGTGATGGTGGTCTTGCCGGCACCGGTGGAGCCGACGAAGGCGATCTTCTGGCCCGGACGGCCATAGAGGTTGATGTCGTGCAGGACAGTCTTGTTCGGCACATAGCCGAAATCGACATCCGTAAAGGTGATGTCGCCTTCCAGCTTGTGGTAGGTGGTGGTGCCGTCGTGGTGGGGATGCTTCCAGGCCCAGATGCCGGTGCGCTCGTTGGCCTCCACGAGGTTGTCGTCCTTGTCGTACTTGGCGTTGATGAGGGTGACATAGCCCTCATCGGTCTCGCTGGGCTCATCCATCATCTTGAAGATGCGCTCTGCGCCGGCCAGCGCCATGATGATGCTGTTGGCCTGCATGGACACCTGGCTGATGGGCATATTGAAGCTCTTGTTCAGGGACAGGAACGCCATGACAGTACCCAGCGTGACGCCGCCCATGCCGGTGACAGCCATGGCTGCGCCCGCCAGAGCGCAGATGGCGTAGCTGATGTTGCCCAGCTGGGCAGTGACGGGCATGATGATGTTGGCGAAGCTGTTGGCCTGCTTGGCGCTGTCCTTGAGCTTGTCGTTCAGCTCGCGGAAGCCCTCGAGGGCCTTCTGCTCGTGGGTGAAGACCTTGACGACCTTCTGGCCTTCCATCATCTCTTCGATGTAGCCGTTCACTTTGCCGAGGTCGCGCTGCTGTGCGATGAAGTACTTGCCGCTCTGCTGGGTGATCTTCTTGGAGCAGAAGAGCATCAGGGCTACCATCAGCATGGTGACGATGGTGAGCTGCCAGCTCAGCATGCACATGCTGGCAAAGACGGAAACGATGGTGATGGCGCTGGACACCAGCTGCGGGATGCTCTGGCTGAGCATCTGGCGGAGGGTATCCACGTCGTTGGTGTAGACGGACATAATGTCGCCGTGCGGATGGGTGTCAAAGTAGCGGATGGGCAGGCTCTCCATGTGGGTGAAGAGCTGGATGCGCAGGTTGCGCAGGGTACCCTGGGTGACGTTGACCATGATGCGGGCGTTGAGCCAGGCGGCGAGGATGCCCACCACATAGATGCAGCCGACGCGCATCAGCGCGCCGGCCAGCGGTGCAAAGCTGGGGTCCTGCCGCTGGGTCATGGGGATGATATAGTCGTCGATAAGGGTCTGCAGGAACAGGCTTGCCTGCACATTGGCCAGCGCGCTGACCACGATGCAGATGAGCACGAGGATGCAGTGAGGCAGATAGTGCTGGAACACCTCTGCCATGATGCGCTTGAGCAGCTTGCCCGGGTTCTTGACCTTCGGACGCGGGCCTCCCATGCCGCGGGGGCCGGGGCCATGGACGACTTTTGCTTTCTGTTCTGCCATTACTGCTCACCTCCCTGCTTGTCGAAGTCACCGCCGCCCTGCGTCTGGCTGCTGTAGACTTCCTGATAGATCGCGTTGTTCTTCAGCAGTTCCTCGTGGGTGCCGAGGCCGTTGATCTGGCCGTTGTCCAGCACGAGGATGCGGTCGGCATCCTGCACCGAGGAAATGCGCTGTGCGATGATGATCTTGGTGGTGCCGGGGATCTCCTCACGGAATGCCTTCCGGATCTTTGCGTCGGTGGCGGTATCCACGGCACTGGTGGAGTCGTCGAGGATGAGGACCTTCGGCTTGCGCAGCAGGGCGCGGGCGATGGTCAGACGCTGTTTCTGGCCGCCGGACACGTTGGAGCCGCCCTGCTCGATCCAGGTGCTGTACTTGTCCGGGAAGCGCTCGATGAACTCATCGGCGCAGGCCAGCTTCGTCACACGGATGCACTCTTCCTCGCTGGCGTTCTCATTGCCCCAGCGGAGGTTGTCGAGGATGGTGCCGGAGAACAGGACGTTCTTCTGGAGCACCATGGAGACCTCGTGGCGGAGGACGTCGAGGTCATAATCCCGGACATCCACGCCGCCCACGCTGACGGTGCCGGTCTCGGCGTCGTACAGGCGGGGGATGAGCTGCACCAGACTGGACTTTGCGCTGCCGGTGCCGCCGATGATGCCCAGTGTTTCGCCGGGCTTGATGTCAAAGGTGATGTCGTTCAGGACAGGCTGGCCGGAGCCGTGCTTGTACTTGAAGGTGACGTGGTCGAAGCGGATGCTGCCGTCCTTGACTTCCTGCACGGGAGCCTTGGCGGGGGGCAGGTCGGTCTTCTCGTCCAGGACTTCCACGATACGCTTTGCGGAAGCGGCGGACATGGAGATCATGACGAAAGCCATGCTCAGCATCATCAGAGCCATCAGGATGTTCATGATGTAGCCGAACAGAGCATTCAGCTGGCCGGTGGTCAGCGCGCCGTGCAGGATGTACTTTGCGCCGAACCAGCTCAGGGCAATGTTGCAGCCGTAAATAGCCGTCAGCATGGCGGGGCCATTGAAGCTCAGACGGCTCTCTGCGTTGACGAACTGCTGATACAGACCCTCGCAGGCTTTGGTGTACTTCTCGTTCTCGAAGCCCTCGCGGACGAAGCTCTTGACCACGCGGATAGCGGAGACGTTCTCCTGCACCGAGGAGTTCAGGTTGTCGTAATTCTTGAAAACACGGTCAAAAATTTTGAAGGTGGGGACCATGATGCTTGCCAGCACGGCCAGCAGGAAGGCGACGGCTACCACGAAGATGAGGGCCAGCGGGCCGCCGATGCCGAACGCCATGATGAGTGCGAACACCAGATGGACCGGGGCGCGCACACACATGCGCTCCATCATCTGGAAAGCGTTCTGCAGGTTGGTCACGTCGGTGGTCATACGGGTGACGAGGCCGGCGGTGGAGAACTTGTCGATGTTGGAGAAGGAGTAGTGCTGGATGTTCTCATACATCGCGTCACGCAGGTTGCCGGCAAAGCCGGTGGCCGCCTCGGCGGCGTACTTGCCGGCCAGAACGCCCAGCAGCAGGGCGATGGCCGCCACTGCGAAGGTGAGCAGGCCGTATTTGACGATGGCGTTCATATCGCCCTTTTCAATGCCAAGGTCGATGATGAACGCCATGATGGTGGGCAGCAGGATGTCCATGACTGCTTCCAGTGCGGAAAACATCGGCGTCAGGATAGCGGCGCGTCTGTATTCGCCCAGATGGGAAGCAAGCTTCTTTATCATGCTTTGAGCCTCCTTTGATAAATTGTTTGGTACGGAACAATTTTATACAAAACAATTTTAATGTCAATGCTTTTTTCAAAGTTTCGGAAAAAGTTCATATTTGTTTCACTTTAGAGAGAATCAACCTCTCCGTCACGGCTTCGCCGTGCCACTGCCCGGGTTGCGGCACCCAGCATCCGCAGCGCTTTGCTTGCGTCTTGCTGGCCGCGGCCCCAACAGCGACTCCCTGTTTCCGCCACTGGCGGCGGTCGTCGTTGTTGCTCCTAGAGAGGGGAGGCTTTGGCATATCGTAAAGCTTTATCTCTTCGCCAGAGGCTCCCCTACAAGGGGAGCTGGCGGGCGTGAGCCCGACTGAGAGGTTGGACAAAGGATAGCCTTCGTATTTATTTGAGGCCTAAATATAATTTATTCAGCAGCCGCAGCAGCTCGGTGTTTTCTTCCTCCGTCAGCAGGCTGGCGACGTATTCGTCGGTCTGGTGGAGGGCCCGCATGGTGTCCTCGTGGAACTGACGGCCCTTTTCGGTGAGGACCAGCTGCTTGAGGCGGGCGTCCTGCTCCACGCTCCGGCGGGCGATGTAGCCCTTGCGCTCCATGAGCTGTAAAATATTGGTAACGGTGGAGCGGGTGATGGAGAACTCCCGCTCGATGTCCCGCTGGAACACCGGGGTCTCGGCGTGCCGGTAGAGGTACTCCATGATCCAGCCGTGCATGGGGGTCACGGCCTCCACGCCATTGGTGCGGGCGATCTGGCCGATCTTGCGGAAAATAAGGTTGTTCACCCGGCGCAGCTGGGCCGGGATGACCTGCGGCGCCTCCCACGGAGGCGCGATGGGGGTGCAGGCGGGTTCAAACGCTTGGTTCATAGTATCATCCTTCTGGTTTGGCTTTTGCTGTGAATGTTCGATCGTCGAACTGTTTCACATAAAACTGTTCGATACAGGACTATTATGCTCCAAAAAAAGAGGGCTGTCAACCCTCTTTGGATGATTCGTCCCATTGGCCCAGCCCGGTGAGGATGGAAACGGCCACCTCGGGCTTATTCGTGACCACAAGCTCCGGGTCCAGCCGGAACAGCTGGCGCAGGTTGTCCCGGCTGTCCACGCCCACCGGCCAGGGCGCGACCTTGAAGCCGTGGGCGTGGGCGTTGGAGACAAGGTCTTTGTCCCGGAAAAAGGCGTGGTACTCCGGCCCGACGTAATCCACCGGGAAGCCGAACTGGGCCACATAGCTCACAAAATCCGTCTGATAATAATACTGCTGCAGAATTTCGGCCAGGCTCATGCCGGGGAAGATGGAGTAGAGAAAATCGAGACGGTCTTTCAGGTAGTAGATGAGGATGCTGTTCTCTTCGTCCAGACTGCTGGGATCTTCCAGCAGAGCGGCCGCTTCGCTGAGGGCCTGGGGGCTGGAAAGCTTCTCCATGAGAGGGTCGGTCTTCTTGAGGCCCAGCTTCTCCCAGAAGGTGGCCGGCTGGCTGAGCTGGGATTCGGGGCTGAGGGTCATGGCGCAGGTGGCCATCTGGGGCATCCGCTCCTTCACCCGGCGGAGGGTGCCGTACTCGAAGGAGGTGAGCACGGCCTTTTCTTCCAGCCCGGCGTCAAGGACGGCGTCGATGACCCGGTCCACGATCTCTTCGTCCCGGTCCAAGTAGGGCTTCAACTCAATATGTACCATCCTGAAGTCCTGCGCGGCTTCCAGAACCTCTTCGAGGGTGGGGATCTTTTCGCCCGCGAACTCCGGGCTTTTCCATTTTCCGAAATCCAGCTGGCGCAGGTCGTCGAAGTCCATATCCGGGATGTTGCCGTGGACGCCGGTCTTGAGGTCGGTGAGGTAGTCGTGGGCCACTACGAGATGACGGTCTCGGGTGATTTGAACGTCACACTCGAAGCCGTCCGCACCCAGCGTCTTTGCCAGACGGAACGCGGTCAGCGTGTTTTCGGGGGCCAGATGGGACGCGCCGCGATGGGCGATGATGAGAGGGCGCATGGCATGGACCTCCTTAAAAGACAAAAGTTGAAAAATGCGATGCCGTTACCCATGATACACGTTTTCACAAATTTCGTCAATGACGGCGTTTCGGCCGGCAAGGCAGGCGAAAATGGGGCGAAAGTACGACTTTTACCGTCAAAACGACGAAAATTTAAGCTGGATTTTAGCACTTTTCACGAGAAAAACCAAAATCGGCCCATTTCTCTCCCATCTGTTTCTTCCCAACGGACAATTCCTATGGTAAGATTATAGTGTAACAGGACGGCAGACAGCCTGCCAATGACCAAAAGAAAAGATACCTACGGAATAAGGAAAATGGAGAGTTTTGCTATGACTGAGTTCAAGCCCATCAAGGAAGGCAAGGTCCGCGAGATCTACGACAACGGCGACAGCCTCATCATGGTCGCCACCGACCGCATCTCTGCATTCGATGTTATCTTAAAGAATAAAGTCACCAACAAGGGCAAGGTGCTGACCCAGATGAGCAAGTTCTGGTTCGACTACACCCGCGACCTGCTGCCCAACCATATGCTGAGCGTGGACGTGAAGGAGATGCCCGAGTTCTTCCGGCAGCCCCAGTACGAGGGCCGCAGCATGATGTGCCGCAAGCTGACCATGCTGCCCGTCGAGTGCATCGTCCGCGGCTACATCACCGGCAGCGGCTGGGCCAGCTACCAGAAGACCGGCAAGGTCTGCGGCATCCAGCTGCCCGAGGGCCTGAAGGAGTCCGAGAAGCTGCCCGAGCCCATCTACACCCCCTCCACCAAGGCTGAGATCGGCGACCACGACGAGAACATCTCCTACGAGCAGAGCATCGACGTGCTGGAAAAGCTGTTCCCCGGCAAGGGTGAGGAGTACGCCACCAAGCTGCGCGACTACACCATCGCTCTGTATAAGAAGTGCGCTGAGTATGCCCTCTCCCGCGGCATCATCATCGCCGACACCAAGTTTGAGTTCGGTCTGGATGAGGAGGGCAATGTCATCCTCGGCGACGAGATGCTGACCCCCGATTCCTCCCGCTTCTGGCCGCTGGAGGGCTACGAGGCCGGCCACGGTCAGCCCTCCTTTGATAAGCAGTTCGTCCGCAACTGGCTGCTGGCCAACCCCGACAGTGACTACGACCTGCCGCAGGACGTCATCGACAAGACCATCGCCAAGTACGAGGAAGCCTACGAGATGCTGACCGGCAAGAAGCTGTAAACACCTCCATAAATTCAACATCTGCCGCCCGCTTTGTGGAAAACGAAGCGGGCGGTTTTTGTGCGGAAAGTTTTTTCCTCTTGAACGGCGCGGTGGGCAGTGTTACAATAACACCGGGAATGGGCAGAGAAACGGCCCTTCGTGTGAGAAGAGAGTGCCGCGCGGACGGCGAAAGGAAACAGTCAAATGGAGATCAGCACGCGGGAAAAGACCTTGCAGATCGTCAGCCGATACGTTATCATCACCCTGAGTATCAGCATCATGACCATCGGCGTATACTTCTTCAAATTCCCCAACAACTTTGTCTTCGGCGGCGTGACCGGCGGCGCGGCCCTTGTGGCAAAGCTCACGCCCCTGTCGGCCTCAGCTTTTTCGTCCGGTGCCAATATCCTCCTGCTCATTCTGGGCTGGATATTCCTCGGCAGGGATTTTGCCATCAGCACCGGCTGGGCCACTGTCGTCATGACGGCAGAGCTGGCCCTTTTTGAAAAATATGTCCCCCTCAGCGGCCCCCTGTCCAACCAGCCCATGCTGGACCTGGTCTTCGCCATCGCCCTGCCTGCCATTGCGTCGGCTCTGCTCTTCAACGTGGGCGCGTCTTCCGGCGGCACCGATGTCGTCGCCCTCATCCTGAAAAAATACGCCCATATGCAGAACACCGGCGAGGCGCTTTTTATCACCGACCTCGCCATGGTGCTGGCAGCCTGCTTCGTCTTCGACCTCTACACCGCTCTCTACTCTTTCGTGGGTCTGACGGTCAAGAGCCTCGTCGTCGATGCCGTCCTCGAGCAGATGAAGATGTGCAAGGCCATCCTCATCATCTGCGACGACAAAGATCCCATCTGTGACTTCGTCATGCGCAAGCTGGTGCGCGGCGCGACCTATACGCCCTGCTACGGTGCCTATACCGACCGGCCCCACTACATGATCTATACGACCCTCACCCACCGCGAGGCATTGCAGCTGCAGGCATTTATCCATAAGGAAAACCTCAACGCCTTTATCTCGATGCTCAGCACCACCGAGGTGTTCGGCAAGGGCTTCAACCACGCATAAACAGAATCGAACCTTACAGGGCACCTTCGTTGATCTGATTGGACGGCGAGGGTGTCTTTTTATCTGCGTTTTTGCCGCTCAGCTCTTCGCGGAGCAGCTTGGTCAGGGCCAGCGTCGCCTTGGAGCGGTAGTCGGTGGTGGGGGAGAGCAGGGCCAGCCGGAGGTAAAGCCCCTGCGACCCCAGCGAGAGGTAGACGACATCCGGCTCTTCGACGATGCAGGAGCGGTAGGTGAAAGCCAGAGCAAGGCCAACCCGTGCCATGGATGCGGCAAATGCGGCGGTGATGTTGCCGTGCTTCGATTTCAGCCGCAGGCCGTAGGCTCCGAACGCACTTCGGATCAGGTGACCCAGCATGGTATCCTTGCCGCTGAGGGTGCACTCATGGCGGGTGACTTCCTCCATCGAGACACGGAGCCGCCCGGTCTCGTCCATGCGGGCCTGCTGTAAGATCGGGTGGTCTTTGGTGGCGACCAGCAGCACCTCGTCCCGGTAGAGGTATTCCATCTGGATGCCCTCGGTGCTGACGATGGGGTAGGCGGAGAGCGCAAGATCCAACTCGCCCTCCCGGATCTTCTCTACCAGATTCATGCTGTTGCCCTCGTAGATGTTGATGGTGGCCCGAGGGTTCTGGTCGTAGAATTTTTTCAGGATGGGCGGGATGACATAGCTGCCGCGGAAGGAGCTGACCCCGAAGAACACGGTGCCGCCGACGGTGTTCTCGTTGTCCCAGAACTCCTGCTGGGCCTGCTGGTACTCTTTTAAGATGTGCTTAGCGTGACTCAGAAAAACCTTGCCGGAAGGGGTGGGGCGGATCCCCTTGTTGGTGCGCACGAAGATGGGGGAGCCAAGCTGCGCCTCGAACTGGCGCAGGAATTGGCTCAGGCTGGCCTGCGCGATGTACAGCCGCTCGGCGGCTTTCGAGATGCTTTGCTCTTCGGCAAGGGCGTTCAGATAGTATAGTTCGCGGAGATCCATGACAATTCCTCCAAAAACGACAGAAATTTCTTTTTGCTATCGGTTTTGCCTATAGAGGCTATTATAAAAACAGGACTTTTCCAATCACAGAAATGATTATATACTAAAATCACCAGAACTTCAACTGCAGATGAGGATTCTTTTGTACAGGATTATTATGGAAAAGAGGGTAAAACATGAGCGTATATCCGATGAAGGGCGTTATTGATATGCACGTCCACACCAATCCGGATCTTCGACTGAGAGCGTATGACGATCTGGAGCTGACGGATGCCGCGGTCAAGGTGGGCGCAAGAGCCATTGTCATCAAGACCCATCAGGGTACGACGATGGATCGGGCTTATCTGTGCAACCGTTATAACAAGATCGTCCATGGCGACAAGGACTTTACCATGTTCGGCAGCATCACCCTGAACCATCCGGTCGGCGGCCTGAATCCGGCGGCGGTCGAGGTCGCGCTGAAGCTGGGAGCCAAAGTGGTCTGGCTGCCGACACAGCACGCCCAGAACCATCTGGCAAAGTTCGGCAAGAACCCGGACGATGGCGTGAAGGTGACCGAGAATGGAAAAATTGTTCCCGAGATGAAGGACATCTTCCAGCTGGTCAAGGATTATGACGCAGTACTCGGCACGGCGCATATTTCCCCCGAAGAGAGCTTCATCGTCTGCGATGCAGCCCGCGCTGCCGGTGTCAAGAAGCTGGTCGTCACCCATCCGGAATGGTGGGTCGTCGACATGAGCATCGAAGACCAGAAACGGATCGTCAAGGATTACGATGTTCTGCTGGAACGCTGCTATGCACAGAACATGGGCGGCGGCAAGTACAAGAGCAATCTGCCCGAAAACCTCGAGGTCATCCGTGAGGTCGGCTATAAGAACGTGCTCATCAGCACAGACGGCGGTCAGACCGAGAATCCTCACTGGGAGATCGCGATGCAGCAGTATCTCCAATATCTGTCGGATCATAGTGTGCCGGACGACCAGATTTACTACATGTCGCATACCATTGCGGCAGGCTTGCTCGGCATCGAGTAACGCCGAAGAAGTGGAATAAGGAGGATGTTCCATGCAAAGTGCTGTTATTATCGCTGCCATCGCACTGGCAGTCTTTCTTGGCTATAAAACCAAGATCAATACGGGTTTCTTCTGCATTGTATTTGCATATTTTATCGGCTGTTTCTGGATGGGGCTGAAGCCCAAAGCGCTGATCGCGTTCTGGCCGACCAATACGATGTTCGTCATCATCTCCGTTTCGCTCTTTTACAATGTCGCTGCAGCAAATGGAACGCTGGAAAAGATCTCCCGCTCTCTGCTGTATGCCTGCCGGAAGTTTCCGGGTCTGCTGCCCTATGCGCTGTTTGCGGTGGCGGTCATCCTGTCGGTGATGGGCGCAGCCTATTTCACGGTTCTGGCCTTCCTTGCACCCATCACCCTGCTCATCTGCGAAGAGTCCAAGATGGATAAGCTGACCGGTGCAGTCGCCATCAACTGCGGCGCATTGGCGGGCGGTGATTTCCCGACGGCTGCGCTTGGCGTTATCTTCCGTGGTCTGATGGACAGCTCCTATGAGGCAGCTCCCGAACTGGAAGCCATTGATTCTTTCGTGACCTGCCTGAAAATGTTCGGTCTGGCAGTCCTGTTCTCTCTGATCCTCGTTACGATTTTCCGTTTTGCACTGCCTGCAAACCGCAACATCGGCAAAGATGTCAAGTTTGAAAAACCGGAAGCATACACCACCGCACAGAAGCAGACGCTCTATCTCATGGTCGCGATGATGGCAGTCGTTCTGGTTTTCCCGCTGCTCAAGCTGCTGATCCCCGGCAATGCGGTCATCAAGCTGGTTGCAGGAAAGATCGACGTCGGCTTGGTCGCATTCGTCTTCGCTGTCATTGCGCTGCTGATGAAGCTTGCTCCGCAGAAGGAGATCATCGCTCGTGTTCCTTGGAATACTATCCTGATGATCGCCGGAGCTGGTATGCTGATCGCCGTTGCAGTTGAGGCTGGAACCATTGACCTCCTGTCCAACTGGATCGGCAGCAACGTTCCGACCTTCCTGGTTCCGATCGCATTCAGTCTGGTCGGCGCAGTCATGAGCTTCTTCAGCTCTACCACCGGTGTTGTCTGCCCGGCTCTGTTCCCGCTGATCCCCGGTCTGTCCGCAACGACGGGTCTGGGCGCGGTCAATCTGTTCACCTGCACGGTTCTCGGCGCGCAGAGCAGTGCAATCAGCCCCTTCTCTTCCGGCGGTTCCCTGATTCTGGGTTCCTGTGGCAATGAGGAAGAGCGCAGCAGCCTGTTCAACCGTCTGCTGTTCGTCGCAACGCCTATCAGCATCGGTGTTGCAGCTATATTCAACCTCATCGTTTCTATGGTTCTGTAAAAGTCTGATCCACTCCGGGGAGGGGAGGCTCCCCTTTTCCGGAGTGCCTTTTTGAGAGAGTATAAGAACGCAAATGTGTGAAAAAAGGAGAGTATCATGCTGAAATTATACGATAACGGGATCTACCTCGTAAACGGCGAGACCATCTGCTCCTGCCCTGAGGAAGTGGCCCAGAAGACCGGCCGCATCGTGGACGCAAAGGAAGCTGAGAAAGGCACGATGGCCTACGGTATCCTGCAGGCCCACAACAAGAGCGGTGATCCTGACCAGCTGCAACTGAAGTTCGACTCGATGACCAGCCACGACATCACCTATGTTGGTATCATCCAGACGGCCCGCGCTTCCGGCATGAAGCAGTTCCCGCTGCCCTACGTCCTGACCAACTGCCACAACAGCCTCTGCGCTGTCGGCGGCACCATCAACGAGGACGACCACAAGTTCGCCCTGTCCGCCGCTCATAAATACGGCGGCATCTACGTCCCTACCAACATGGCCAACATCCACAGCTACAACCGTGAGACCATGGCCGGCGGCGGCAAGATGATCCTCGGCTCCGACTCCCACACCCGCTACGGTGCACTAGGCACCATGGCGGTCGGCGAGGGCGGCGGCGAGCTGGCCAAGCAGCTGCTGGGCCGCACCTATGACTTCGCTCGTCCGCAGGTCATTGCCATCTACCTGACCGGCACGCCCCGCCCGGGCATCGGCCCCCACGACGTGGCTCTGAGCATCTGCGGTGCCGTCTATAAGAAGGGCTATGTCAAGAACAAGGTCATGGAGTTCGTCGGCCCCGGCATTGCCGGCCTGCCCATCGAGTATCGCAACGCCATCGACGTCATGACCACCGAGACCACCTGCTGGTCCTCCATCTGGGTCACCGATGAGGAGACCCAGCGTTACTACACCATCCACGGCCGTCCGCAGGACTTCAAGAAGCTGCAGCCTGCGGAGGTGGCCTACTACGATGGCTGCGTTTCCATCGACCTGAGCACCATTGAGTCCACCATCGCTATGCCGATGCACCCCTCCAACACCTACACCATCCACGAGCTGCAGGCCAACGCTGCCGATATCCTGCACGCTGTACAGGAAGAGGCCAACAAGCAGATCAAGGGTGCCAAGATGAATCTGGACAGCAAGTTCCACGATGGTGCCATCTGGGTCGATCAGGGCGAGATCGCAGGCTGCGCCGGCGGCACCTTCGACAACATCTGCGCCGCTGCCGACATCCTGCGGGGTCAGAGCTGCGGCAACGGTGCTTTCACCCTGAGCATCTATCCGGGTTCTATGCCCGCCCTGAGCGAACTGCTCAAGAATGGCCGTGCCAACGATCTGGTCAACGCCGGTGCCATCATGCGCGAGTGCTTCTGCGGCCCCTGCTTCGGTGCAGGCGACTGCCCGGCCAACGGCGAGTTTTCCATCCGCCACACCACCCGCAACTTCCCGAACCGCGAGGGTTCCAAGCCGGGCGAGGGTCAGATGTCCAGCGTGGCACTGATGGACGCACGTTCCATCGCGGCCACCGCAGCCAACGGCGGCAAGCTGACCGCTGCCACCGATCTGGACGTGGAGTATACCAACCCCGAGTACCACTACAACGCCTCCCTGTACGAGAAGCGCGTTTACAACGGCTGGGGCCATGCCGAACCGGATGCCGAGTTGCGCTTTGGCCCGAACATCAAGGACTGGCCCGAGATGCCTGCCCTGACCGACGATCTGCTGGTCAAGGTCTGCTCCTACATCACCGACCCCGTCACCACCACCGACGAGCTCATCCCCTCCGGTGAGACTTCTTCCTATCGCTCCAACCCCGAACGTCTGTCGGAGTTCGCTCTGAGCCGCCGCGATCCCCAGTACGTCTCCCGTAGCAAGGTCATGCGCCAGATCGAGCGCGACCGCGAGGCGGGCAAGGCCCTGCCCGAGGAAGTCCTGAACGTCTATGCTGCCCTGACTAAGGCTGGTGTGAAGAACGATCCCGCCCACACCGACATCGGCTCCACTATCTTCGCCAATATGCCCGGCGACGGTTCCGCCCGTGAGCAGGCCGCTTCCTGCCAGCGTGTCATGGGTGCATCCGCTAACTTTGCCAAGCAGTACGCCACCAAGCGTTATCGCTCCAACTGCATCAACTGGGGCATGACGCCCTTCCTCGTAGAGAACCCTGAGGTCTTCGAGCTGGGCGACTACATCTTTGTCCCGAGCATCCGCGAGGCTGTTCTGGAGAACAAGGCAAGCTTCTCTGCTTACGCTGTCAAGCCGGACGGCACCGTCACCGAGTTCCCTGTCTCCACCGGTGCGCTGACCGAGGCTGAGCGCCAGATCATCGCCGACGGCTGCCTCATCAACTACTATCGGAACAACCAGTAAGCAACCATTCTCCCAGAGAATGGTTCAAGATCGGATCTGACGATTTTACAAACGTCCGGTCTTAAGGTATCATAGTTTCAGAGTCGGTCTGATGCTCTCCGAAACCGGGGAACGGCGGATCGGCATTGTGGTGGCTCGGAAACTATGCCAAAATGGAATAAATCTTGTGTACAAGAGAAATTTTTGGCGATTCTTAACGAATATTAAGACTGGCGCTATGCCTTTTGTAAGATTGTCCGATTATGATAGAACCATCAGGAGCGGCGCAGTGAGGCGCTGCCCCGCAAGTACGGTATAACGATTGAAGAAACCACCTGCCAAGGAGGAAAAAAGCATGGAGATCAAGAAAGCAGCCACGGCTGGCACTCTGGAATCCAGCGACTGCATGGTGACCGTCGAGCCGGGCGAGGGTAAGATCGATTTCTCCCTCGAAAGCTCCGTCATCCACCAGTACGGCAACCAGCTGCGCAAGGTCGCACTGGAGACCCTGAAGGATCTGGACATCAACAACGTCCGCATCACCATCGTGGACAAGGGCGCACTGGACTGCACCCTGAAGGCCCGCATCGAGGGTGCGGTGTTCCGCTCTGTTGACCAGTATGAGAATCTGCCCTGGGGAGGTGCCATTCGATGAATAATCCGAACAAGAAGCGCCTGCGCCGCACGATGATGTTCCTGAATGCGCAGAAGCCCGGCCTCATCAAAGACCCTTACATCTATAAGGCCGACTCCCTGATGCTGGACCTCGAGGACGCTGTGGCCGAGAACCAGAAGGATGTCGCCCGCTTCAGCCTGTATCACGCCCTGAAGACCGTGGACTACCGCGGTGCAGAGCGGGTCGTCCGCATCAACGGTCTGGACACTCCCTACTGGCGTGAAGACATCCGTGCCTGCGTGGCCGGCGGCTGCGACTCCATCCGCATCCCCAAGACCGAGCACGCTGAGGATGTCCACCGCGTGGCTGCTGCTATCGCCGAGGACGAGAAGACCTATGGCCGCCCCGAGGGCGAAGTCCTCATCATCGCCGCTCTGGAGTCTGCCCGCGGCGTCATGAACGCTCTGGAGATCTGCGAGAGCGATGAGCGCCTGTTCGGCATCGCACTGTCCGGCGGCGACTACACCAAGGACCTGCAGACCCACATCACCGGCACCGGCATCGAGCTGATGGGCGCCCGTCAGCAGATGATCATTGCAGCCCGCGCAGCAGGCGTGCAGTGCTTCGACACCGTCTTCACCGACCTGAAGGATATGGACGGCTTCCGCAAGGACGTCGAGAACATCCACCTGATGGGCTTCGACGGCAAGTCCATCATCAACCCCCGTCAGATCCCCATCGTCCACGAGATCTTTACGCCCACCCAGAAGGACATCATCTTCGCTGAGAAGGTCGTCAAGGAGATCGACTCCAAGAAGGCACTGGGCATCGGCGTCTTCACCGTGGACGGCAAGATGATCGACATCGCCTTCTACGACGGTGCAAAGCGCACCATCGATCTGGCCAAGGCATCCGGCGTGTATAAGGGGGATTTGTAATTATGTTGAACGCAGTCGGCAGAGAAATTCCCGAAGAGATCCTCGAGCGCACCGGCAAAGAGGTCTTCCAGGGCAACAATTATAAGGACGGCAAGGCCTTCCAGAAGGCCAGCCCGAAGGTCACCCCCGTGATGCGCAATGACCACGACAAGATGGTCAAGGACATCCACGAGGCTCTGGTCAAGTGCAATGCCCACGACGGCATGACCGTCTCCTTCCACCACCACTTCCGCGAGGGCGACCTCGTGGTCTGCATGGTCATGGAAGAGATCCACAAGATGGGCTTCAAGAACATCACCCTGAGCGCAAGCTCGCTGGGCAAGGCTCATGACGCCCTCGTCCCCATGATCGAGGACGGCACCATCGTCAACATCGAGTCTTCCGGCGTCCGCGGCAAGATCGGCGATGCCATTTCTCACGGCAAGCTGAAGGGCCTGGCTACCATGCGCAGCCACGGCGGCCGTGTCCGCGCCATCGAGACCGGTGAGACCCATGTGGACATCGCCTTCATCGGCGCACCCTCCTGCGACGAGTACGGCAACTGCTCCGGTATGGGCGGCAAGACCAACTGCGGCGTCCTGAGCTATGCTTACGTGGACGCTGAGATGGCGGACTATGTCGTCGCTGTCACCGATTGCCTCGTCGCTTACCCCAACTACCCCGCAGAGATCAACCAGACCAAGGTGGATTACGTCTGCGTCGTGGACCAGATCGGCATCCCCGAGAAGATCGCTACCGGCGCTGCAAAGCCCACCACTGACCAGCGCAAGATCCTGATGGCCGAGTACTGCACTCAGGTCGTTGCAAACACCCCCTACTTCAAGGACGGCTTCTCTTATCAGACCGGTGTCGGCGGCGCATCCATCGCCTCCACCATCTCTCTGTCCAAGATCATGGAAGAGAAGAACATCCACATGGGTCTGGGTGTCGGCGGTCTGACCAAGCCCATGTGCGAGCTGCTGGACCGCGGTCTGGCCCGCAAGCTGGTGGATACCCAGGACTTCGACCTGGACGCGGTCAACAACGTCGCTTCCAACCCCAACCACTTCCCCATCTCTGCCGGCGAGTACGCAAGCCCGATGAACAAGGGCGCGTTCGTCAACAAGCTGGATTACGTCATCCTGGCCTCTCTGGAGGTTGATACCCACTTCAACTGCAACGTCGTCGTCGGCTCCGATGGCATCATCACCGGCGCACAGGGCGGCCATCCCGATACCGCACAGGGTGCAAAGTGCACCATCGTCATCGCTCCTCTGCTGCAGGGCCGCATCCCGGCCATCTGCACCGACGTGACCACCGTCACCACCCCGGGCGAGAGCGTGGACATCGTCGTCACCGACTACGGCGTGGCCGTCAACCCCCGCCGTCCCGACCTGCTGGAGGCTCTGAAGGCCGCTGACTGCGTGCCTCTGAAGACCATCGAGGAGCTGCGCGACATCGCCTACTCCATCGTCGGCGAGCCCGGAGAAGGTCCAGTTCGGCGACCGCATCGTGGGCATCATCGAGGCCCGCGACGGCACTGTCATGGACGTCGTCCGCGAAGTCAAGCCTTTCTCTTTCCGCGAAGATTGAGTGATATAGCGTAAAAGCGGGAATGTGGCTTGCCAACCACGCTTCGGAATGGATTCACGGAGATTCCTTCGCTCTTCTCACCCCCGCTTTTGCGGCTAAATATGCACACAAGCTTCATGCGATTCTCCTTTTTCAAGGTTTTGTGTTTTATACCGGCATAAAACCAGAGAGCAGCCGACTGCGCCGCGCGCAGTTGGCTGCTCTTCTTTGTTTCTATGAAAAAATAAATAACGCTCTTACGGCACGAAACGATAGCCGACGCCGCGGATGGTGATGATGTGCTGGGGCGTGCGGGCGTTGTCCTCGATCTTGCTGCGCAGGCGGTTGATATAGACCATGATGGCGTTGTCGTCCACGGCGATGAGGTTGCCCCATATCTGCTCGTAGATCATATCCTTGGTGAACACCTGCTGCGGGTGGCGGACAAAGAGCAGCAGCAGGCTGCGCTCTTTCTCGGAGAGGTTCAGCTCCACATTGTTTTTATAAAAGCGCATGGTGGTGGTGTCGCAGAGGAAGGGGCCGCAGCTGATCTGCTGGTTGTTCTCCTGCGAGAAGCTCTTGCTGCGGCGGATGAGGGCCTTGACCTTCGCGCCCAAAATCTGGGGGCGAAAGGGCTTGGTGACATAGTCGTCGGCGCCCAGCGAGAGGCCGTACATGAAATCATAGTCCTCGTTGCGGCCGCTGATGATGATGACCGGCGTGGTGACGCCGTTGCGCCGGATGGTCTGGATGACATCGAAGCCCTCCATGTCGCCCAGCGTGATGTCCATCAGGATCATATCCAGCGTGCTGCTCTGCCGCGCGATGAGGTCCAGTGCCGCCGCGCCGCTGTTGACGACGAGAGGGTCCATCTCATTGCTTATCATAACTTTCGATAAAAGTTTGCAAATCGCTGGATCATCGTCTACAATAAGAACATGATACGACATGATAACTCCCTGTACTTTTCTGACCGGAAAATTTGGTTCAATTGTGATAAATAAAATTATAACATTTTTAGACAGGAAGAGCAAGACCGCCCCAAAGGAGGACTCGGTATGAAGGAGAACGCCCCGAAAAAGATACGCTTCCAGACGCTGCGCACCCTGTGGGTGCCGCTGGCCATCGGCGTCGTCACGGTAGCCGCACTGGCTGTCGTGGTGGGTATGGTGTGGAAGGACTACCGCACCGCCATGATGGACAGCCAGACGAGGCAGATGGAGCTGGTGGTGCAGAGCACCGCCGACAGCATCCGCGTCCTGCTGGAAGAATACGCCGACCGGCTGGACTCCATCGCCGAAAAAGCGGAGGCCGGCAAAGCGTTCCGCCCCACGGTGGCCCGGAGCGATACCATCCGGGACGTCTGGCTGGAAAACAGCAACGGCGAGGTCATCTACAGCTGCTACGGCCTCAGCGCCGTCTGCGATGTCCCCATCACCCGGACGGAGGACATCTCCTACTGGCAGTACCACAGCGGCGGCGAGCACTATCTTGTGATGAAGAGGAAGGCCGGGGATGAGACAGTCTGTCTCGTGGTAGACTCCACGGTCATGTATCGGCAGCTCATCTCGGAGATCCATGTCGGCAGGAACGGCTACATCATGATAAAGAATAACGATAACCTTGTGGTCATGCACCCCGAAGCCGTTCAGTGGGGCATCAAGGTCGTGGAGGGCCGCCAGCGCATCTATCAGGGGAAGGAACTGGACATGAGCAGTCTGAGTGAGCTGCTGCGCGCTCAGCAGGAAGAGGAATCCGGCACACTGGACTACTACTCCTACTGGTGGAGCGACCCGGCTCTGCCCCCGGGTGCATAAGATAAGCGCCTTCCGTCATCTGGACGTGGGGAGCAGCTTCTGGATCGTCAGCGCCGTGGTGGACTACGACGATTTCTACGAGCCGGTACAGCAGAGCTTCGTGAAGGTGGTCCTCATCTTCGGCGGCGTGGCGCTGGTGCTGGTGCTCTTCATGTTCCAGATGTTCCGGCTGCAGGAGCGCGACCGCCGCAGCGCGACCGAGATCAGCGATCTGAAGACCCTGAACCAGACCCTCGAAGAGCTCCACCGCAGCGAAGAGTCGCTGGCCCACGGCCAGCGGCTGCAGATGATGGGGACCCTCACCGGCGGCATCGCCCATGAGTTCAACAACTTCCTGACCCCCATCACCGGCTATGCCGACCTCATCATGGCCGACGCCGACCCGGGCAGCGAGATCTATGACAACGCGATGGAGATCAGCGAGGCGGCGCAGAAGGCGCAGGAGGTCGTGAAACAGATCTCCTCCATGAGCCGGAAAAACGTGGAGACGGTCTACGACGCCGTGTCGGTGGAGGGACTGCTGCACCGGACGAGGAAGCTGGTGGAGACGAACTGCCCGAAGAACGTGGAGCTGAAGGAAGAAAATGAGCTGAGCGGCGAATGTGTTCTGGGCAACGCGACCCAGCTGCAGCAGGTGATGCTGAACATCAGCATCAACGCCATCCACGCCATCGGCGCCGAGGGCGGAAAGCTGACCATCCGGGGCAGTGTCGTGCCGCGCAGTGAGCTGGCGGCGCTCTTCCCGGAAGAGAAGATCTCCGAGGAGTGGTCGAGCTACGTCTGCCTGAGCGTCACCGACACCGGCTGCGGCATGGACAGGGAGACGATGCAGCACATCTTCGAGCCCTTCTTCACCACAAAAAAGACCGGCGAAGGCACCGGCCTCGGCCTTGCTCTGGCGGACCAGATCATCCGCACCCACCGGGGCCGCATCCGGGCGGAGAGCACCATCGGCAGAGGCACGACCTTCTATGTCTATCTGCCGGTGCTGGAGCAGCAGCAGGAGCGCGAACAGCTGCAGTGGGGCGTGGACAGCAAGCTGCGCATCCTTGCGGCGGACGACAACAACAAGGTCCTCGACCTGCTGGACAAAGACCTCAGCGCGCTGGGCCTGAGCGTGTCCACCTGCTCCCGCCGGGGCGAGCTGCGCCAGCTGCTGGAGCAGCAGCCCTTCGACGTCCTTGCCATCGACGAGAGCCTGATGAGCAGCAGCGGCGTGGACTTCTGCATGGCCATCCGGGGCCGCTACCCGGGCATGACCCGCATCGTGATGACCAATGCCCCCACAAGAGAGATCGTGGACGCCCGCAGCCACGGCGTCATCGACGGCTATGTGGTAAAACCGGTGTCGGCGTCCACGCTGCTGGCCCAGATACGGAGCAGCCGGAAAGAGTGAAGAGCAGCTGTTTTTCGTGAATTTGTGGAATATGCACAGAGGTGTCCTTCATAATTCGATGATATGATAAAAATGCAAGGAATATATTGACAATTCGGGGGGGGGGGTATAATAAGGCCAACAGGCCGACGACCGGAACTGGACAGCCTGCCTGTAAGATCATTCATAATTATGGAGGCAAAAATCATGAAAATGGCAAAGAAGTTTCTGGCCGTCGCCCTCGCCGGCGTTCTGGCACTGTCCGTTCTGACCGGCTGCGCCAACGGCGTCAAGAGCAAGGACGTCGCTGACTCTCTGACCAAGATGGGCATCAAGGTCGAGCAGAGCAAGGACGTGGATAAGACTGCTAAGGAGACCCTGAAGGCTATCGAGGCTATCATCGACGCAAAGACTAACGCTGATAAGCCGGATACTGATGCCGACAAGATCAAGCTGAGCAATGCTGTTGTCGCCGCTGATGGCAAGGTCATCAAGACGAAGAACATCACCGACACCACCAACAATGTCCAGAAGGCTCTGGGCGTGTTCGCCAACGGCACTGATGCCGAGAAGGCAAATGTTGGCAAGCAGGTCCGTGTTGCTCTGGTCGAGATCAAGAATGCCAAGAAGGACGCAAGTCTGCAGGCTGCCTTTGTGAAGGACGCTCTGTTCCAGGCTCAGGCCGCTGAGCTTGGCTCTAACAACGACAAGGTTGTTGCTGAGACCGGCAAGCTGGGCACTGCCACGACGAAGGACGGCAAGTACATGCTGGTCGTCATCGTCAACGATGTGGTCGCAAAGAACGCCTAATTCCCGCTTCCCCATGTGAGGACCGCCGCAAGGCGATAGATCCCCATAAATAAAGATGACAACAGGCCCCGGAGTGGAAACACCCCGGGGCTTGTGTTTTTTGCGCAGCTCCGGCTTTATTGTATCCAAGCTTCCATACGGAATCTTACAGGATATTAAGGAATTTCTTAACAAACCGTAATAAGAAGGGCTTTGGGCTGTAAGTTTGAGCCTGTATACTGGAACCATAACGAACGGGAATGATTCCGGAGGATAAAACGGAAGGCATCCCCGGCACACGAAAAAAGGAAAGGAAGTACAAACCCATGAGTGATACGATCCTCGCTCTGCTCGGCTTTGCAACGGTGATCACGGTCATCGTCCTGCTGCTGCGCAATGTCACGGTCCCTGCACTGGCATTCGTCAGCGTCTCGACCATCACCGCAGCCATTCTGGTGGCTACCGGTGCTTTCACCCTGGATGAAATGGCCGGCTTTATCAAGGAGGGCGTCAAGGGCGTCCACGGTACGGCAATCCTGTTCATCTTCTCCGTCCTGTTCTTCGGCGTCATGACCGACGCGGGCATGTTCGACAAGATCATCGGCGCGCTGATGAAGAAGGTCGGCAACAACGTCGTCGGCGTTGCCCTGATGACCTGTCTCATCGCCATCATCGGCCATCTGGACGGCGGCGGCGCTTCCACCTTCCTCATCACCATCCCTGCCATGCTGCCCGTCTACAAGCGCCTGCACATGCGCCGTGAGACCCTGCTGCTCATCTGCGTTACGTCGATGGGCGTCATGAACCTGCTGCCCTGGGGCGGCCCGACCATGCGTGCCGCCAGCGTTCTGGGCGTTGAGTCCAATGACCTGTGGAGTCAGATCCTTCCGATGCAGATCGTCGGCCTGGTTCTGGCTGTCGGCACTGCCATCTTCTGGGGCCTGCAGGAGAAGAAGCGCATTGCCAAGCTGGGCGATGCTGCCGTAGAGGATGTCGGCAAGTACGATGATTCGGATAGCGAAGAGAAGAACAATGAGCTGGCTCGCCCGAAGAACTTCATCTTCAATGTTATCCTGACTCTGGCCGTCATCATCGTGCTGGTCCTGGACATCTTCCCCTCTTACTACGTCTTCATGGTCGGCTGCGCTCTGGGCATTCTGGTCAACTACCGCGGCAAGAAGCTGCAGAACTCCATCATCAAGAGCCACGCTTCCGCTGGTCTGAGCATGGCTTCCACCATCCTGTGCGCCGGTGTCTTCCTCGGTGTCCTGAGCAAGAGCGGCATCATGGAGAAGATGGCCATCATGATGGCCAGCGTCATCCCCGCCTCTCTGGGCCGTTTCCTGCCCGTCATCATCGGCGTCCTGAGCGTGCCTCTGGCTCTGCTGTTCGATACCGACTCCTACTTCTACGGCCTGCTGCCCGTCCTGATCAGTGTTGGCAACCAGTTCGGCGTCAACCCGGCTCACATCGCCATCGCAATGGTCGTCTGCCGCAACTGCGCTACCTTCATCAGCCCGGTGGCTCCCGCTACCTATCTGGGCATCGGTCTGGCCGGTGTCGAGATCAAGGACCACATCAAGTACTGCTTCGGCTGGCAGTGGGGCGTTTCCATCGTCTGCCTCGTCGCTGGTCTGATCCTCGGCGTCATCCACTTCTGATAAACTGAGCTCCCGCCCGGCTGCCCTTCCTTGGACGGCCGGGCATTTTTGCAGGATACTTTTTTACCACTTTTTTTCCCAAGGAGGCTGCTGCAATGCGTGAGACCCCAGTCTGCACCGCGGCCGATGCCATCTACAAGCTGGCGGCGGGCAATCTGAAATACCTGAACGCGGAAAACGGGAGCGGCGATATTTCCCGCCGTATCCGGATGTCCACCTGGGCGAAGGGCCAGTCGCCCTACGCCATCATCGTCACCTGTTCGGATTCCCGGGTCATCCCCGGAGAACATCTTCTCGGCGGGCATCGGTGAGCTGTTCGTCATCCGGCTGGCGGGCAACATTATCGATGAGCACCAGCTGGGCAGCATCGAGTACGCTGCCGGCCATCTGGGCTGTCGGCTGGTGGTGGTGCTGGGCCACACCCACTGCGGTGCGGTGGATGCCGCCATCAACTCCGAGCCGTCCGGCTATATCCGCTGCATCACCGACGAGATAAAGAAGGCCATCGGGGACGAAACAGACCCCTACAAGGCCAGCTGTCTCAATGTCCGGCACAGTGTGCAGGAGATCGAAAAGAGCCTGTGCATCCATGACATCAAGGCGGAAACGGGCCTGCGGGTCGTCGGTGCGATGTACCACATCGAGGACGGCAGCGTCGAATTCCTGTAAGAAACTCCCAGCATTGCGGCGGAACGGCCCTTTCCCAGAACGGGAAAGGGCCGTTTTTGTGTTTGACAATCGACGGCTGTCAGTTTATACTAACGCTGAAAAAGCGGATACAACAGGAGGACAGGACAATGGTTCAGGTAGACCTTATCACAGGATTTCTCGGGGCAGGGAAGACCACCTTTCTGCGCAGATACGCGGCATGGTGGGCCGGGCAGGGCGTCAAAGTCTGTGTGCTGGAAAACGACTTCGGCGCGGTGAACGTGGACGCCATGCTCCTGCAGGACCTCGAGGCCCAGGGCGTGGAGCTGGAGACCATCAGCGGCGGCTGCGACTGCGACACCCACCAGCGCCGGATGCGGACAAAGCTCATCTCCATGGCCATGCGGGGCTTTGAGCGGGTCATCGTGGAGCCCAGCGGCATCTTTGACGTGGACGAGTTCTTCGACGTGCTGCGGGACGAGCCGCTGGACCGCTGGTATCAGCTGGGCAATGTCATCGCCATCGTGGATGCCCTTCTGCCGGAAGAACTTTCCCCGCAGGCAGAATATATCCTCGCTTCCGAGAGTGCGTGGGCGGGCAGTGTCCTCCTGAGCCGCTGTCAGCTGGCCTCTGAGGCGCAGAAGCAGGGGGCAGAAGCCCATCTGGCCCGTGCGCTGGAAGCCTGCAAGTGCTCCCGGAAGTTCGGCCCGGAGGAGATCATTGCGAAGGACTGGGCCGATTTGACGACTGACGACATGGCCCGCCTCGCAAGGTGCGGCTGCCGGCAGGCCAGCTGCGAAAAGCTCCACTTCGACGCGCACGATGCTTTTACCTCGGCCTACTTCCTCGAGCTGGGTCTGCCCCGCGCTCAGCTGGAAAAGACATCCCGTCCCTCTTCACCGACCCCGCCTGCGGAAATGTCCTCCGGGTGAAGGCTTCGTGGAGGATGATGGCCAGTGGTATGAGCTGAATGCTGCCGCCGCCGGTCTGACGGCGGCCCCCATCCCGCACGGGACAGCAGGTGCTCATCGTCATCGGCGAGGGGCTGGACAAGGCCCGGCTGG
>ENA-OQJN01000063-OQJN01000063.1-human-gut-metagenome-genome-assembly--contig:-NODE-63-length-52556-cov-15.250205_pt1 | contig 52556 bp, 45 predicted proteins | sample MGYA00242610_ERZ504777 | MGnify/ENA primary metagenome ERZ504777 (study PRJEB26092, sample SAMD00036350) | human gut metagenome | host: Homo sapiens | study: EMG produced TPA metagenomics assembly of... | reverse complement strand
GCATGGAAAAATGCGCATAACTGCGCTGGCCTAAGTTACAGGCGTATCCGCCGATATTTAGTCTGACGCCTAAAGCGTCTGGAAGCACGCGACTTCAGTCGTGTGAGGATAAAGTTTTTAATTCACAACGGAAAAGAAGCACTGCATCGTTACCTTGTGGAAGTAATCATAAAAATTGCAGACTACATTTTCTCAGATTCAGAAAAAACAAAGAAGGGAGTTGACCGAGCCATGGGCGGAGAAGTATTAGAGCTGAAAACAGATAAGCTGATAAATGAAATAAGGCAAGACGTGAAAGAAGAAGTGAAAGCGGAAGTGAAAGAAGAAGTGAAAACAGAGACGAAAGAAAAAATAGTAATCTGTATGCTGAAAAGAGGCAAAAGTACATTGGAAGAAATCGCTGCAGATACACAGATGCCGATTGAGCAGGTTGAAAGAATAAAAAAAGAACAACAGTTATAAAATGAGAAAATGGCAGAGAATTATAGAGGGTTCTCTGCCATTTGACCATACAGGGGTTGATACATCATCTTGTGATTAGAACGAACAACTCACCACATTTGTAACAAATTATAGATTTTTAGCATGAAAAATCAAGGAAAATAAATGCTTTTGAAGTGTATGAAATTTAAAAAAATCGTAAAATTCTTGAGCATTACCCTTGACAAAAAGTGGTGAAAGCACTATTATTAACCATAACAGACAGATTATGTCTAGGAATCTTTACCCAAAAAGAAATAGTTATATTAAGGAAAGGGGAACTATAATCATGACAAAGATTAAAAACACAAAGAAGGGCATGGCAAAAAAGACATTAAGTATGTCACTTGTTGTTGCAATGCTTGCTACTTCTAATGTGCCGGTATGGGCTGCTGAGTTCAGTGATGGATCTGATGCTGCTGTAGCTACAGAAGCTCCGGCTGCTGAAGCTTTCTCTGATGAAGCAGATGCTCCGGTTGTAGAAGATACTGCAGATGTAGCTACTGAAGCTGCAAAATCAACAACAACAGGTTCTGAGTATACAGTTAATTTATCTGACTTTGCAGTAGATAGTACTGCTGTAAGCAATAACGAAACTGTATGGGGTGGAACATTAAGCGCAAATGTAGATATCACAGCAGTAAGCGCTATTGCTAATGCAACATTAAAAACTGCATGGCAGGTAAATGGAAATATTGTTAATAGCACTATTGCAAATTATGATCCTGCAAATAAAGCTAAAACACTTAATTTAACTCCAGATATGGCAGGCAAATCAATTACATTATTTGTTTATGCTGAACAGGCAGGCAAGGTTGCTTGGAGCTATACATCTGACGCTGTTACAGTAAAAGCAAAAGATATTAATGATTTTATTACTGCATCTGCTGCAGATCCTACATATGATGGAACTGTAAAAAAAGCAGGTGTTACGCTGACCTCTAAAAAAGATAAAAATAATCAGGACTTAGTACAAGCAGGTTCAGATTTACTTGATACTTCAAAATATAAAATAGCATATTCTGGAGAACTTACAAATGTAACTGGAGATAAAGTAACTGTTACATTAACTCCAACTGTTACAGGATATGCAGGACAGGTTACAACAACTTATGAAATCCAGCCAATGCAGCTAGACGGTGCAACAGCAACTATTTCCAGTCGCATGAAAGCAACTTTAGAAAACACATCCTATGTGTATACTGGAAACATAACAGGAAAAGTGAAAAAATCTGATATCAAGTTAGTTGATAAATCAACAGGTGTTGATTTGAGCAATTATCTGGATGTTGATTCTAATGGTTACGTAAAAGTTGAGTTTACTTCTCAGGATAATACTGCAGTTGGAAAAATCAGCAATGTATATGTTGCGATTAAAGAAGGTCAGCCTGAAACAGGAAACAAAAACTATAAAATTGTTGGAAGTAATATCAAAACATTGACAGATAACACTATGACAGTTGTTGCCCGTGATTTATCTACGGTTGATGTTAGTATTGCAGACCAGCAGTATACAGGTTCTAAGGTTACTATTAATCCTAGTGCTGTAACTTTAAAAGATAAAACTACTGGTGAAGAGATTACTAAAGGTGCTCTCGAAATTACTGTTCCGGATAATGCAATTGAACGTGGAACAGGATATGTTGCAACAATCAAACCAGGTGTTGATAATAATGGTATAACAAACAAAAATATTACAGGAAGTACAACTGGAACATTCTCTATTTATTCCAACAGTATCTCCAATGCATATTTTGCAAATGCAACAAGTAATACACTTCCAGCCAAAGAATATACAGGAGAAGCAGTAACATACACAAGCGAAGAACTTGGTGCTCTTAAAATCTTAAACAACACAACTAGTAAAGTAGAGACAATTGCACCAGCTGATTATGAAATCACTTATTCCAAAAATACTAATGCAGGCACAAATACTGCTAAATTAATCGTAACCGGTAAAGGCAGTTATGCTGGAAGCAAAAAAGAGTTGACCTTTACAATCAATCCTGCAACCGTAAGTGCAACAACTGCAGCAGAAGAAGTTGAGCAGAAGAACGCTAGCAGTGCTAAAGATTATAAAGATGCAATGAAAGTTGTTGTAAAAGCTAAAAATTCTGCTAACAAAGAATTTACATTAGTTGAAGGTACTGATTATACAGTTACTTACGGATATGAACATACTTCAGATGGAAATAAAGTTGGTAATTATGTTGTTGCTACTGTAACTGTAACAAATAAAAACTTTAAAGGAACTGCAGCAGCTTCTGCTTTAACTGCAAAATCCAAGATTACAGCTGCAATCTTAAAAGCTGACTATATCAAATTAAAGGAGAATTCTTTCTCTTATAATGGTAAACCTGTTACACCTGATTTTGACGTTGTAATTGATGGTAAAGTAATTAATCCAGCTTATTATACTGGATCATTTACAAACAATATCAATGCAGGTACTGCTACACTTACAGTTACTGGAGATGGAAATCATTACAGTGGAAAAGCAAGTGTAAACTTTACAATTGCTCCTGTTGATGCGTCTAAACTTACTGGTGTTATCGCAACTAAAGAATACAAGGGATATTCTCTTGAGATTCCAGCTGATGAGATTTATCTTACATTAGATGGAAACAAAATCGATGTTGACAGCAACTTCACTCGTACTTTTGGAGAAAACTTAAATATTGGTGAAGGTACTGTAACATTAACACCAAAGAACAGTAACTTTACTGGATCTAAGACATTAACATTCCAGATTTGTGGTGAAATGTTAAAAACCGAAACAAAAAGCGGTTTTAACTTTGCTGATAAGAATGGATTCGCAATAACTGGAAATAATATTAAATTTAGTTATGACGGAACTGCTCAGACTTTTGCCAAAACTACTTTAGATAACAAGACAGGAAAAACATTAACTGAAGGTACTGACTATGAAATCAAATATGTTGATAACGTATATGGACAGAAAGGTACCAATGGTCAGTATGCAGTTGTTCTTGCTATAGCAAAAGGAAAATACGGCGGAGATCTTACTCAGACAGAGAACGGCATTGCTGTGAAGAATGGCGTATATACAGATGCTGAAGGAAATAAGATTGTCAATGTATTTGCAATGAAAACTATCAAAATTGATCAGCAGTCATTTACAGCAGATAATATTGCTATTTCCAACGGAACTTATGCTGCCGGACTTCCGGTAAAACCAGAGGTTAAGATTGTTGTTAAAGGTGTTACTTTAGTAGAAGGAAAAGATTATGAATTAGATCTTCCTGCAAATAAAGACTTAGTAAATGCTACATCAGCAAAATCTCTTTCTGTTATTATTAAAGGTAAAAATGGTTACACTGGAACTGTTGATACATTAAAATGGGGAATTGATAAATTTGATCTTGCAAATGCAGATGTAACTGTTAAAGATGGAAAGATTTCCGTTAAATGTGGAAAAGTTGATGTTGATGCTTCTGAATATACAACAACAGCTAATGGTGATGGTACTACAACAATCAAAGCTGTAAGCACTAGCAAAAACTATACTGGTTCTAAGAAAGTCGCAACAAACGGAACAACAGATGCAGAAAAACCAGCAGCTCCTATGATTTCTGAAGTTAAAGTTACTGGTAACAAAGCAACTGTAGTCCTTTCCAGTGAAGCAGATGGCGCTGCAGGTTATGACTATGTAATCTCAACAGACCGTGAATGCATCACAAACAAAGATTACGCTTCTGTAAACAAGAATCAGGTTCAGACCTCTACTACATTCAAATATGTACAGCAGGGAACCTACTACGCATACTGCCACGCTTGGAAACGTGATGAGAACGGTAAGAAGGTATTCAGCGACTGGTCTAACGCATATCCATTCGTTGTATCCGCAATCACACCGGACGCTCCAGTTATCACAAACGTAACAGTAAGCGGATCTACTATCAAAGTAACATACAAAGCAGCTGCAAATGCAACTGGTTACGATGTAGTACTAGGAACTGGCTCCAAGAAAGAAAACGGTGAGACACGTCCATACCAGTATGGCAATCACAAGAAGCTGAACCTCAAAGAAGGTACAGTAACAGCAACATTCAAAAATGTACCAAAGGGAACATGGGTAGTTGGAATGCATGCATTCAACAGAACATCCGAAGACGGAAAGAAAGTCTTCAGCCCATGGTCAAACCTGAAAAAGGCTACTGTTAAGTAATCCTTTGGGTAAAGAAATATATAAATAAAGAAAAACTATTGCTAGACTCTTAAATGAGTCAAATACAGTACTTCCCCTAGATGAGGGGATATAACAAAACCAATTCAAGGGGAAGAACTGTGTTTATACAGCAATAGTTTTTCTTGTTTTTGAAAGGAGTACTTATGAAAAAGCCATCAGATTTTTATTGTTGTATATGTGGACAGCCATTAAATGATAGACAGGATTTATTTGTAAAAATCAGAGACAACGATAGCGAAGAAACATTACGAATTGTTCCTGTTCATAGTGGCAACTGTGACAATACGCTTTGTAAACAGGAAAGTGCCAAAGGCAACAATACAAACAGTTGCTTTAACTTTTATTCTTTTGGAAATGATAAAGAATTAGAAAAGTATCTTGTTACTGGAGAAGTATAATGTTTGAATAAATTAACTAGAAATCATTTTTTTATTACAGAAAGCTTCCTGTATACTTTAAATAGGTCAAGAGATTGACACAAAAAAATACCTCAAGTATATTTAGATTATTACTGACCAGCCAGTTGGTAAAATCTAAAGAGTACAAAAGGTATCTAAAATGAATGTTAAAGGAACAAAGAAGAAAAATCAAGTAGTAAAAGCAAATATTCAATGTCATTTAGTTAAGTTCAAATAACGAAATAAAGTATATCACATCTTCCGAAACATTGTTCAGTTAAGGACGGTCATGGAAGAACTTGTACTGTACATTATGGAAAAATACTCACATATGCTGCAAAAATATTTTTAGGTATACCGAAAAGACAGATTGCACATCTGCCGCATTAAGAAGTATAATAGGGATGAGGTTTAAGCTACCCGATACATGAAATCCCTATTTCTCTTTGGTCGGAGGTTGATAGGGTATTTACGGTTGGATCTGACTGGTGTCAGTGCCTTTGTATGAGGAGCATGATCTCAGTTTCGTCACCGCCGTTTTTCAGATATGCCCTGCATATGTTGACTGCGGTGGCGAAATTTATTTTATAAACGTGTTTGACATTTTCAGCTGTCTGGATCACAGCATGGGAAGTGACCAGTTCACAGAAATTGTATAACAGCATCCTGGCGGCAATCTCCTGCAGGATCCTATCATATTTGCTGCTGTGCCAGTTGACAAGCCCTATCGTATATTTAAGTTCCCGGAAACTTGTTTCCTCGCTCCAGCGCATTTTGTAAAGCTTTTTTATATCCTTAAGGGAAAATTCCTCTTTTGAGAGATTTGTTGCAATACAAATATAGCTTCCATTTTCAAGCCGGATGCGGACAATGCGGGAACTGATATCATAATACCGGCATTTTTCATCCGGAAAGTCAAAATCCGTGGAAGGCTGGAGGATCGTATAAATATCTGGATTTCCAACTGTTTCCTTTGTGTGCCGTCTGGTGAGGGTTGTTTTTATCCGTGTATCAGACTCATCATCCGGAAGGTCATAAGAGGAAAGGATCCCATTGCTGTCGATATCCTTCATACGGATAACAAACTTCATGTTTTTCCGGATAAGATGTGCAAATGTGTTGAAACTTTCATAACCACAGTCTGCCATCAGGATGGAAGGAGCAGGATCTGAATAACGGTCAACCATGAGGTTCAGTGCTGCACGCTCATGGAGCTTTTTCTTTCCCTGTACGTGAAAGTCACAGTAGGTTTTATTCATGATGTCATAGAGTGCATTGATATGGACAGCGTTGTAGCCTTTTTCACCTTCATGGATAAAAGTCCTTTCATCAGACGGGTTTCTGGCTATATTCACATCGGAGCCGTCGCAGGCCAGAAGCCGGTAGCCGCAATACAGGTCATCGGACAGGGACCTGCACTGTGTTACAAAGGAATGGAACAGGAAATCCCATCCTTCAGGAAGAAGCTTGTAACGCTGCTGTGTGAATGCTGATTTTGACGGTGCGGACAGGAAATGGCTGAAAAAATCCAAGATTTCATTTGAAACCGTTTTGCCCTGCATCAGAAGCATAAACTGTATATATTCTTTAAAAGTAAGTTTACGCTTCCTGGTAAAATCGGTTTCCGGATTCCTGGAGAATAAAAAATGGATCTGCTCCAGTTCGTCAATGCAGTTATTGAGAACTGTTTTTAATTGTGATAAGAAAATGTGGGCCATGAGGTACCTCCTTGAAATATGTTTATAATCAACGTTTACGAAACATATATCGGCTGATCTGTCAAGCTTTTTTTGAAAAAACATGGGAATATGTGAGGGAAAACAATCATGCAGTTATACCAGTTTGAAAAAATCTATTCACAGATGGAGAGGGAATTTGGAAAGATCCGAAAGGGTGAAGAAGAAACATACGCCATGCTGCTGTTGCCAATGGAGGGAAATGTGTTAAAAATACACCGCGAATTCCCAGGGGCCAACAGCCGTAGACTAAGGGAGGCTATTGCCCTGGCGTTATTTGATGTAAAAGTGAATTACAGTGGTGAAGAATATGATACAGGAAAGTTTAGAAATAGAGAAAATGAAATGCTTGAAAGGGCATTGCTTATGGCATTTGACCCTTATACGAATCATGAGATAATGGAACTGTTAAAAGAACAGTTCCATGTGGATATGCTGTCACAGGAACAGGTGAAAGAATACTATAAATTTCCGGTAATGTGCCTGTTAAGGATCAAGGAATCCATTGATACATGGGAAAAACGTTCAGGCTCAGATGGATACTTTGATTTTATTGAGGGATATATGGGAAGAGAGATAACAGGAACTGAGATGAACTTTAGTATTATGAGTTCAGGTATATTTGATATGTAATAATTTTTAAATTTGACAACAAAAAAACCAGTGGCTTCATAATGATGAAACCACTGGAAAGCACCTTAACTAAATGACATTGCTCTCATAATATTGCATGTAATTTCTAGAAATCAGTATTTAGAATTCATATGTTGTTTCTGAGTAAAAATTTTTAGACATTATGTTTAAGAAAGGAAATTGTGAGTAGAGTATTAGACTACTACCATAAAGGATAATCATGAATTTGGGAAGCATAAATGAAAATGACTTTAAAGAAAGCAAAGCTGTAGCTATTGCTAAAAATATTATTGAAGAAAATAGATGTTTTAAAACTTTTTTTGTGAAATGGATAAGCGCCCCAATTTAGACGGTCATATGTCTTTTATATATAAAAATCAAGAACGTATGATTATTGAGGTACAAATAAAAACATTACCACAAAACTATTGTTTATCAAAATCTCGTGTATCGAAGTATTACTATGACTGCGATACAAAGGTATTTAACGTGGTAAAAGAAAATGTTTCCTTGAATCCAGTCAGTTTAATTTTAGTAGATACATATAATAAAAAAGTATTTTGCATATTATTAACTCGTCAGTATGTTGCAGAATTGCATGTAAATGGAAAAACCACGAAACGAATTTATTTTAATGATAGTGATGAATTTAATAACGACAAATTTATTACTGAATTATTAAAGTACAATAAAATATTGAATACAAATACATCGTGCCATGTAAAGGTCAGAACTATTTATAATATACTGAAGCCGCGAAGAAAATTACCACATATTGAATTAGAACATATTTATGATGTCGAAAATTATGGCCTTGTATATACGCATAACAATATTTTGGGTTACCTAGGAAATTTTTGGGTTAATACAAAGGGAAAAAATATCACATATATAGCTTATATATGCAAGATACAGCATACGACAATTCATTTAATCAATATGAATATATACGATTAGAGAGTGAAAAAACACATATTTTTGCATATCGTCAGTCTTCTGGTACCTCCATAACAGACGCTGATATAGTAAATATTCTTTATGAAATTGCCTATTTTAAGAAAAAAGATATTGTATTTTATAGTTCAGGGATTCCGGTATATGTAATAGCAGGACGGGTTATTTGGAGACTCAGAGCGGAGAAAATCGAAAAAGAATGGTAAATAGTTTGAATTCAAAGCAAGCGATGAGACCCAGGACATGACCCGAAGGGTCTGACCGCAATGTGGTCAATTTATCGTCAACTTAAGGAAAATCGTCAGATTTTATCCTAATTATATACTATGGTTTACCGCAAAAATGCAGGATTAATCCTCAACCAGTTAGGAAATTCACCAAAAAGGCGCACTTAAATAAAGCTTAAATGTGACAGTGTTTTTATTTACAAGGCAGCTTTCTTATTTCTAAAATGTGAACGTCCTTTTGACTTTAATTTTTTTCTTGGAAATGATCTTCCGGGAAGGATCTGTGAACGGCACCGGACAGCTTCTTTGTACAGCTTCTCAATAACTGAGAGTTCAGACAGACCACAGAGAATCTTTGGAAAGATGATCTTGATCCGTCCGATGATAAATGCGCGATTAGCCTGATAACGATATTTATTGGAACTTTTGGAAGTGATGTCTATTTCTTCATCTGCGTTATTCTTGATAAGGGAAACAAGATTTGAAAGAGGCATATTGATATAAAATTCCTGAATGATAGAAGTTGCAGTAGCACCGGAAAACTCTTCCATAGCAAAACGGCTCTTTAATTCTTTGTATTTTAATTCCACCGGCCAGGTTCCCCCGAAGGGTCTGACCATCTAATTTTCAAATAAAATAATTCTAATTTTTTCATAAACTACCGGGGTCAGATTATCGAAAACAATCCGGGAAGAAAGTAATCTTTACATAAAATGATACAGAAATTTTTATAAAGCCAAAAACAGAAATGCCTAAATAGGACTCCTAGCATCATTACGATAGGGGGTCTTCGTAAGTAGGTAATCATCCGTATATTGACATTTTATAAAAGCCATCTGATACTGTTCCTGGCTGTCTGCCAGATTCTCTATCAGATGGCTTTGTATTATTTTTTAGTTTAGTACGGCAGTATTCCGGAAGATCCTCTGACCATGGAAGCAGTTTCTTTAATTCTTCCTCTTTAGGAAAAGCTTCCTTTTTTCTGAGTTCATCCAATATATAGGTCAGATATGCGTATGGTTTCAGATGCTCTGGTAACTCAGTTGTCGAGTAGTTCACTACGATGCATATATAAGTCTTTCAAATGATAAATCTCATATATTTTTGTAACCGCATTGGTAAGAGATGTTTCGTGCAGTGGATAATACTGCTTATATAATTTTTCCGGTTTTACAATGTCAATTATTTCAGAAGACCAAAGCCTGTACTTCCATTGCAGAGTAATATAACAGTCAGACATCCATTCCAGAATAAATTCATCATAAGTATTACTTATTTCTGCATTTAAATCTACAGTAATTCCCATATTTCCCATAATCTGTTTCGGAGTTTTACATAAATACAGGGGATTCCCCATATCCATATATCTACGATAATCACTTTTCATATATTTATAGATTATGCCAAAACAGTCAGAACAGTTTCGAGCTATCAATTTAAATAAATATCTTCCAGATAGTTTTGCACTGTTCAGGTAACCTGAATCATATGCCGGATTATTCATAAAAATCGCCCTCCTGATGATAGAGTAAAAATTTCCCCATAGCAGTTCTCACCGTAATTCCCGGAACTTCGAATCCTTCCAGCAAAATTGCACGGTTTCTTGCAGAAAAAAATTGATTTACTTCTCTGCGAGCGTGAAAATCAGCTGTTACATCTGATTCGTCTTTGTATACCTGCCATGCATCTTTCCATTCAATCTGTTTAAATGCTTTTTGTGATTTCAAAAATATCTGATTACCAAGAGAACCTTTATAGAAAAGTTTCTTTATTTCTTCAATATTGATCTGATTTAGCAAAAAAGCTTCTATGACCTGTGTATAACTGTCATCTGCACGATAGCCTTTGATAATATCAAAATCTGCTGTAGAAATACGGTACATTTCTACAATCCGCGAACCTGTGATTTCAGCACTCTCCAGGCTTGTTCCCCTGTTGGCAATGACCTCTGCGATCCAGGCTAAGATACCATAATCGTTCAGATCCATTATTTTCAGACCAGAAGTATTCAAAATATACCGGTTAACAAAAGAGTATTCCGGATCACCATTTAAAACAGCCCAGCTTTTTGCACGGTCTTTATATTCAGTGGTATAAAATCCATTTCCATAATCATTATCTGTTTTTCCACCCTGATAAATTGGTTCTTTTAAAATATGATCAGAACCATGATAAACAATTACATTCTCATATGCTGTATCAGAGTCCATAATATTAACATGACTTTTCACTTTATACCCTCCTTAAATTTACTTTTCAGCTGATTTTATTATAACATTGTTCTAACATCTATGTCAGTATAAAGATTTCGACACAAAGCGTTTGATTTTTACCGACAAAAATGGAAGTGGTAAAACAAGTATATTAGATATAGTAGTATATTATATTTTATCCCAATATAAATAAAGAGCCCCTGACCAGATGGATCAAAAACTCCTGCTGATGTTTTTTTGTTTACCAGTATTTTTTTATATAGTTGACAGCTATAGTGGTTCAGTTGTCAAGACAAAAATTTAAGCATTTTATAATGAACTGATATATGTAACTGGGTAGGGGAGAAAATCCCCCCTTAGGCTGCATGATTATCCAGTAACAGGATTGGATAATAGCAGGATGAGTAGGGTCCCCGAGATAAAACACTAATCTTTCTTTATATCCGCTGAGCAGTTTCTGGCTGGCAATTTCACGCATTAAATCAACATAATCTGTCATAGACGTTGCAGAAGTTGTGTGCTATATTGATTATATAAGAATAATTCTTTCGATGTACCAGACCACTGATTTGGTACAATGCAACTCCAACGCAAAACCACCATTATTTCCAAGGAGGATTTGAAAGATGAAAAAGAAATTGTTAGCTTTATTACTGGCTTCTTCTATGGCTCTAATGAATGTTGCTCCTGCATATGGTACAGATATTTTTACTGACCCGGATAATGCGGCAAACGAAGATGTAATTTCTGTTCCTGAGGAGCTTGATAACAATGGAGAGTTCAATGACACTGAAGATGAGTTTACTTCGGAACAGACAGATGATGATTTCTTTTCGGATGAAAAGGAAATGCCTTCTGTTCAGGAGGGGGACACGTTGGTTGCAAATGCAGGGCAGGGAATAACAGCTGGTACTTCCACATATTCCTCAAAGTCTTCCTTTGGCCGGAGAAAGGCTCTTTCCCAGCTTCAGGGTATGGGCATCAACAGCGGATCTTACAGCTGGAACTGGGCAAGTCCTGAATATACTTCTTATTATACAGATGAGGCAGGAAATCTTCATATTGTTGCCTGGAAAGATCAGACTTTATATGATGCTGTCTGCAATTCCGATCTTAATGTTACCAATGTAACAACAGTAAAGCTTCCGCTTCCATTGTGGGGAGGATTCTATGCTGCACCCGATGGGAATTTTTATATTGCAGCAGGACAGAAAAATCTGAACGAAGACAACAGCATAACGGCTGTCCGGATTCTCAAATATAGCCGTGCCTGGAAACTGCTTGGTGCAACGGACATTGGCGGCGGATACACAAATATGTTTGAAGGAATCTACATTCCTTTTGATGCTGCTTCCCTGCGCATGACCCAGATCGGTTCTACCCTGATCGTACACACAGGACGGGAAATGTATGGGATGGAAGGGATACATCATCAGAGTAATATCACTTTTGTCATTAACACGCAGGATATGACGCTTATTAATTCAGATATGCCTTATTGTAGCCATTCCTTTAATCAGTTTGTTGTAAATGACGGCTCTCATGTGTATTTTCTGGATCATGGGGATGCTTATTACAGAGGTCTGATCCTGTCCTCCTTCTCCGCATATTCCGGCGGATATATCGCTCAGGATCGTGCGGTAAATATCTTTCCTTTTATGGGAGCTACAGGTGATAATTATACCGGATGCGAGGTAACCGGATTTTCTCTGGCAGGAAATAATCTGATCACAGTAGGCAAGTCTGTTCCCCATGGTTTGGCTGTGAATGGACAGACCGGATATGAAAATCTTAACAAAAATATCTTTATGATAATTACAGATAAGAACAGTATGACTTCCAGATTTATCTGGCTCACTCAGTATTCACCATCAGGAGCAGAAATAACTCTGACAGAACCAAAGCTCATCCCTGTAGGAAATAATCAGTACGCAGTCCTTTTCTCAGAGGAAACCTCCAACCAGAGCGTTCTGCATTATCTCCTTATGGATATGTCCGGAAACGTAAAATTATCCAAGTTATACAAGAATGTAACGATCCAGACGGATTCACAGCCGATCTTATGGGGACGTAATATTGTATGGGTATCTGGAAATTATGATAACGGCAACTATGACAGTTCCCGCACATACCTGTATGAAATCCCCGTAGTGACAACTCCACTTAATGGAATTGCTCTAAACCAGACAAATCTGACAATTGACGAAGGCAATACACAAAAACTCACGCCTTCCTTTACACCATCCAACTCTGATGATGTAAAAGATGTGGTCTGGACAAGCAGTAATCCTGGGGTTGCGTCTGTCTCAGAGGATGGAACCATTCAGGGGAACGGTTATGGTCAGGCAGTAATCACTGCTTCTGCCGGAGATTTTCAGGCCCAGTGTCAGGTGACGGTAAAGGTATCTGAGAACAACTCACCACTGACAAAACCTGTGCTGAAACTTTCCCAGAAAGCTGCGGATCAAATACATTTAACCTGGAAAAAGATTCCGGGTGCCAAAGGATACCAGATTTACTGCAAGACAGATTCCCGGTCTTCTTATAAGCGGATAAAAACTCTGAAAACAGGATCCCTCAGTTTTGATGCAGCTGTAGTACCGGGAGTAACCTATTCATTTAAAGTCCGTGCTTATGGAACCAACGCAAGTGGAAAAAACAAATATTCTAAATTTTCAGCGGTGAAATCAAGAAAAGCTGCTGTCCCGGCTCCATCTAAGGTTTCATGTAAAATGAGTAACGGTGGTACAGAGGTTTCCTGGACAAAAGTAGCCGGTGCTTCCGGATATGTAATTTACCGCAATGGTTCCGCTGCCAAAACAGTGAAGTCCTCTGTCTCAACCTGGAAAGACACAAAGGCTTATGATTCCCAGACAGGCATGTACTGGGTTTATAACTATTATGTAAAAGCTTTTAAGACAGTAAACGGCAAGCGAATATACAGTAAGCCCACAAAAACAGTAAATCTTTACTCGTAAATTATAAAACTACAAAAAGCACTATCACTTTGGTAAATAAAGTATAAAACAGGGCAGTCTCATCGGCAAAATTTTTGCCGGGAGGCTGCCCTGAGTATTTGTCTTATTTCACTTCTACTAATTCAATCTTGAAGTTAAGTTCTTTTCCAGCCATTTCGTGGTTTGCATCAAATGTAATGTTTTTCTCATCCTTAGCTGTCACTTTAACAGGGAATGGCTGACCGAACTGGTTTGACAGGTATACCTGCTGGCCAACTGTCAGGTCTTCGGAACCTGGGAGCTGGGCGATTTCCATAGTGAAGATAGCGTTTGGATCTGCCATACCGTATGCTTCTTCAGGCATAAGGTGAACATCAATGATCTGACCAACTTCCATATCAGCTACAGCAGCATCAAATCCTCTGATCATCTGGCCTGCACCGCAGATGAATTCCAGCGGTTCGCCACGGTCGTAAGAAGAATCAAACTGTGTTCCGTCATTGAAAGTTCCTCTGTAATGTGTGCGGCAGGTTTTTCCTACATTGCGTCCTGTAAGCTGTGGCTGTGATCCGCCACATCCACCGCATCCGCCACCGCAGCTGTCTCCACAGGAGTGTCCCTCCTCATGGCTGCCACAGGAATGACCTTCTTCATGATGGTGATGGTCGCAGTTAGCTCCGGAAGACACTAATTCACCTTTTAAATAGCTTTCAACTGCCTGATCAGTATTTCCCTGGGCTCCGGCGCATAATTCGATTCCTGCCTCTGTGAGAGCTGTCTGAGCACCACCGCCGATGCCACCGCAGATCAGAACATTTACACCCTGCTCAGCAAGCAGACCTGCAAGTGCACCATGTCCTGTACCGTTAGAACCGATCACTTCACTGGAAACTACTTTGTTGTCTTCCACTTCATAAACTTTAAAAGACTCTGTTTTTCCAAAATGCTGAAAAATCTCTCCATTATCATATGTTACTGCAATTTTCATTTGAAAAATCCTCCAAATTATTTTTATACCCATTCAGTCCAGTATAAACTGTCTGCGACACAAAAGCAAGGCTATTTGATCAGGTAATTCTCAATTCCATTTGCAATTCCCCGTACCATTTTTTTCTGATAAGAACTCTGTTGCATACGGCGGTCTTCGGAAGGATTACTCATATATCCCATCTCGATAATCGTTGTCGGAACTTTGCTCCAGTTATTTCCGGTCATAGAGTCTGTTTCCCAGACGTATTCTTTTCTGCATCCTGTAGCTGACACATATGCATTGAGCACAGCCTCAGAAAGAGCTTTGTTTTTTCTGTACATAGATGAAATATAAGGACTGTTTCTGGTTGTACAGATAGTCAGTGCTCCACTGATAGAGGAATTATCACTTCCATTGGCATGGATACGGATATACGCATCCGCGTTTGCCTTATTTGCCACTTTTGCGCGGTCAATACAGCTGAGAGCTACTTTACTGTTGGTTCGGGTCATTATTACCTTAAAACCTCTTTTCTGAAGAAGGGTTCTTAGCTGAAGACCAATGCTCAGGTTGAGCTTATATTCCTCCACACCTGTAGCAACACCCTGGGTTCCGGACGTATCTTTCTCTTTCAGCTGGCTGGAATCAGGCCCAAGAGGTTCATAGCCACCGGCAACAACAGCAGAATGCCCCGGATCCAGTACAATAACAGGAGTCCAGACACCTTTACTGTTGATCTTTCGTCTATTTACAGTCTGATTGATACGCATTCTTCCAGTCTGTTTGCCAAAATATCTGAAACGATTATGAATACGGTGCCATCCTGTAAGCATGGTACCGTCTGCTGCAAAACAGTAATAATACTTGCCGATTTTGTGCAGGTCTGTCAGCTTTTTGCCATTCTTATAATAGTATTTTTTTCCACCGAAGGTTTTCCATCCGGTGAAAGTACTGCTGACAGATGCTGCCTGGACATCTGTAAAATTTACAGAAGGTAAGGCTGTGACCAGGAGAAGAATGCACAAGAGCCAGATAAAACATGATTTTCTTTTCTTCATACGTGACTTCCTTTCATATAGAGATGTTTTGAGTAATGGTTTTCTGTATGTTGATTATATCATGTAATTGTCTGGGAGTGTGGAAAAAAGTTCCTAAAAAGAAAGACTCCGGTCGCAATGACCGGGCCTTCTTTTTAGGAATCTGTATTAATTACCCAAATGGATTATTTAACAGTAGCCTTTTTCAGGTTTGACCATGGGCTGAAGACTTTCTTTCCGTCTTCGGATGTTCTGTTGAATGCATGCATTCCAACTACCCATGTTCCCTTTGGTACGTTCTTGAATGTTGCTGTTACTGTACCTTCTTTGAGGTTCAGTTTCTTGTGATTGCCATACTGGTATGGACGTGTCTCACCGTTTTCTTTCTTGGAGCCAGTTCCCAGTACTACATCGTAACCAGTTGCATTTGCAGCTGCTTTGTATGTTACTTTGATAGTAGATCCGCTTACTTTAACGTTTGTGATAACTGGAGCATCCGGTGTGATTGCGGATACAACGAATGGGTATGCGTTTGACCAGTCGCTGAATACTTTCTTACCGTTCTCATCACGTTTCCAAGCGTGGCAGTATGCGTAGTAGGTTCCCTGCTGTACATATTTGAATGTAGTAGAGGTCTGAACCTGATTCTTGTTTACGGAATCATAATCTTTGTTTGTGATGCAGTCGCGGTCTGTAGAGATTACTTAGTCGTAACCTGCAGCACCTTCGGAAGCACCAGAAAGGATTACAGTCGCTTTGTTGCCAACAACTTTAACACTGCTGATCATTAGAGCATCTGGTTTTTATTTTCAGCTTTACCTTCTGCCTGTACAGTCTTTGAACCAGTATAGTTCTTAGATGTAGATTTGGCAGCTACTGTATAAGTATCATCACTATTCTTTGTAACTGTATATTCAGATACTGGAACTTTGATAGTATCATTAATTACAGTTGCTACACCATCTTTAATAGTAACATCATAATTAGCAATTGTCTGTTTGTCAATACCCCATTTATCCAGATCACTTGCATTAATTGTACCAGAAACGGATACAATACCAGTAAATTCGGCAGATTCAGAAACTGAAACATCAACACTGAGATCATCAGATTCAACAACTGCCTGAGCCATTGGAGCTTCTGTTGTTTCTTCTTCAATAGCTGGAGTTTCTATTGTATTATCGCTAAATTCAGTAACCGGAGCTTCAGTAGCTACAGCAGCATCAAAATCATCACTGAACTCAGCAGCCCATACCGGCACATTAGAAGTAGCAAGCATTGCAACAACAAGTGACATACTTAATGTCTTTTTTGCCACGCCCTTCTTTGTGTTTTTAATCTTTGTCATGATTATAGTTCCCCTTTGGGTAGTGGATAGGTTAATTTTTGATTAAAAAGCACATTCTCTGATTAGAAATTCATGCACGACCCTGAAAAAATAGTTATTTATAACTGCCTTTTTTACGTATTAGAGCGGTATTTTTGTAGTTATATGCTCTTTTACAGCTGACGAAATAAAAAAAAGAACAAATTAAACAAATCGACTCTGCACTTTTCAGATTTTTAATAATTTTTATAGTTCCTTTCGTGGAAACAAGGTAATAATTATGCTATATTGATAACAGAAATAAATCAACGGGAGGTGCTGGATACGGCGGAAAAAAATAAGATCAAACCAGATACCATACTGAAGAACTTCTGGAGAGACAACAGACATTTTGCGGATCTGTTCAATGCAGTATTTTTTAACGGGGAACAGGTGCTGAAGCCGCAGGAGCTTACAGAAGCAGATACGGATGTTTCCTCCATGCTGAAATTTAATGGTCATGCGGAAACAGTACAGAAGATCCTGGATGTTGTAAAGAAGACGGCATATGGTGTGGACTTTGTTCTCTGGGGACTGGAAAATCAGGCAAAGATCCACTATGCGATGCCGCTGCGCCATATGGTTGGAGATGCATTTTCTTACATGAAAGAATATGATGAGATTGCAGCAGTAAATAAGAAAAACGGGGATTTCCATTCAGCGGATGAATTCCTGTCAGGTTTTAAGAAGACCGACCGGCTGCATCCGGTGATTAGTCTGTGTGTATATTATGGAGAAAGTGAATGGGATGGTCCGTTTTCCCTGAAGGATATGCTGGAGATCCCCGAAAAGATAGAATCACTGGTATCTGATTACCGTATGAACCTGGTACAGGTAAGATCAAGTGGAGAACTATGTTTCAGCGATCCGGACGTAAATATGGTGTTTGACGTGAGCCGCTTGATCTATGCCAGGGATTATACGAAGATCAATGAAGTTTACAGGGATCATAATATTCCGGCAGATCTTGGACTTGTGATAGGAGCCATTACAGAATCACAGAAACTGATTGACCATGCTTTGGAATCGGAGCAGAAAGGGGGACAGATCAATATGTGTAATGCATTGGAAGAGTTAAGACAGGAAGGTGTTGAAGAAGGTCGACAGGAAGGTCGACAGGAAGGCCGTCAGGAAGGCAGATGGGAAGGTATCCTTGAAGGCATTCGTGCGACTGTAAGGACCTGCAGGAATTTTAATATAAGTGAGACAGATACAGTCAGAAACATCATGAATGAATTTTCCCTGTCACAGGAAGAGGCTGTTAATTATGTAAAAAAATACTGGTAAATGGAAAACTCTATCAGGAAGAGCCTTAACAATGCGTAAAAAGTTTTCAGCCATATCAGAGAGATATGGCTGAAGATGTTTTTTCTTCGTTTCCGAAGATGTGAAAGCGAGAAGAACTATCGGCCGGAGTCTGCTTTTGCCTGTTGTATCTGCCACGTTCTATATGCAAAATACCGCATATAAAGGCACGATCTGATAAGCTTCTTTTTGCCTGAAGTCTTCGGCAGAGATTAAATACATTTGCGTGGGTGCAGGAGAGAGAGAAGATTTATTCAGCTGCATAAGGTTCCTGCATTTCTGATGTGGGGTGGTGCGGTAGTCTATGGCAATAAAATGACTGTTTTTGGACAGTAAAAAGGGAACTTCCGCCTGGTTGCCGCTGGACCAGTAGGAGAGGGCATAGCCATTCCGGATAAAGTGCTGTGCCAGAAAGGTTTCGATACAGGCTGTACCGGCGGTGGTTTCTTCTCCTGACAGAAGCTGGAAGGCAGGGATTTTCAGTATGCATGAGCATAATCCGGTGTCAACAGGATACAGATGTAAGGAGCTTTTGCTAGGTGTCAGGTACCAGCAGGAGCTTCTTTTCTTTTTTGTATTCCATAATGGCAGCAGGCATTCCGCCGATGATCAGATAGAGACGGAACTGTGACAGGGCTTTTTCGTGGAGTTTCTTTCCCATTGAGCTGAAATCGGAGAAATGATTGCGGATTTCTCTTGTAAGGGCAAACTCAGCATTGGCCCACAGAAATTCTTCAAAATCCAGTGGATACAGAGTCAGGATATCAAAGTCGTGGACGGAGAAAGAATCAGAGTTAACCACACCTTTATAGATAGAGGCAATGTTAAATATCTGCATTGTGTTTGCGCAGCTGGAACGTGAGACTATTCAGAAGCGTGTCAGCGACGCATATTATTCCAGAAGTCAGAAAGGTTTTCGCATGGGCGGCAAGCCTCCTTATGGTTATCGGCTTGAGGAGATCCTGATGGAAGGAATCCATACAAAGAAGCTTGTGGAAGAACCCGGGGAAGCGGCAATTGTGCGGGAAATTTTTGATATGTACGAACAACCGGACACTTCTTATGGGGATATCACCAGATATTATGCGGAAAAGGGAGTGCAGTTCTACGGAAAGGAACTGATACGTTCCATGCTGGCCCAGCTTTTGAGAAATCCGGTATATGTGCGGGCTGATATGGATGTGTACCGTTTTTTCAGGAGCCATGGAACCAATATAGTAAGCAGTCCGGAGCAGTTTGACGGGATTCATGGATGTTATCTTTATCAGGGGCGGGATGCGCAGACAGATAAGCTGCAGAATCTTAAGGGTCATATGCTGGTGGTGGCACCTCATGAAGGGCTTGTGTCTTCGGAGCAGTGGCTGAACTGCAGGATCAAGCTTATGAGAAATAAAACGATTCAGGCCAATAGGAAAGCTGTGAATACATGGCTGGCAGGGAAAGTGAAATGTGGCAATTGCGGATACGCACTTATGAGTATTAAAATACAGTCCGGTAAACAGTACCTGAGATGTACGAAGCGTCTGAACAACAAAGCCTGCCCGGGGTGCGGGAAGGTTTATACTGAAGATGTGGAGAATTATGTATATAAAGAGATGGTACGTAAGCTGCGTGAAGGACAGTCTCCTGCCACTTATACGAAGTTAAATGAAAATCCGCAGGTAAAGCAGATTTACAGGGAGATTGAGGAAATGGAAAAGGAGATTTCTCTGCTTGTGGATTCTCTGGCAGGTGCCGGAGAAACACTGACAGATTATATCAATCAGAGAGTGGAAGAAATAGACCAGATGCATCAGTTAAAGCTGGAGAAATTATCGGTGCTTGCGGAGAATCATGCGACACCGGAGCAGATGGAAAAGGTAGCATCTAATATAAGTCTGTGGGGAGAGATTGATTTTGAGGAGAAGAGGTTTACAGTTGATAAGATGATCAGGTCACTTAAGGTATTTCCCGGATTAGTCCAGATACAATGGAAATTCTGATATATAACAGTCCGGCAGAGCGTAAATTTTTGTCTTTACGCTCTGCCGGACTGGTGATAGTCTTATTATTTTTCGGTCAGTGGTTTGTTCTTTATAAGCATTTCGCGAATTACGTTTTGCGTATATTCTCCGACATGCCTCTTATCTTCTTTGCTCAGTTCATCCGGATAGATTGGCTTACCGTATTCTACTACAACTTTTGCAGGAGATATCTTCGGGAAGTGTGCCTCGAAAATGTTGGCTGAATTGCTGATCGCAATTGGGATGATCGGGCAATTGGCCTTGGTAGCGATTTTAAAGCTTCCTTCATGGAAGGGAAGCATGTCCAGCTCATCTTTATTTCTGTTTCGGGTTCCTTCCGGGAAAATACAGATGGAAATTCCGGATTTTACTTTGTCTACTGCGGTCAGGATCGTTTTGAGTCCCTGTTTGATGTCTTTCCTGTCAAGGAAGAGACAGTGGAGATAACGCATCCATGTGGAAAGAAGAGGAATTTTCTCCATCTCTTTTTTGGCAATGTAGCCTGTACGGATCGGACAGCGGGAGTAAGTAAGAAGTATGTCGAAGTAGCTTCTGTGGTTGCCGATATAAAGTACAGGTGTGTCCTTTGGCACATTTTCTTCTCCGATCACAGTAATCTTTGCACCGGTGATCTTAAGGATAAATCGGAATACTGCCTGGATGATCCTAAGGGAGCTGATATCCTTCTTTTCAGGAGAAAATCTGCCGATGATCCATTCGACCAGCAGGATGGGGATGGACAGGATCAGGTATCCGATCACAACAATACAGACTAGGATAAATCGTATCATTCGTTAATTCCTTTCCGGGCATTATATAATGCTGATGCCCATATATAAGTATAGAAGTTATTATAAGGAATTATGAGATATCCTGCAAGAAATAAATCATAGTATAATGATTTTTTGGCATTAAATAAAGCACTCAGGACAGGATTCTTTCCTGCAGAAAAGCAGTTACTGTCGGATATATAGCATAGAGTATGGTAATAACAGGGCTGTATCCGGCATAGAATATTTAGCGAAGAATGAGCAGGGGTGCATTATGGGCAAAAGGACAGGAGGACTGCTCTGTGTGTTGCTGTTGGCTCTTTTGCCGGCGGGCTGTCAGTTTATCAGGATTGAGGAGGGCGAACGTACACCTCTGGAATATACGATCGTAAAGCAGGAGGAAATTCCGGAAGAGATTTCAGAACTGATGGAACAGAAGAAAAAGAAAGTATTTCAGATGACCTATCAGGTGGGAGATATAAGGTATCTGATGAAGGGATATGGAGAGCAGCTTACAGGAGGGTACAGTATTCAGGTGGAGGAGGTTTCCGAATCAGAGAACGCAGTATTCTGCAAGACAAGGCTGATAGGTCCGGAGAAAGCGGATGCAGGCAGTGAACCGTCTTATCCCTGTATTGTCCTGAAAATCAGAGAAACAGAGAAACCGATAGAATTTTTGGGTTTTATCATAAAGTAAACAGAGAAAGGAAGGAAGCAGGTTGGAATTAAAAAAAGAAAGTATTCAGATGCTGCGTATCAAAAATAAAGCGGCAGCGCAGGCGACTTTTGACGAGGACTATAATGTGTCCGATGTGAAACCGGATATCGGGAGACTGGTGCAGAGCAAAGCGGATGTTTCCATGGAGGAAGTGAGGCTGAGTGAAGGAAGAGCGCTTCTTAAAGGGACATTAAATGCAGATTTGCTTTATGTGGGGGAAAAAGAGGGCAGGATTTACAGCCTTTCTGCGAAGCTTCCGCTGGATGAGATGATTAATCTGGAGGGAATCGAAGGGGGAGATAAGCTGTGTCTGAAATGGGAGATTGAGGATCTCAGTGTTCATATGATCCATTCCAGAAAACTGAATATTAAAGCAATTGTAACTTTTTATGCAGTGGTAGATGAACTGGCAGTCGTTGAACTTCCGGTTTCCGCAGAGGATCAGGAAGTCTCTGTGAAAACGGAGAAAGTCCGGCTTATGAGTCTTCGTGTACATAAAAAAGATACTCTGCGCATTAAGGATGATATTACTCTTGCGTCAAACAGACCTAATGTAGAAAACCTTTTGTGGTATATGGCTGAACCGAGGAATCTGGATCTGCGGCCGGGAGAGAACAAACTCCGGGTGAAAGGAGAGCTTGCAGTTTTTCTTCTGTATACAGGGTATGAAGAGGAGAATCCACCTCAGTGGCTGGAGTATACCATGCCTTTTTCCAATGAGATGGAATGCAGTGGCTGTATGGAAGATCTGATCCCACATATTGAGGTGTCTCTTCTTCATCAGGGGATAGAGGTAAAGCCTGATCCGGATGGTGAAGAACGTATCCTGCAGGTGGATGTGGTACTGGAATTAAATATGAAAATGTACAGGGAAGAGGAGCATGAACTTCTTCTTGATGCATACAGCCCACACAAAGAATGTGTTCTTCATCGGAAAAAGGAAATGTTGGAAAGTCTTCTGGTACGGAATTTTTCCAGGTGTCGTCTGACAGACCGGATAGAAGTTAAGGAGAGTCAGGGAAAAGTTTTGCAGCTTTGCCACAGCAGCGGTAAGGTAAAAGTAGATAAGACCAGGATTACGGATAAGGGAATTGTGGCAGAAGGAATTGTGGCACTCAAGATCCTGTATATTATTGGAAATGATGAAATGCCGTTTTATTCTATGGATGCCATGCTTCCGTTTACCCATCTGATCGAGGCAGAAGAGATCGGGAAGGATTGCACATATTTACTTCAGGCTGACCTTGAACAGCTTTCCACTGCAATGGCAGATGGGGATGAGATTGAAGTCAAGGCGGCGGTGGGACTGAATGTGCTTGTGTTCAGACAGTGGGAAGAGCAGCTTATTGAATCTGTGGAAGAACAGCCACTGGATCGTAAGAAACTGGAAAGTATGCCGGGAATTACGGTCTATATTGTAAAGGCCGGAGATACCCTGTGGGATATTGCAAAGAAATTTTATACAACTGTGGATGAGATTTCGGGTGTGAACAGTCTTACGGAAAAAGAGGTAAAGCCGGGGCAGTCGTTAATTCTTGTCAGGCAGGGATGATAATGAAAAAAATTTCCGGAAAAAATGAAAACTCCTATATTGAAAACTAAAAAAAATGATTTAAAATATGCGCAAAGAGTTTTATTGTATACAAAGTACAAATATAATTGCGAAAGTACAGTTATATACGGATGATATTGTTGGAAACGGAGGATTTTATGCGTTTACGTGCATTGGCGAAGATAAATCTGGGACTGGATATTCTCAGAAAGAGAGAGGATGGCTATCATGAAGTCCGGATGATCATGCAGACGATACAGATGTATGATGTTCTGGAGATGAAGAGGGTGAGGAAGCCGGGGATTTCCCTGTCTGTCAATTATTCCTATATTCCGAATGATGAACGAAATCTGGTGTATAAGGCGGCGAAGCTTCTGATGGATGAATTTCAGGTTAAGGGTGGTGTGGATATCCATCTTGAGAAATTTATTCCTGTGGCAGCAGGTATGGCAGGCGGAAGCTCGGATGCGGCAGCTGCACTGGTGGGGATCAACCGGCTTTTTAAACTGGGACTGAGCCAGAAGGAGCTGATGGATCGTGCTGTGAATATCGGGGCAGATGTTCCGTACTGTGTGATGAGAGGAACTGCCCTGGCAGAGGGGATCGGGGAGAAATTGACCAGGATCACTCAGGTGCCGGACTGTTTTGTACTGATCGGTAAGCCCGGAATCAATGTTTCCACCAAAGCTGCCTATGAGAGCCTTCAGCTGGATAAGATTTCTTCTCATCCGGATATTGACGGGATGATAGGAGATATAGAACGTGGAGATCTTCTGGCAATGACACAGAAGATGGGAAATGTTTTTGAGCCGGGAATTATAGAGAAATATCCTGTAATTGGCGAAATCAAAGCACTGATGGAGAGTCATGGTGCGTTAAAGGCGATGATGAGTGGAAGTGGTCCTACAGTGTTCGGAATTTTTGATGATCGTGAGAAGATGGAGGCGGCAGCAGAGGTTCTCAGAGAGAGCCGGCTGGCGAAGACGGTTTTTGCCACAGAAGTAACGAAAGCAGGAGGGAATACAAATGACAAGTGATTTTTCAGTAAATATGAATGAATATCTTCCATTAAGGGATGTGGTTTTTAATACGCTGCGTCAGGCAATCCTGAAGGGCGAACTGAAACCTGGTGAGAGACTGATGGAGATTGCGCTGGCAGAGAGACTTGGCGTGAGCAGAACTCCTATCAGAGAGGCAATGCGTAAGCTGGAGCAGGAAGGTCTGGTAGTGATGATCCCGAGACGTGGTGCCCAGGTTGCCAATATCACAGAGAAGGATCTGAATGATGTTCTGGAGGTTCGTATTGCTCTTGAGAATGTAGCTATTGAGAAAGCATGTGCCCGTATGACTGAAGAAGAAATGAGGAGACTCTGGCTTGCTGCCAAGGAGTTTGAACATACGATCGCAGAGGGAAATCTTGTTAAGCTTGCGGAGGCTGACGTTGCATTCCATGAGGTTATTTATCAGGCTTCTGATAATAAGAGGCTGATCCAGGTACTCAATAATATGCGTGAGCAGATTTATCGTTATCGTGTAGAATATCTGAAAGAAGGTGAAACACGAGATGTTCTGGTGAAGGAACATGAGGAACTGACAAAGGCGATCAGAGAGCGTGACGTAGAACGCGCGAAACAGCTTTCTTTCCAGCATATCGAGAATCAGAGAATGGCTATCATGCGTTCTATTGAGGCTGAGGATGCAGAACGTGAGCGTGCAGAGAAAGAGAAATCCAGGGGACACAGATAAGAATGGTATAATATCTGAATATCGGGAAATTCTAAGAGAGGCGGGATGCCTCTCTTTTTTTGCGCATCCATGTATTTAAGTGGGTTTAGGAATATTGCCGACTGGCAACAGATCTGTCTGGTACATCGAAAACGATGTACCGGTATGAAACGAGGTGGGAAATTATTGAAGAAACTGGAAGAATCCCGGAAAGTATCTGCAAATCTGAGGGAGAATGAGAAATATCTGCGAAGCAGGCTGGAAAATTGCAGTGACATTCTGATCCGTCCCATGCGGCTGGGAGATAAACATAAGGTGGACTGCCTTATGGTCTATATAGAAGTTGCGGTTTCCAACATGATGCTGGATGATTCTGCTCTTGGAAAGATGATCAATCATTTCTGGGAGATTTCGCCGGAGGATATTCAGGAATTTGTCAGGCATAACAGTCTTGGGATCGCAGATGTAAAGAAACTGGAGAATCTTGACGAGTCCATAGATGCCATGCTTGCAGGGAATGCAGTGTTTTTCATAGATGGATATGACAAGGCGATGAAAATCTCCAGCAAAGGTTATCCATCCACAGGTGTGATGGAGGCAGAATCGGAAAAGGTGCTGCGGGGTTCCAGGGAAGGATTTTCGGACAGTGTGAAAAGTAACAGTGCACTGGTAAGAAAAAGGCTTCGTGATACCAGACTCAAGGTGGAAGAATATAAAATCGGTGTGCGCTCTCATACCTTAACGCAGGTGTTATACATGGATGACCTGGTACATGAGGGACTTCTGGAAGAAGTGAAGGAACGGCTGGAAGAATTTCAGATTGACGGAATCCTTGACAGCGGTATGCTTGAACAGCTGACAGAAGATGTGTGGTATTCTCCTTTTCCTCAGTATCAGACAACGGAACGTCCGGATCGTGCTGTGCAGGAAATCCTGAAAGGTAAGGTTGTGATTCTGTGTGATAATTCTCCGGAAGCATTGATCCTTCCGGGAAATTTTAGCAGTTTCATGGAGAGCAGCGAGGACTGGTATCACAGGTTCGAGATGGCTTCCTTTCTCAGAATACTGCGATATTTGGCTGTGATCATGGCGACTGTTCTGCCGGGACTTTACCTGGCAGTGATACGTTTCCATACACAGATTCTGCCATCTGCACTGATACTGTCTTTTGCGGAGGCGAGGGAAGGAGTGCCCTTTTCCAGTGTGGTGGAACTGATTTTTCTGGAACTGGCTTTTGAACTGATTCGGGAGGCTGGGGTGAGAGTTCCGGGATCTCTGGGAAATGCTATTGGCATTGTTGGCGGACTGGTGATCGGACAGGCAGCGGTAGAGGCAAATCTTGTGAGTCCGATCGTGGTGATGATCGTGGCGTTGACTGCGCTTGGCTCTATGACTGTTCCAAATGAAGAGTTTGCAGCAGCATTTCGGCTGGTGAAGTATGGGTTTCTGATCCTGGGAGGTTATCTGGGAATTTACGGAATCGTGCTGGGAGTATATCTGGTTATAGGGCACCTGGCAGGCCTGATAAGTTTTGGTATTCCTTACCTGGTTCCTTTTATAAAGAAAGAACAGAAGGGCAGCAGAGGAGAAGGGGTTCTGAGAGTTCCGCTGCGCAAGAGGGTATTACGACCGCTTTATGCAAGAGAGGAGCAGAAGATCCGTTTGAAGAGAAAGGAGTCCGGTTCATGAGATTTGCAGAGAATAACAGAATTTCCCACAGGCAGCTGTACAGGCAGATGATACTGGCATTACTGGCACCATTTATGCTCTGCGTTTTCGGAAAGGGTGGAATGAACGGAATCAGTGCAGTGGCGGGAATGATTTTTGCGCTGATATTGCTTGGGTTTTATGTAATCTGGCTGATACGGCTGACACCTTCATTTGAAGATCCGGTAAAGTCTGCAGGTGCTTTTGCGGGAAGGCTGATCGGGATTTTTTTTCTGATCTATGTGTTGATGGCGGGAGGATATCTGCTGGCACTTCTCAGGAGGCTGGTTCCTGTAAAGCTGATCACAGGAGTATCCGGCCGATGGATCGCATTCTGGGCGGTTCTGGTATGTTCTGTCGGAACCTGCAAAGGTGTACAGAGAAGAGGAAGAATGGCGGAAGTATCAGGTGGTCTGCTTCTTGGCGGGATTATGATAATGATGATACTTTGTGTGCCACAGGCAAAAACGGAATATCTCGTGGGAGGAATCCGGTGGGAGGAGCTTACAGTGAGAAATGTCCGTCAGTCTTTTTATGGAACTCTGTGTGCCTTTTCGCCGGTGGCATTGCTGCCATTTCTGTTGGGAAATGTGGAGAAATACGGAAGTGCGGGAAAGACGGTGGCAGGAGGGATCCTGACACTTGGCGGGATTCTTATTGGAATGGAGCTTCTGCTTCCGGCAGTTCTGGGATATGACAGGGTAGCGGCGGAAAGTTATCCGGTCCTGCCTCTGCTGGCAGGCGCAGATCTTCCGGGAAATGTACTGGCCAGATTTGACATCCTGTGGATGGGATTTCTGCTTTACAGCCTGCTTTTTGCAATAGGGAGTCTGCTGTATTATGGAAATCAGATTATCGGGAAATCTCATCCTGGTAGGGGGAGGTTCTGGCTTCCGGCACTGGTTTTCCTGATTTCGCTTCTGGAAGAAGAGGGAAAAGGAATACTGGATTATTTTGGATGGTGTTTGGCGCATATTTTCGTCCCGGGAATTCTCATCTGTCAGTTTTATATGTTTATCAGAGGAAAGGGACACCGCAGGAAGCAGAGGAAAAGGGCTGTCAGTGTGGTGACCGGGATTTTGTCAGTCAGTCTTTTTATGAGCGGATGTGGTGCGGCTGTGGAACCGGAGAAGAGAATGTATCCTATGGCACTTGGCGTGGATGCCTCAGAAGAAGGAATCTGTCTTACCTATGGGATGCCGGATCTTTCTGAGAGTACGGGGCAGGGAAAAGAGGAAGAAGATGGCGGTTCCCGGGTTCTGCAGATCAGTGGTGCTGATTTCACCCGGATTGAAAAAATGTATGATCAGTCACAGGAAAAACTTCTTGATATGGGGCATCTGCAGGTTCTGGTCATGGGGAGAACACTGGTGGAGGACGGAAGATGGAGAATGGTGCTGGATTATCTGAAACAGGAGATTTTTGTGGGGGAAGATCTTTATGTGTTTGAAGCGGAGGACGCAGGGGAGATCCTGAACTGGCATGGAGAGGATAATTCATCAGCAGGAGAATATATTACAGGACTGATCCGAAACAGAATGTCAGGAGGAAATATTACGGCTGTGACACTCAGAGAGCTTTTCTATGAAAAATATAAAGAAGATAAAATCCTGCGACTTCCGATTGTGAAGATCAGAAATGGAAGTCTGGAAGTGGAAGTATAAATCAGGAAAATATTGGCATAATCCAAATATTAAAGTGCTGTCTGGAAATTTCATATAAAATAAGAAAATATATAGGAAAATAACAAAGGCAGATATGGTAACTGATAAGATATAACAGGAGAGAGGGACAATGATGAATAAAAAGAGTAAGAACAAAAAATTAAGAAGAAAACTGTCGTTTGTTCTGTTCGTGGCAGCTGTTGGTGTTCTTATGATGAGAGCAATGCCGGGAATGTCCGGGAAGATAGCAAAAATCGCTGAAAGACGACAGGAACAGACTGCAGTTACTGCATGGTGGGGGACATTGTACCCGAAATTCTGCTTCTCGCAGTTCCCTGAGGAAAATAAAGGACAGAAAGATGACATAAAGATATCCTTCTGGCTTGCACAGGCTCTTGATTGGTGATAGAATAGTGAGACAATCAATAGAGATGGAGAATAGAAATCAATGAAAATAGACAGAGAGGCACCGATAGGAGTATTTGATTCCGGTGTGGGAGGGCTGACTGTTGCGCGTGAGATCATGCGTAATCTTCCTTCAGAAAAAATCGTATATTTTGGTGATACGGCGAGAGTGCCTTACGGAAGTAAATCGAAAGAAACTATCATCCGGTATTCCCGGCAGATCATTCGTTTTCTTCAGCAGCAGCAGGTAAAGGCGATTGTGGTTGCATGTAATACAGCCAGCGCTTTTGCCCTGGATGCAGTGAGGGATGAGTTTGACATTCCTATCATTGGCGTGATAGAACCGGGTGCGAAGGTGGCGGCTGCCCAGACCAGAAATAAGAGGGTAGGAATCATTGGTACTGTGGGAACTGTAGGAAGTGGGATACATGCAGAGTATCTGAAGCATCTGGATCCGGAGATCACTGTTTTCGGCAAAGCATGTCCGCTGTTTGTGCCACTGGTAGAAGAAGGGTGGCTTCATGATCCGGTGACTGATGAGGTCGCTGCCAGATATCTGAAGGAACTTCAGGATAAGCAGGTGGATACACTGATATTGGGATGTACTCATTATCCATTGCTTCGTTCCACCATCAGAAAGATCATGGGAGACGGAGTATGTCTGGTGAATCCGGCTTATGAAACCGCACTGGAGCTGGGAAGGCTTCTGGAGGAAAAAGGACTTGCCGGTGAAGGTACAGAGAAGAATGAATTTCCGTATCGCTTCTATGTGAGTGATCTGGCAGATGAGTTTAAGGCATTTGCCAATTCGATTCTTCCATATGATGTGGAGATGACGAAAAAAATAGATATTGAGAAGTATTAAAAACAGCAGATTGCTGAATGGTTATAATATAGATACATAAAAACAGGTTTTGAACAGTATAAAAACAGGAGTATGAGAAGAATGGATAAAGAAGTGCTGATTCATGTAAGGGGACTTCAGACAATGGATGCAGACGGTGAACAGGAACCTCTGGAGATTGTTGTACCGGGACAGTATTATTTCCGGAACGGAAGTCATTATCTGCGCTATGAGGAAGTCATGGAGGATTTTGCAGAACCTACCGTCAATTACATAAAAATTTCCCGGAAGGGAATGGAGGTTCGCAAGAAAGGTGTGGTCAATGTTCATATGGTTTTTGAACAGGGTAAGAAGAATATGACTTACTATACCACTCCCTATGGAACCATTGAAATGGGGATTGCGGCGACGAATCTGAATCTGCAGGAGAGTGATGGCGGTCTTGATATGAAAGTGGATTATGCGCTTGATATGAACCAGGAGCATGTGGCAGACTGTTATCTTGCGATTAAGGCACAGCCAAAGGACTGTAAGAATTTTACAATTTGATCAGATCTGGTAAGTTCTCTGCTTCGTTGCAGATATCTGTCTGATCAAAACAGAAAAAGGTCAGTGATCTGTGTGTATGGATGACACGATTCACTGACCTTTAGTTTATATGTCTGACTGCATTTATCTGGCAGTTTTGTCTTTCTTGAATTTTGCAAAGAAACCTTTCTTTTTGGGAGCCGGTGTCTGAAGGGAACCGCGGATTCCTTTTACGCCTACAATATAAAGACCGCTTACTTCGGCTTTGATTTCTTTCTTAAGCGGAATCAGGTCGAAAACCTTCTCATCTGCGATCATGATCGCAATCTTTGGTCCGATTTTAGCTTTAACGATTGGAAGCTTGGAACGGCGCATAAGTTTAGGTGTCTGTTCAATTACCATCTGAGGAAGTCCGGATTCTTTCAGTGGCATCCTCTTTTTATCGATAACCAGCATGGAAACGGTTTGTTTAGTTGCTTCAATCTGAGCCTGCTGTTCTTCCTGTTTCTTCTGGGCTTTTTTTCCGAAGAAATATAAACCGATCAGTGCAGCGATCAGGATAACAAGAATGACCAGAAGGACTATTGTTACTGTACTCATTTGCATCCTCCCTAATGTATGTGTTTTCACAGGGACTGTTGGTACGGACAGTCCATTGCATAAAAATTATTTTATCATTAAATAAGGTAAAACGCAATTGCAAAAAAAGAATTAATGGATGGAAAGCGGTAGAAATTTACATTATGAAAGGTTATAATTGTAGCAAAACTGTAATGCGACAATATTTGCCGGAGCGAACAGTAATGGTAAATATGCGGAACAGTTAAAGACATTTTTACAGGATGGAATCATAATGTGTGGTTATAATATATGTAACGGGAATTGTGGAGTTATTTTGTGACAGAATAATTTGTGAGTAAAAAACGGATATGATAAAAAGGAGAAAAGCATGAGCGAATTAAAGCCCGACTCTGAGAAGAAAGAGGAGCGACTTTCAGATAAGGAAAAAGTAAATACAGAAAAGACAAATGCAGAAGAACTAAATGCAGAAGAACCAAATGCAGAAAAACCAAATACAGAAGAGATAAACGAAGAACCTCCGGCAGCAAGCGAGGACGAAGATTTCTTTTTTGATGATAATAAAGCTTATGAAGCCCGTAGGGCAGCCAGACTGGAACGCCGCAATAAACTTCGCCGCAGAAAAAAAGACTGCGTATCGCAGGCTGCATAGTGGTGGTGGCGGCCGCTGCAATTGGGATTGGAATAGGATTTTACGGGGAAGAACTGCAGAATTTTGTCAGTGAGCAGCAGGTTAAGATTGCGCAGATGGTGAAATCTGCAGACAGGAAAACAGAAGAAGAAAAAACAGCTCAGCAGACAAATGCAGAGGCAGAAGCTGAGAATGCGGTGACACCTGAAGTTCAGGATACAGATGGACTGAGTGAAGAGGACAAAACTCTTTACAGGCAGGCAAAGTATGCTGCAAAACAGTATGATTATGATAAAGCCATAAGTATGCTGCAAAACAGTGAGACTTATCAGACAAGTGAGAAGTTTCAGCATGCGGTTAAGGTTTATCAGAAAAAGAAGGAATCCTGCGTTTCCTGGCCGTTAGACCAGGTGACACACGTCTTTTATCATACTCTGATCAAAGATACCGGTAAGGCTTTTGATGGGGATTACAAGTCAGGAGATTACGATCAGGTTATGACAACGATTGATGAATTTAACCAGATTACTCAGAGCATGTATGATAAGGGATATGTCATGGTCAGCATTTATGACATGGCGACAGCGGATGAAAATGGGAATATGAATGCAGGGGAGATTCTCCTTCCTCCGGGTAAAGTACCGTTTGTGCTTTCGCAGGATGATGTGTGTTATTATCATTATATGGACGGGGACGGATTTGCAACCAAACTTATCGTAGATGAGGAAGGAAAAATCCGCAATGAATATGTGGAAGATGATGGCAGTATTTCTGTAGGCGATTATGATATGGTTCCTCTGATCGATCGTTTTGTAGAGGAACATCCTGATTTTTCTTACAGAGGTGCTAAAGGAATTGTTGCCCTTACCGGTTACAATGGAATTCTTGGTTATCGCACAGACAGCAGTTATGAAACCCGTCCGGATGATCTGGATGCAGATAAAGTAAAATGGCTGGATGAGCATCCGGATTTTAATCTGAATACAGAGAGAGAAAATGCAGCCAGAGTAGCGCAGGCTATGAAAGATGAAGGCTGGCTGTTTGCAAGCCACACATGGGGACATCAGAATGTAAGTCAGATCAGTCTGGAGAGATTACAGGCAGATACACAGAAGTTTAAAGAGAATGTTGATCCTCTGATAGGCGGAACAGATATTATTATTTTTGCATTTGGAGCAGATCTTACCAGTGTTGAAGATTATTCGGGGGAGAAGTTCGAATATCTTAAGAGCCAGGGCTATAATTATTACTGTAATGTGGATTCAAGCCAGTATTTTGTGCAGATCCGCAGTAATTATTTCCGGCAGGGAAGAAGAAATCTGGACGGATACAGAATGTACTATAATCCGGAACTTCTCTCAGATCTGTTTGATGCACAGTCTGTGTTTGATTCTTCCAGACCGGTGCCGGTTCCAACTATGGGGTGAGTATGATCTCTGTGCATAACTGAAAGGGGACAATATATGAGAAAAAGGATAGCATGTGTAACAGCAGCTATTTTGAGTATTTCGTTAGGAGTAAGCGGATGTGGGCTCATTCCGTTTGAACAGGATATTCCATTTCTGAGTTCCAGAGCTGAAAATGCGGAAACTGAGAAAAAAACAGAACAGCAGACAATTGATGAACAGGATGCTGATACAGAGAAAAGTACAGAAGATACACAGCAGGATGATGGTCTGAATGAGGGAGAGCAGACTGACAACGAAGATACAGAAGAGGCAGATGAGAAACAGGAAAATCCTATGGAGCAGGCAGCGCTTATGGCTGTACAGTATGATTATGATGGCGCCATAGAACTGCTTAAGAGTCAGCCGGATTACGAAAGTAATACGGATATGCAGAGTGCAGTTTCGGATTACGAAAATACGAAAGCCACCTGTACAGAATATCCGCTGGAGCAGATCACGCACGTGTTCTTCCATACACTGATCAAAGACACTGCCAGAGCATTTGACGGGGATTCAGACAGTAATGGATATAACCAGTATATGACAACAATTGATGAGTTTAACAAAATCATACAGAGTATGTATGATAAGGGATATGTCATGGTCAGTCCGCACGACATGGCGGTTATCAATGAGGACGGAACTATGTCCAGAGGCAGTATTATGCTGCCACCGGGAAAAATTCCATTTGTGCTTTCTCAGGATGATGTAAGTTATTATCACTATATGGACGGAGATGGTTTCGCATCGAAACTTGTAGTGGATTCCAATGGTGAGGTTAAGAACGAATATATTGAGGATGACGGAAGTGTTTCCACAGGGGATTATGATATGGTTCCGCTGATCGATACTTTTGTAAAAGAACATCCGGATTTTTCCTATCATGGAAGAAAGGGAATCCTTGCAATGACAGGTTATGACGGTGTTCTGGGATATCGTACGGATATTGCATATAAGACCGGAAAAAAACTGCAGGATGATCAGAAAAAATTCCTGGAAGATCATCCGGATTTTAACTATAAGCAGGAAGTGAAAAATGCAAAAAAGGTAGCTAAGGCTATGAAGGCAGAAGGCTGGGAATTTGCAAGCCATACATGGGGACATAAGGATGTGGCTGCCACTTCTCTGGATGATCTGAAAAGAGATGATAAAAAATGGAAGAAATATGTGGCTCCCATACTTGGAGAAACAGATATGATCATTTTTGCATTTGGTGCGGATATCGGAAGCTGGGAAGGATATTCGGCAGACAATGAGAAATATGAGTTTTATAAGAGTCAGGGATACCGCTATTTCTGTAATGTAGATTCCAGTCAGTATTTTGTACAGATTACAGATGATTATTTTCGACAGGGAAGAAGAAATCTGGATGGATACAGAATGTATTATAATCCGGAAATGCTCAGTGATCTTTTTGATGTATCGGAAGTATGGGATTCTTCAAGACCAACTCCGGTACCTGGAATGTAGAAGGGAGTATTGATTATTATGAAGAAAAAAATATATCTTGCCATGCTTGCAGTTTGTTTTGCACTGACAGCATCTGCGTGTGGTGATGACGGTGCTGTTATCACAGACGGTACAAAGACAGAAGGAGCTGCTGACGGGAAGAAAGCAGAGACAGGAACTACGCGTCTTGTTTCTGTTGAGAATGTAGAGAAATATATTACGATTGGAGAATATAAAGGACTGACTCTGGACAATACGGTGGATGCGATCACTGACGATGATGTACAGGCGCAGATCGATGAGGATCTGAAAGATAAGGCAGAACCTGTATCTGATGCGGCAAAAGAAGGGGATCTGGTGACTGTAAATTATACAGGCACTAAAGACGGACAGACTTTTGACGGTGGTACTGCCAATAACTATGACTTTGTGATCGGCGACGGACAGATGTTTGAGGAATTTGAAAATGGTGTGATCGGGATGAAAAAGGGTGACACAAAGGAGATTAAAATTGATTTTCCGTCAGACTATGCAGACGAAACTCTGGCAGGTGAGGAAGTTATATATAAGGTTACGGTGCAGAACGTGCGGCGTGAAGGAGAACTTACAGATGAATGGGTTGCAAAGAACACTGATTATACAACAGTAGATGATTATCGTGAGAGTATTCGCAGTGAACTTGAGAAAAACGCAAAGGAATCTGCGCAGGAGGTTCTTAAGAATACTGCATGGAGTACAGTGCTTGAGAACTCTGAAGTAAAAGAATACCCACAGGAAGATGTGGATAAGGCTGTTTCTGAATTTAAGAAGAGTATGGAAGTTTATGCAAAACAGGCCGACATGACTCTGGAAGAGTTTACAGACAGTCAAGGTATTTCGCAGGATGATTTTGATGAACAATGTCAGCAGTATGCAGAGGGTAAGGTTAAGCAGAACCTGATCGTGCAGGGGATCATGGATGCAGAGGGACTGTCACTTGACGACAAAGAGAGCCTTCAGCTGCAGGATAAACTGGTAGAACAGATGGGTGTTTCCAGTATTGCAGAGCTGGTTGGAACTTACGGACAGGATTATGTAGATGAATCAGTCGGACTTCTCAGAGTGGAGGAGTTCATTATAAAAAATGCGAGTGTGAGTGAGAAAGTCGCAAACGGTGATGTGCTGGCAGATGATGCAGATGCTGTGGCAGAAAATGCAGAACAGGACAGTGATCAGAATGTATCAGATGAAGATACTGATGATTCCGGACAGGACAATTCAGATGTAGATGAGAATCTGGAAGAGGAATTAGGTACGGAAGATGTTGATCAGAGTGAATAATTGGCATTGTATTTACCTGATAAATGAGTTATGATTATTGATAAAAGTGGATTACTCCGTACTGTGATGTACGCTGTCAGGGACTAATTAACAAAAAGAAGCGGGGAAAGGAAACCATGGATAAGAGGGTGTTGCGCGAAAGAATGCGCAGAAAAAAACGCCAGATGATGATCAGGCATTATACAAAGATCGGACTTTGTGTTATTGGCATGATTCTGGCGGTGGTGTTTGTAGTGAGAGGAATTATTATTCCGATTGCACATCATGTAGCCGGAGGCGGAAGCAGTGATCAGACTGTACAGGCTCAGGCAGATACAGAGGAAGTTCAGGCAAATTCCGATGCTGCTGTGAGACAGCCATTGAAGGGTAAATCAGATACAGATAAGATTGCCGCGATGACAGCCGGATGGCATGAGGATGCTAACGGAAAGTGGTATCAGAATACAGATGGTACATATTTTTCAAATGGATTTCAGGATATAGATGGTGTTACCTATTCTTTTGACGAAAACGGATATATACAGACAGGATGGGTAGAAAAGGGAGTGAAGGATTATTACTTTAATGAAGACGGATCTTATGATCCGAGTAAGGTACGTCCGATGCTGGCACTGACTTTTGATGATGGTCCGGGAGAGTATACAGATGAACTGCTGGATTGTCTGGAACAGAATAATGCTCATGCAACATTCTTTATGCTTGGTCAGAATGTCAGTTCATATCCGGATGCGCCAAAACGTATGCTGGAACTTGGTTGTGAGATTGGAAGTCATTCATGGGATCATACACAGTTGACGACAATTGATCTTGACGCAGTTGCAAAGCAGTTCTCTGATACAGATGATGCATTGATTCAGGCATGTGGCCAGGCTGCGAGTGTGGCGCGTGCGCCTTACGGGGACGGAAATTCAGATATTTATAATACTGTAAATAAGCCGTTCTTTATGTGGTCACTGGACACAGAAGACTGGAAACTTTTGGATGCAGATGCGGATTACAGTGCAGTAATGAATGGAGATCTGACAGATGGAACTATCATCCTGATGCATGATATTCATGAGCCATCTGTAAAGGCTGCTTTGAGATTGATACCGGATCTTATTGCACAGGGATATAAACTTGTAACGGTAAGTGAGATGGCAGAAGCCAAGAATGTGACCTTACAGAATGCATGTTATGTGGATTTCTGGCCGAGTACACTCAGTAATGGAGATGTGCCGGGATATCAGGGCGGTTCCGATGCAGCAGCTTCTGCAGACGGAACAGATGGTACATCTGATGCAAGCGCAGATTCTTCTGACGGAAGCACAGATTCCTCAGACGGAAGTGAGGATTATTCGGATGGAAGTTCAGACGATGGAAGCTATGATGATGGAAGTTCGGATGACGGAAGTTATGATGATGGAAGTTCAGATGATTCGGAAGATTACAGTGATGATTCTGTAGATTACGGAGATGGAACGGATAAAAAACATATGCAATCCTGCAGTGTGGATCATACAGAGTAATTACGAACATACGAAAGAGCAAAGAAGAGAGCAAAGGTACTTCTTTGCTCTTTATGTTTTTTACAAAAAACACATAAAATATATAAAAAAATTGTTAAATATACACATATTTTTAATTGACGTATGGAATGTCCGTTGGTATAATAAGGCTTATAGAATGACTAAAAGTCAGTTCGTATTCCTGATTGAACTTGCTGTAAGATAGTTACTGTTCATATGCCAAAATTCCATTGCCGCAGGCAATCTGGAATGAATTTTGGCTACGTTACTGAGAATGGAGTGAACAGTAACGTAAGATATCCTGTTACAGTATTATTTTATGGAATCAGTATCTGCAAAAAAGATAGAAACCGAAGTTAAGGGAGGACTCCAGATGGGTGTGAGTATGAAATTTACGGATTTGGATCAATATTTATTTGGACAGGGAACCAATTATGAAGTATATAAGAAACTGGGTGCCCATCCGACTACATACAGACGAAAAAAGGGTGTATATTTTGCGGTCTGGGCACCGAATGCACAGTCTGTTTCTGTAATTGGTGAATTTAATGACTGGGAGGAAGAAGCAAACCCGATGGAGAAGGTTGGTCCGATCGGTGTTTATGAGGTATTTGTTCCGGGGGCAAAGATCGGACAGCTGTATAAATTCTTTATCGTGGGTGCGCATGGAGAGAAGCTTTATAAGGCAGATCCCTATGCAAATGAAGCTGAACTCCGTCCGGGTACAGCCTCCAGGATCACAGATATCACAGACTATAAATGGAAGGATGCCACATGGATCAAGAACAGAGAGAAGTTTGATGAGCAGGTAGAGCCTATGGCAATCTATGAGGTTCATCCGGGTTCATGGAAGAAGCATCCGCAGTCAGAGGAAAACGAAAAAGGATTTTATAACTATAGAGAATTCGCACATGCCCTGGCAGCCTATGTGAAGGAAATGGGATATACCCATGTAGAGCTTATGGGAATCGCAGAGCATCCTTTTGACGGTTCCTGGGGATATCAGGTGACCGGATATTATGCACCGACTTCCAGATATGGAACGCCGCAGGATTTCAAGTATATGGTGGATTATTTACATCAGAATAAGATTGGAGTTATCCTTGACTGGGTACCTGCACATTTTCCGAAAGATGCCCATGGTCTTGCGAACTTTGACGGAACCGCAGTGTATGAGCATGCAGATCCGAGACAGGGAGAACATCCGGACTGGGGTACCAAGATTTATAATTACGGACGCCCGGAGGTTAAGAACTTCCTGATCGCAAATGCTCTTTACTGGGTGGAGGAGTGCCACGTAGACGGACTTCGTGTGGATGCTGTTGCTTCCATGCTTTATCTTGATTATGGTAAGAAGGATGGAGAATGGATCGCAAATAAATATGGCGGAAATCAGAATCTGGAGGCTATTGAATTCTTTAAGCATCTGAATACAGTAGTTCTTGGAAGGAATCATGGAACTGTGATGATCGCTGAGGAATCTACTGCATGGCCGATGGTTACAGGGGATGCAGAGAAGGACGGACTTGGTTTTAGTCTGAAGTGGAATATGGGATGGATGAATGACTTTCTGGAATATATGAAGCTGGATCCGTATTTCCGTAAATTTAATCATAATAAGATGACTTTCTCCATGTCATATGCATACAGTGAGAGATATGTATTAGTTCTTTCTCATGATGAGGTGGTTCATCTGAAATGCTCCATGCTTGAGAAGATGCCGGGAGAGTTACTGGACAAATTCAGGAATTTAAAGGCTGCCTATTCATTTATGAACTGCCATCCGGGTAAGAAGCTTCTGTTCATGGGACAGGAATTCGGACAGCTTCGTGAATGGAGTGAGGAGAGAGAACTTGACTGGTTCCTTCTGAATGAAGAGCCACACAAGGAACTTCAGAATTATGTGCATGATCTCCTGACTATTTATAAGAAATATCCGGCACTTTATGCCGGTGATAATAATCCGGAAGGATTTGAGTGGATCAATGCGAATGACGGGGACAGAAGTATTTTCAGCTTTGTGAGAAAGTCTCCTACAAAGAGAAACAATATTCTTTACATAGTTAACTTTACACCTGTTGACCGTCCGGATTACAGAGTTGGTGTTCCGAAGAAAAAACAGTACAAGCTGATCATGGACGAGAATGGACTTCTGGAGCAGCCAAAGACATTTAAGGCAGTGAAACAGGAATGTGATAACAGAGAGTTTTCCTTCGCATATCCATTGCCGGCTTATGGGGTTGCGATTTTTACATATTAATTTTGAGGGATGATTTCAGGGTATATGTGAATATCTGAGAGAATTATTGTCAGGGGCATGTTATTTATTTGACAATATTGCAGGGTAAGCCCGATAATATATGAAAAATTCGTGAAATATAAATAATTGCTTTTGAAATTTATCTGCGTTATAATTATCGCGAACATAAGGAATAGAGAGAATAATGGTTTCCATGTTGAAAGGAGAATGAACATGAAAGTATCTAACATTAAAGACATCGATAAATTTTTTTCTGTAGTTGACAGCTGCGAAGGCAGAGTAGAATTAGTAACAGGCGAAGGTGACAGACTGAACCTTAAATCTAAATTATCCCAGTATGTATCTCTGGCAAACATTTTCTCAGGCGGAGAGATTCCGGAACTTGAGATCGTTGCTTATGAGAAAGACGATATTGATAAATTAATGAGCTTTATGATCAACGGTTGATCATTAGTGTATACAGGCGGGGGCATGATGGTGAATCATGCCCCTTTCTTTGATGTGAACAGGCAGGTTGTTCTGAAAGTATTGAACAACTGCAGGATATCTGTAAACCAGGGGGCACAAGTGTTTCCTGGTCAAAATGCGTTGATGGCAGACTTGAATACATTGGACATCTTATGTATAATGAGTACGTTACAGGCAAATATATAAACAGACAGATAATGATGGCAGTTCTAAAAGCTATTCTGTTTGTTCATAAAAATGGCAGAATATAAAAAATGACGGCTATATGGCAGTTATTCAGAAATATAAATTTTAACGAAGAGGAGAAATAAGATAATGGCAACTAAGATTGATATTATTTCCGGTTTCCTTGGAGCCGGTAAAACTACATTGATTAAGAAACTTCTGAAAGAGGCTTATGCAGATGAGCAGGTTGTACTGATCGAGAACGAATTTGGTGAGATTGGCATTGACGGTGGTTTCCTGAAGGAAGCGGGAATCCAGATCCGGGAAATGAATTCCGGATGTATCTGCTGTTCATTAGTGGGAGATTTCGGCACTTCTCTGAAAGAGGTTGTGGACAAATATCATCCGGACAGAATCCTGATCGAGCCATCAGGTGTTGGTAAACTCTCAGATGTTATTAAGGCAGTACAGGGTGTTCAGGGAGATGTGGATATCGTTCTGAACAGCTATACAACTGTAGTTGATGCAAAGAAGTGCAAAATGTATATGAGAAACTTTGGTGAGTTCTTTGATAATCAGGTTGAATATGCAGGTGCGATCATCATGAGCCGTACAGATATCATTGATGAGAAGAAAGCACAGCAGGCAATGGAACTTCTTCGTGGAATTAATGCGAAAGCTGCTATTATCACCACTCCGATTGAGAAACTGGACGGAAAGAAAATCCTTGAGGTTATGGAGAAACCGGTATCTCTTGAGGAAGAACTGATGTCTGAGGAAGAGGTATGCCCGGAGTGCGGACATGTACATGAACATGGAGAGCATCATCATCACGATCACGACCATGATCATGAATGTGGCTGTGGACATGATCACGAAGAACATGAACATCATCACCATGACCACGACCATGAATGCGGCTGTGGACATGATCATGAGGAACATGAGCATCATCACCACGATCACGACCATGAATGCGGTTGCGGACATGATCATCATGACCATCACCATCATCACGCAGATGAGGTATTTACAAGCTGGGGACGTGAGACGATTAAGAAATACACAAGAGAAGGTCTTGAGAAGATGCTTGAGGCTCTTTCCGCTTCTGAAGATTACGGTATTATTCTTCGTGCAAAAGGGGAATGCTTCCTGCAGAAGACGGAACATGGATTTATTTTGACATGGTTCCGGAGGAAACAGAAATCCGTGAAGGTGCACCGGAATATACAGGTCGTCTCTGCGTAATCGGCTCTAAACTGAAAGAAGATAAACTTGCAGAATTATTTGGGCTTGCATAATGATCATGAGGAAGCAGCGATTTATGGCAATCTTCTAAAATACTGCATCTGGATTCAGCTCATCGGAGCATGAAATCCTGTGTCATAGATGCGAGACTGAACGATTTCGGCAGATAATAACAGAATCAGAATAAAGATAAAGGAATAAATTATATGATGGATGATATCAGAGTTCCCATTTATTTGGTTACGGGATTCCTGGAAAGCGGAAAGACTACTTTCCTGGATTTTACATTGCAGCAGGAGTATTTTGCCATTGACGGCAAAACTCTGTTGATTCTTTGCGAAGAAGGCGAAGAAGAATATGATATGGATAAACTGAAACTTACAAACACAGTTGTGGAAGTGATCGAGGATGAAGAAGATCTGACACCACAGCGTCTGGCTGCCATGGATATCATCCATCAGCCGGAGCGTGTTGTGATCGAGTACAACGGAATGTGGCTTGTAAGTAAGTTTGAGCAGATGGAGCTTCCTGAAGGCTGGGGCATTGAGCAGGAGATTACCTGTGTGGATGCAACTACTTATCAGGTTTATATGGCAAACATGAAATCTCTGTTCATGGATATGATCAGAAATACAGATATGGTTGTATTTAACCGCTGTAAAGAGGGAGATCCGCTTCCTGCATACAGACGAGGGATCAAGGTCGCAAATCAGAGTGCAGAGGTTATCTTTGAAAATGAAGAGGGCGAGATGGATGACATTTTCCAGGATGAGATGCCGTTTGATATCAATGCACCGATCATTGAGATTCCACCGGAAGATTATGGTATCTGGTTTGTGGATGCCATGGATAATCCGGATAAATATGTAGACAAAATTGTCCGCTTTAAAGGACGTGTCATGAAACCACGTGGAATGGGAAGTAAATTCTTTGTTCCGGGACGTGTGGCAATGACCTGCTGCGCAGATGATACCACTTTCCTTGGATACGTGTGCAGAAGCGATTATGCACCGCATATCAAAGAGGGCAGCTGGGTAGAAGTAACAGCGAAGGTCGCATTTGAGAACCGTACAGAATATCAGGGTGAGGGCATTGTTCTTTATGCAAGTGATGTGAAAGAATGCGAGCCGCTTAAGGAAGAGATGGTATATTTTAATTAATTATCTTAGCGTGTGTTTGAAAAATGCTTTCCGCAAGACGTGCGTTACAATTTGCAGGATTGGTTTTTGAACACACTTTAGAGGATGTAAAAAAATAAATTTGACATCAGGACAGGTATGGTAATTCCGGAAAATGGTGTTAAATTAAGCAGGAGACACATATATGTATTTAGTAGTTGGCCTGGGAAATCCCGGGAAACAGTATGAAGCAACACGCCACAATATGGGATTTGATACCGTTGACCGTCTGGTAGAGGATTACAATGTCCCTCAGGGTGGTGTGAAATTTAATGCCATGTACGGTAAAACTATGATCGGCGGAGAGAAAGTGATTCTTATGAAGCCGCTTTCTTTTATGAACCTGAGTGGCGGTCCTGTTCGTGAGATGGCGAATTATTTTAAAATTGATCCGGAATCAGAGCTTATTGTTATTTATGATGATATTGATCTGGAGCCCGGGCAGCTTCGCATCCGCAAGCAGGGAAGTGCGGGTGGACATAACGGGATCAAAGATATTATCCGCCAGCTTGGCACAGAGAAATTTCTCCGTATCAAAGTAGGAGTTGGTGCAAAGCCGAAGGGGTGGGATCTGGCAGATCATGTACTTGGCAGATTTTCCACAGAAGACAGGAAACTTGTGGATGAAGCAATAGCAAAGGCGGCAAAGGCTGTGGATATCATAATCTCACAGGGTACAGATGCAGCCATGAACGAATATAACAGAAAAGTACCTGTACAGAAATAAGCAGACAGGAAACAGATGATTATTCAGCAAAAGGTATAGAAAGCGGTAACTGGAAACAGAAGCCGCTTTTATTACGTCGAAGGATCATGAGGGGTGAAGATGAAAGCATTTTTAACACCTCTGCAGGGGTTTGCAGAGTTTGAACAGATTAAAGAAAAAAGCAAAACGAATAAGGGAATCCTGCAGGTTTCGGGGTGTATGGAATCGCAGAAATCTCATCTGATGTACGGACTTTCCGGGATTGCGCCTTATCGTCTGATCCTGGCGGAGGACGAACGCCGCGCCAGAGAAATTTATGAAGATTACAGATTTTATGACAGAAAAGTGTATTCTTATCCTGCGAAAGATCTTCTGTTCTTTCAGGCAGATATCCATGGAAATCTGCTGATACGTCAGAGGATGAAGGTCATTAAGGCCTTACTGGAAGAGAAAGAACTGACAGTTGTTACAAGTATTGACGGATGTATGGATTTTCTGGAATCTCTGGAAAAGATAAAAGAACAGCTGATTCATTACGAAAGTGACAGCACCGTAGACATAGAACAGCTGAAGAACCAGCTGGTGGCTTTAGGTTACGAGCGGGTAGGACAGGTGGAAATGCCGGGGCAGTTCTCTGTGCGTGGCGGTATTGTGGATATTTACTGTCTCACTGAGGAAAATCCATGGAGAATCGAGCTTTGGGGAGATGAGATTGATTCTATCCGGAGTTTTGATCCGGAGAGTCAGCGTTCTCTGGAAAATCTGGAAGAACTTACGATCTATCCGGCGGTGGAGCATATAGGGGACAAGGATATGGTTTCCTTCCTGGATTATTTTCCGGAGGAAAGAACCATAATCTTTCTGGATGAACCAAACCGACTGACTGAGAAAGGCGGGGCTGTAGAAGAAGAGTACAGACAGAGCCGTATGCACAGAGAGGAAAAAGGCAGCCGGAATCAGCCGGAAAACTGGCTTTGTTCTTTTGAACAGCTTCAAAAAGAACTGAATAAACGCAACTGTATTTCTGTATGTGCGCTGGAACCGAAACAGGCAGGCTGGAAAGTGCGGGAGAAATTTTACCTGGAGGTAAAATCAATCAGCGCTTATAACAACAGTTTTGAACTTCTGGTAAAAGATCTTCATCAGTATAAGAAACAGGGATACAGGATCGCGTTGCTTTCCGGTTCCCGCACAAGGGCCGAGAGGCTGGCAAAGGATCTTCAGGAAGAGGGACTGGCAGCCTTTTATGGACAAGATTATGACAGGGAGATCTGTCCGGGCGAGATCATGGTGGTTTATGGCCATGCAAAGAAGGGCTTTGAATACCCGTTGATCAAGTTTGCGGTAATGACAGAATCTGACATTTTTGGACAGGAACAGAAAAAAAAGAGAAAAAAATTACAGTGGAAGCCGTATTCAGGATTTTGCGGAGCTTTCTATCGGCGATTTTGTTGTCCATGAAAAGCATGGTCTTGGTATTTACCGAGGAATTGAAAAAGTTGAAGTAGACAGGATCGTTAAAGATTATATTAAAATTGAATACAGAGGCGGAAGCAATCTCTATATTCCTGCTACTCAGCTTGACTGTCTGCAGAAATATTCAGGGGCAGATGCTTCAAAGGCTCCGAAGCTGAACAAACTTGGTACTCAGGAGTGGAATAAAACAAAGAGCAAGGTTCGTGGGGCAGTTAAAAATATTGCAAAAGAACTGGTAGAGCTTTATGCAGTGCGTCAGGAAAAGGAAGGATATGTCTGTGGTCCTGATACTGTATGGCAGAGAGAATTTGAAGAAATGTTTCCATATGAAGAGACAGAGGATCAGCTCAGTGCTATTGAGGATGCCAAACGTGATATGGAGAGTACCAGGATTATGGACCGGCTTATCTGCGGGGATGTGGGATACGGCAAAACAGAAGTGGCGCTGCGTGCCGCATTTAAGGAAGTACAGGAGAGCAGACAGGTAGCTTATCTTGCACCTACAACAATCCTTGCGCAGCAGATTTATAATACCTTTGTGCAGAGGATGAAGGAATTTCCGGTACGTGTGGAACTGTTGTGCAGATTCCGGACCCCGGCACAACAGAAGAAGGCAATCGAAGATCTGAAAAAAGGTCAGGTGGATGTGATCATTGGAACGCACAGAATCCTTTCCAAAGACGTACAGTTCAAAAATCTTGGCCTGTTGATCGTTGATGAGGAACAGCGGTTTGGAGTTACGCATAAGGAAAAAATCAAGCAGTTAAAGAAGGATGTGGATGTCCTTACACTGACTGCAACGCCCATTCCCCGTACTCTTCATATGAGCCTGATCGGAATCCGGGATATGAGTGTCCTGGAGGAGCCTCCTATGGACAGAATGCCGATCCAGACATATGTTATGGAATATGATGAAGAGACGGTCCGAGAGGCTATCAACAGGGAATTGCGCAGAGGCGGACAGGTTTATTATGTTTATAATCGAGTGACGGATATTGCAGATGTTGCCCTGCGTATTGCGAAGCTGGTGCCGGATGCAAGGGTGGATTTTGCTCATGGCCAGATGAGTGAGAGGGAACTGGAGAATGTGATGTATTCCTTTGTAAACGGGGATATTGATGTGCTGGTTTCCACCACGATCATTGAGACAGGGCTGGATATTTCCAATGTAAATACTATGATTATCCATGATTCAGATAGATACGGGCTTTCTCAGCTTTATCAGCTTCGGGGAAGGATCGGGCGTTCCAACAGAACTGCCTATGCGTTTCTGATGTACAGAAAGAATGTGATGCTGAAGGAGACGGCTGAGAAGCGTCTGGCTGCGATCCGCGAGTATACGGATCTGGGAAGCGGATTTAAGATTGCAATGAGAGATCTGGAACTTCGAGGTGCCGGAAATCTGCTGGGCGCGCAGCAACATGGACATATGAATGCGGTTGGATATGATCTTTATTGTAAGATGCTCAATGAAGCAGTGAAAGAGGCGAAGGGTATTCATACAATGGAGGATTTCGAGACATCGGTTGATCTGAATGTTGATGCGTATATTCCTGATTCCTACATCAGTAATGAATTTCAGAAGCTGGATATTTATAAAAGAATTGCGGGGATTGAGACACAACAGGATTATGATGATATGCTGGAAGAACTTCTGGACCGTTTCGGAGAACCCGGAAAGGCAGTGCTGAATCTTCTGGCGATTGCGAAGTTAAAGGCGATTGCTCATCAGGGGTACGTAACGGAAATAAAGCAGACTGGAAAAACAGTCCGGTTTACCCTTTATGAGAAAGCAAGGCTGAATACAGAAGGCTTTCCGGCTCTTATGCAGAAATACAGAAGAGGTCTGCAGTTTAAGAATGAGCAGGAACCGAAATTTATCCTGGAACCACAGGGGAATCTGATCCTGGCATTGACGGAATTTGCAGAGGAACTTAAGAGCATGGCGGAAAATATGTGAAATATACTACATATTTTTCGATTTGCCTTGCCCTTCGCAGGAAAAAAGTTTATACTCTAATAACAGTACATTCTGGGAAAGTGGTATGGAAGAAAGACCAGATTGATAATATGGAGGAAGAAATGAAAAAAATGGTAAAGAGAACAGCCGTTGTGACACTGGCAGGTGTGATGTCAGTTGGTATGCTTTCCGGCTGTGGAAGTAAAACATTAGATGGAACAAAGACAGTGGCTACTGTTGACGGAACAGATATTCCGCTTGGAGTTGTAAGTCTTTATGCCCGCGAACAACAACAGCAGACAACAACCATGTATTTAAATTATATGGGAAGTGCAGATAATATCTGGGATCAGACAGCAGGTGATGATTCAGATGAGACTTATGGTGATCAGGCAGTGACAAGCAGTCTGGAGTCTGTTGAGAAGATGTATATTCTCAAAGAGAAGGCTGCGGATTATAACGTAGAGCTTACAGATGATGATGAAGCAGCGATCGCAGATGCAGCATCACAGTTTATGGCTGCAAACAGTGAAGAGACAATTAAGGAACTTGCGGTAACGGAAGATCAGGTAAAAACACTTCTGGAGCTTCAGACAATTCAGAAGAAGATGTATGATCCGGTTGTAGCAGAAGGAAAGATCACAGTTTCTGATGATGAAGCGAATCAGACAACCTTCACTTATGTAAGTATCTCTACAAGCGGTGATGATATAACTGATGAGGAGAAAAAGACTAAGAAAGAACAGGCTCAGGAGATTCTGGATAAGATGAAAGAGGATCCTACAGCAGACATGAGTGAGATTGCCAAAGGTGTAGATGACAGTTATTCTGCAGTACAGGGTAATTTTACAACAAAAGAGAGCGAAGACGAGGATGAAGATTCCGGCAGCGAGGCATATCCGGATGAGGTTCTGAAGGTTCTGAGAGGACTGAAGGATGGAGAAGTTGCAGACAATATTATTGAGACTGACACAGGATACTATGTAGTAAGACTTGACAAGATCAATGATGAAGATGCCACAGCTTCCAAGCGAGAATCTCTTCAGAATTCCAAAGAAAATACCTATTTTACAGATACAACTGCCAAATGGCTGGATGAGGCAGATGTAAAGGCGGTTAAGAAAGTCCTTAAGACACTTAAGATCACTGACAAACATACCTTCATGGCGCCGACTCCTACTCCGGTTCCGGAAACACCGACACCTGAAGTGACAGAAGAGGCAACTCCAACACCGGAAACAGAGGAAGTTACAGAAACACCTGCAGCAGAAGATACAGATGTGACTGAGACACCTGCGGCAGAGGAAGAAGCAGCAGAAACTACTGAAACACCGGAAGCAACACCGACAGAAGCAGCTAAATAAGAAAATCCGAACTGTCAGTAGCTTGCTGATAGGAATTGAGTATTGTAAATTAAAACAGCTATGATGAAAACCTGAGTGTTTTCACATAGCTGTTTTTAAGTTTAAATAAATCCGAAATCATTCTCCTAAATATGCAAAAATAACACAGATAAATAGAGATATGATAATACGTTATTTTGTATGTTCTGCTAAATGAGATGGAAATGCTTCAAAGCATTGGCAATTCCGTTATCTTCGATATTGGTTGTCTGGTAAGTGCAGTGAGGCAGGATCAGGGGATCCGAGTCGCCCATTGCGATGCTGTTTCCGGCGAACTGCAGCATAAGAAGATCGTTCGTGCTGTCACCGAATGCATAGGTGTCTTTGACCGGAACCCCAAGACGGTCTGCCAGAAACCGGATTCCGGTTGCTTTGCTGAGATTTTTCTGAGTCAGTTCCCAGGCCTTGTCTTCATGTATGAAACACAGAAAATGTTCATCTGCAAATTTGCGGAAAGTTTCCATATCAGAATCAGCAGACGGAAAAGCCAGAAACTTGTCAAATGTAAAATGGTTGTATGTTTCGGGCGGGTAGAGAGCCAGATCTTCTACTATAACTTCTGCTTTCAGCTTCTGAACAGTTTCAGGAACAGCACATGAACTGCTGTCATATAAAATCTTATCCGGGCGTTCAAAAAACGCAGGAATTCTGCATTCCCGCAGTAATTCTGTTGTTTTACGGCAAAGCGGATTTGGAATAGAACTGGAAAACAAAAGCTCTTCATTCATATAAATCTGGCTACCGCATCCGCATACATAGCCGTCGAATCCCATTTCTTTAATGATTTCCGGAATCATTGTATAGGTACGTCCGGAATTGATGAAAAGGAGATGACCATTATAGCGGGCTTCTTTTAAAGCCTGTTTCGCACTGTCCGGAACTGTCCATGGGTAAGGGGTTAACAGGGTTTTGTCAATGTCAAAAAATAAGAGTTTACGATTATTCTCCATCAGATGTCTCCTCTGTCTCAGTATCTGTATTGTCATAAAATTCGTCATCAGAAGGATTTTCATTTCCTGTATGTACGCGGATTCCGTTCAGTTCAACTTCGCCTTCCATTGGGATCACAAGGCACTTGCGTCCGTCAATTATGCGTGTTTCCACAAGATCGGCACGTTCAGGATCTACGTGGACTACAACATCCGGGGTTTTGATCTCGAATCTTTTTGTATTGGTGATGTTGGAAGCAACCAGAGAGGATTTTTCCCCGGCTGTGATCTCGTATTGTTCATCAAATGACTGTAGTTTTTCATCTTCTACGCCGCATTCTTCAAAGAGGCGTTTTACCTCAGATTTGGTCAGAACTACAGGTTCCGGCTCATCCTTCTGTGATTCGATCAGGTCGTTTAATTTCTCGTGAATGCTTAATACAGTGTCATATCTGCAGTCGTCGCCCAGAGTATCTTCAACCAGTGCGTTAAAGGAATCACGCTGTCCTCCTGCAGAAAGAGGTGCTGTACATCCAAGCAGTTCATCGATAAAAATATCCCGAAGCTCGTTTGCATTTTTACTATAATAAAGGACACCATGGATGTCAGTGCTGCGGTCGTTAAACTGCGGGAAAAGGAAAGCAACATCCGGAAGTTCCACGATCCAGTCGCGGATACGGTCCTGGATGCTGTTGGTTTCGGCATTGTAGCAAAGACCTGCCTTAGAGAGTTTTACAGGACAGATACAGCACATGATGTGCTCATAAATCTCATCAGATGCATCAAACATTTCTGCACCGTCGGAAGACTTTCCGGGGATATCATATACTCCATGGATCAGGATGATGTAGTAGTTTTCGGGATAATCATAGTTTTCAATGATCTTATCGTAGAAACTTTCTACCAGTGCATCATCGGTCAGTTTGCTTTCTCTCAGTTTCATAAGAAAATGTTGAGTTCCGCCCTCCGTTTCCTGCTCGAGAGGAAATTCCATGTTCATCAGATTTTTTCCTATTGTTCCGGAAAGGGATTTGCGGAAAATTTCAAAGTATTTGAACATTTCTTCTTCTGATAAAGAGAGAAATGCTTCTTTCAGTTCGGTTTTTTTATTCTTTTCTCCGTCAACGTAACATCCGCAGATGCGGGTGAGAGAACAGTTCTCGGGAGTGAACTGTTTCTTGATTTCAGAAATTTCTTTTTTGTTCATATAGTTTTATACCTCATGTTAGTCTGTTCTTTATTATAGACCAGTTGTGATGCAGGGGCAAGGAAATTTGCCTGAAAATTATGGGAAATACAGGTGAGTTTTGGTAGATGTAGTGCTATAATATAGGAAGATATTGTTGCCTGACTGTGTTGCTGAGAACGTGGTGGACAGTAATGTTGCTTTGACAGTGATGAAAATAAATACAGGAGGATATGAGACATGAATGAAACAATAAAAAATCTTTTGGAGCGAAGAAGTGTACGTGGTTATAAAGAAGATCTGGTGCCGGAAGAAGTGTTGAATGAAATTCTTGAAGCAGGGGAATACGCACCAAGCGGAATGGGACAACAGGGTACACTTATGGTAGTAACACAGAATCCGGAACTTGTTGCGAAGCTTTCTAAAATGAATGCGGATGTGATGGGGACTGAGAGTGATCCGTTCTATGGGGCACCGACAGTTGTTGTGGTCTTTGCAGACAGTAATATGCCTACATGTGTGGAAAATGGAAGTCTGGTTATGGGAAATCTGATGAATGCTGCTCATGCCCTTGGGGTTGATTCCTGCTGGATTCATCGTGCAAGAGAGGTGTTTGCTTCTGAAGAAGGAAAGGCATTGAAGGCAGAGTGGGGTGTGCCGGAGTCTTATGTTGGAATTGGTCATTGTGTGCTTGGTTATCGCTCCGGGGAATATCCGAAAGCGAAAGCGAGAAAAGACGGATTTGTGATCAGGGTGTGATTGTAGTGTGGCGGCAGAGTGATTCCTGAAACAGGCTGGCAGGAAAGACATGAGAATGTTCGGGAAATCAAGTTGCCGGCACAGTAGCTGTGAGAGAGGGTTGCTGTTGAGTATATTTGATTTTAAGAGAAAGAAGTACAGAACGTTTCTGCAGGATTCTGAGACAGGTGAGGAGATTGCTGAGGAGTATGAGAAAGGCCGGGGAGTCTGGAAAAAGCATGATGTTCAGGATGGGAAAGGTTCGGAGATGAGAGAGAATCTGATAAGGAAGCATTATTGGTTTTCGGGGAGAGTGCAGGGAGTTGGATTTCGCTATCGGGCCTGTTATATTGCCAGTTCTTTGGGGGTTACCGGTTGGGTGAGAAATAACTGGGATGACCGCGTTGAGATGGAGGCGCAGGGGAGCAGGGAGCTGCTTGCGCAGATGGTGGAGATGTTGGGGCGGCAGAGGTTTATTGAGATTGAGGGGATTGAGGAAAGGGTGATTCCGGTGGAGGTTGAGAGTGGGTTTTATTCCAGATGAAAGGGACGCAAGCTCAAATCATTCTCTTCGGCTTGACTTCGGGTCTTAAGAAAAACTAAGCTCGGGAAGATCAGGTAAGAGGGACGCAAGCTCAAATCATTCTCTTCGGCTCGGTTTCGGGACTTAAGAAAAGCTAAGCCCCGGAAAATCTGCTAAAAGCATTCACAGATAACTCAAACTCGCCGCGAAGCGGCTCAGACAGTGAGTGATCTGCGAATAACGCAGATTTCCCGGGGCTAAGTTTTTCTAAAGGCCCTGCAAATGTCGCCGAAGAGAATGATTTGAGCTTGCTGGCTGTTGGCTGTGACAGAGATGGCTGAAAGAGAAGCGGGATGGTGGTTTGTTAGTTTGGCGGAATAGAAAAGTTTCCTATATATAGTATGAATGGGACGGAAAAGCTGGGGGGGTTGTGTATATATGGTATGTGGGTGCTACAATATAGGAAGGATAGATGGGGAGGATGGTTGGAATTCCGGTGTCAGATAGACTGGATGTCTGTTGGGAATTTAGTGGAGATTAGGGTGAAAATATAAAAAGTTTGTCAAATTATAAAATTAACTGTTGACAGGGACTGCTTTCGGTGTTATATTAGTTAAGCTGTCGGAAATAATTGTTTCTTGAAAAGAGACAATTTAAGATGATTTCTGAAAGAAAAAAGAAATTAAAAAGTACTTGACAACTTAAAATGAATATGTTAAAGTAATCAAGTCGCTTGAACAGAGCCGACAATCACAGATCGGAAGAACAGTTCCGAAATCCGGAAGAGTTCGAAAAACTTTGAAAAAATTGAAAAAGTGCTTGACAAAGAAAAAGAGATGTGATAAAGTAAAAAAGCTGTCGCAAGACAGACAACCTTGATAACTAAACAGTGAAACACATACGATTCTCGAAAATTCTTTACATTTTTAAGAACGGTTTGAAAAACCAAAAACAGTAAAACGAGAGATAGCTAGTTGTT